>WNFF01002349.1_pt1 | contig 15476 bp, 15 predicted proteins | sample 5400441 | NCBI WGS metagenome assembly WNFF01 (sample SAMN13153345, study PRJNA577476) | soil metagenome | isolation source: 120 cm saprolite under Douglas fir tree site 2 hole 3 replicate 1 | place: USA:California | collected 2015-04-18 | reverse complement strand
GGAGCCGCCGGTGATCGCGATGTCCTGGCCGTAGCTGGCACCCACATTGCCGGATCCGAGGGCGCAGACACCCTTGGCACAGCTCATCCCGGACGTGATGAACGTGAGCGTCGAGCTGAGGGCTGCCGGGCGCGCCGTGTTCGCCGAGACCGCGGTCACGCTCAACACCGCCATCCCCCCGACCAGAGCCAAGATGACCGCGCCGCGAGCGCGAAGATGGACAAGCATCGCAGACCTCCCTGCTGGTTATGCCCGTCCCCTTACATCACGGCTGTCCGACCGCAGCGGTTCGCACCGGTGCAGGGTTTTCTTGCCGCCAGCGCGGCCACATCGCCCACGCCGCCATGGCAGCCCTGCCCGGCTGACTGTCAACGGCCACAACCGGCCCATGGGGGCCCCCGGTGGCCAGCCTGCCCGCGCGAGCGGCCCCAACGCCCGCCAGCAAAACCGATTCCGGAACTGCCCGTGAGGCGACGGTCTACTGGCCGATGATCACCATCATGGCCCGGCGGCCCGCTCCGCGCACGTCATCCGTGCGGCACCCCTCTGTTCAGGATCTGCGTGCGGAGATGCAGGCCTGGGTCAGTTCGAGAGGATGATCCCGCTCTGGTTGAATCCCTGGCCGACTGCCAGCACGTTTCCGCTGCTGGCGGCGGCCATTCCGCCGATGAAGCGGATGCCGCCCGGGGTGGTGATGATGCTCCAGCTGGTGCCGTCCCAGTGCTCAGTGAACGGTCCCTGGAGCTGCAGTCCCATCGCCCAGATGTCGCTGGCGGAGACCGCCGCCACTGCTATCAGGGAGTTGTTGCCTTGCGGGTTGGGGTTGGGGCTGGGGACCACGTTCCAGCTGGTGCCGTTCCAGTGCTCGATCACCGCGGTGGGGTGAGCGGAGAATCCCCCGGTGGGGACTCCGGGGCCGGTGCCGACGGCCCACACGTTGGCCGGGGACAGCGCGGTGATCGCGGTGACTCCGCCGAAGCGCAGGTGCGCGGCGGGTATCTGGGTCCAGCTGGTGCCGTCCCAGTGCAGGCTCACGTTCTCTGTAGTGGTGCCGGTGGCCAGGGACCCCATGGCCCACACGTCGGTGCTGGAATCGGCCGAGATCGCGTCGATGCTCACCCCGGTGAAGGCCGGGCTGGAGACGACGCTCCAGCGGGTGCCGTCCCAGTGCTCGACCAGGGCGTCCGGGGAGCCGCCGGCGAGTCCTACGGCCCAGGCGTTGTCGGTGGCGGGGGCGGTCACCCCGCCCAGCTGGCTGCCCTTGGGCAGCTTCGGGCTGGGGACCACGCTCCAGCGGGTGCCGTCCCAGTGCTCGATCAGCGTGTTGACCGAGCTGCCTTGCGCCTGATCGCCGACCGCCCACACGTCGTTGCCGGCCGCGCCGGCGACGCGGCCGAGGGCGCCGCTGAGAGCGGGGGTCGGCACGACGCTCCAGCCGGTCCCGTTGAAGTGCTCGGCGAGCGGCTGGAACGGCCCGGTCCCGATGGCGCCGACCGCCCACATGTCACCGGGGGCGATCACCGCGGCGCCGCCCAGGGACGAGTTGCTGATGAACGGGCTCGCCACCACGTGCAGGCCCGCGGTTGACGCGGCAGCCGGAACGGCGGCCAGCGTCCCTGCGAGCAGCGCGGCGAGGCCGACGGGATAAATGGTGCGAATCAACCGATAGAGCATGTTTTGCCTTCCCTGAGAGTCCAAGGGATCGTCCTGCTAGCCGTTTTTGAGCGCGAGCGGCGTGGGCACGCCGGAGGTGTTCGTGTACCCGCCGACCGCCCAGGTGGTGGCGGCGCCGGGGGTGGTGGTTACCGAGTACAGCTGGCTTGAGCTGCCCGGGTGCGGGCTGGGCACGGTGGCCCAGGACGTGCCGTTGCCGAACCGTGTTCACGGAGCGCTGCCGCTACATCAGCAAATAACGAGGTCGCTAACACCGTTCTTGATCGCGGTGGCGTACTTGACCATCTGGTCGTAGTTCTCGTCGATCAGGTCCCATCTGATCGGGCGGTGCAGTGCCGGGGCCAGGCGCGCGAACCGGTCCGCCGCGCCGTCCGGCTCCGGGCGGAACAGCCGCACGGTGTTGATCCGCTTGATCCGGGGCAGCAGGTCGACCTCCAGCAGCCGGGTGATGCCGAACCCGATGGGCTGCGCTGGGTTACCGGGACGCTGCCGACGCCCTCAGGCTTCGTCCGGCCGGGGCATTAGGACAGCCGCCAGCCCAGCGGGCGCAGCACGGTAGAGCTGCGTGTAGCTCCTGGAGCGACAGAGCCTGATCGATGATCTCCCCGTCGTTGTTCGGCATGCGCCGGTGCCAGCCGCCGTCGAGGAGCACCTCGATCGTGACGTCCGCGCGTCCAGGAAGTGCCGCCGGCTCCGCAGGCGCCGTCCGGTGCAGATCCCAGAGCGCGGTCAGGACCCGGCGGGCCTGCGCCTTCTGCCGGCCATCCCGGTGTCGCTTCAGGTCGTCCAGCTCCTCCACTACCAGCGACGGCACGACGAGGCGCACTGCATCCCCTCTCAGCGACGGGTCGAGGAGGTGCCAGTCGAAGCTGGTGAAGAATACGCCCTCCATCAGCGCCGAGGTGTCCAGGACAACTAGCCGGCCGGGCCGGGCCAAGAACGCCAGCCGACCTTGTATCTCGCCGATCAGGCGCTCGAGCCGCGCGCCCCACTCCTTGCACTCACGAGCCATGAGCATGTTCAGCTCCCGTTCCGAGAGCTGCGGAGTTTGCACCACGCGGTGATAGCTCTCGGTGAGTTCCCCGAACAGGTCCTCACTGTCGGGGAAGTGGTTGCCGAGCTGCGGAGTGGCCCACTGGTCGCACCAGGTCAGGAAGGCGTTCTTCCGGTCGGCCGCGTTGTTGCCTTGCACGCTGGCGTTCCAGAGCTGATCCTTCACCTGCTTGACGGTGGCCAGCGCAGCGTCAGCACCGCCCGGATTCCGCAGTCGCATGACCGTAGCCTGCCACCCGGTCCTGACATCGAGTGCCAGGGAAATGGGCAGGAACGAGGCGCATCCGAACGCTGACTGGCGATATCGCTCCGTCTTCCTGCCCGTTATCGGCCAATGAGCGTTCCGCTGGTCTGGGCCGAGCCCCGCATCTTGCGGGTGCCCAAGATCAACCCATGGCGGGTTTCGGGCTTACCTTGGCCGCACCCCGGCCTGGGACGCCAGGGCAGCGGTCACCGACGCCCTCGCCCAGACCCCGAGCGCAGCGCCGGGGGCAGCCGAACTCGGGCCCGGATCTCCCCGGGACAAGTAAACCGCCAGTCCCAGCCTCCGGCCCGTTACCTGGCCGTGATCCTAATCGTTGTTTTTGCGCTGGATGGTGCCGAGAGCCCATCGACGCCGAGCTCGACGACACCGTCCCCGCCACGCGGCCGATTACCCTCGAGGATCTCCTCAGCTACCGGTTCGGTTTCGGCTCCGTGATGGCGCCACCCGGCAGCTACCCGATCCAGCGGGCCGAGGCCGAGATGGGGCTCCAGAGCATCGGCGGCCCGCCGTGGCCCCCCGTAGCCCACGATGTCGACGGCTGGATCGGCGCCCTCGGGTCACTGCCGCTCATGTACCAGCCAGGTGAGCAGTGGCTCTACAACACATCGGGGCAGGTGCTCGGGGTCCTCCTGGCGCGGGCGGCTGGGACGGCGGCACCGGCACCACGTGGCGCTCCAACCCGCGCAGCGGCGTCACCGGAATCCTGCTCACGCAGCGCCAGGTCACGTCGCCGGCGCCGCCGCCGGTGGTCGAGGACTTCTGGGCCGGCGTCAACGCCGCCACCACGACCCGCTGACTAGACGCAGTCAGGTGCGCGACTGCTCCATCAGCGCGGCCAGGGCCGGCTCGGGTTCCAGGACGTAGAGGCCGCCGCCGATCCGGTCGGTGGCCCAGATCAGCCCGCCGTCGTCGACGAACAGGTCGTTGATCTGGGCGACGGGCTGGCCCCGCGGCGCCTCGGGTACCCAGTGCGCGACCTCCACCGGGTGCCCGGCGTCGGCGAGATCGTAAACGCGCACGCCAGCGCTGAAGTAGGTCGCGAACACGAGCCGCTCGCTGCGGTAGGACCCGGCCCGGTTCTCGTGCAGGTTGTGCGCCCCGAAGCGCAGTGGCAGGTCATCGAAGCCGTCCGGGTGCGGGCAGACCGCCATGACCTGCGGGCTCGCGCCGGAGACATCGACGACCCGGATGGCCCGCTGCGGTGCGTGCGGCCCGTCGGCGACCTGCTCGTCGGTGACCACCACGAGCTTCCGGCCCGGCAGCGGCAGGCACGTGTGGGTGGAACCGCCGGCCCATTGCAGGTGCCCGACCTGGCGGGGATGGGTGATGTCGGACACATCCAGGACGACCATCCCGGCGTCGTCGTAACCGAGGTAGGCCCGGTCGCCGTCGAGCAGGGCGTGGTGCGCGGCATGACGATCGGAATCCGGCCACTGGGGGTGCTCGTCGTCGCGCTGGCCCGGCCACCACCAGCGGCCCGCCTCGACCGGCTGCTGCGGGTCGGCTAGGTCCACCACCACCCAGATGCGGTCGCGGAAATGATCGGGGATCGCCGACATGTGCGCGTACCGGCCCCCGGTCCACACGATGCGGTGTACCCCGCGGCCCCCGCTGGGCCAGAAGGCGACCTGCTCGGGCTCGACCGGGTCATCCAGCCGGTAGACGGCCAGTCCGGCGGAGAACGGCGCGCCCGCCGCGGCCCGGTAAAGGAACTTCTCGTGATTGACGAGCAGTAGCCCGTCGGCGGCCTGGACCTTGTGGTTGTGCGTGCCCGGCGGGGCCGGCCACTGGGTCACCAGCACGGGCCGGGCGGGATCGGCAACGTCCAGGATGGACGTGCCGATCCCGCTGGTGCCCATGTGCCCGACATACAGCGTGTCGCCCTCCCGGAGGACCTGCATGCCGTCGCCGTAGCCGCCCAGGTCGTGCTGGGCCAGTACCCGCAGCCCCGCAGCGGTCCCGGGTCGTGGCGCCGTGGTCATTGCGGCGCCCCGGCCAGCCTCCCGGTCCGCGCGCCAAGCTGCTCGGCTACCCAGTCGGCGGTCTGGTAACGGTGGAACGGGGCCAGATTTGCGCACCCGTGGTTTCCCTGCTCGAGCAGGAGCAGTTCGGCCGGGCCGCCTGCCTCCTTGACCAGCCGGGCCGCCTGTTCCCAGGGGATGAGCCGGTCGAGCTTGCCCATGACGGCCAGCAACGGGCAGGTGATGAGCTCGGCGCGGCCCACCATGCTGAGCTTCCCGGCCGCATCGCGGGCGGCGTCCATGTCCGCCGACTTCGAACGCACCCGGAATGCCTCGCGGGTGAGGATGGGCCGCTGGTCCCAGTTCTCGGAGAAGACGAACGGGCCCGCGAGCGCCACGCAGGCCCGGACCCGGTCATCACCGCTGGCGACGCGGGGAGCGTAGTACCCGCCGAGGCTCACTCCCCAAACCCCGATCCGGTCCGCGTCCAGTCCCGGCTCGGTGCTCAGGTAGTCAATGATGGCGGCACCGGGCACCTCCCAGTCGCCCCGGATGGCCAGGTCGTACTCGGCTTCGCCCTGGCCGGGCCCGTCCACGCTGAATGTGGCGATGCCGCGCTCGAGGAAGAGTCCCTCGGTGCTGCGCAACTCCTCCTTGGTCGAGTCGAGTCCCGGGATCATGATCATCACTGGGTGCGGCCCGGCGCCCGGCGGCTGGCGGAGCACGCCCACCATGTGTGAGCCCTCGAAGGGGATCTCGATGCGCCGGCCCGGCGGGTCCATGTAGGGCAGCGCGTCGTTCAGGCACCGCACGGCAGCCATGTGCGCGGTCCGCATCTGGTCGAGGTCGTCGACGAAGAGGAACTTGGCGAAGTGGTAGTAGACCGCGGCCTGCGACAGGTGCGCGCCGGCCGACATCTCGCGCCCGGCGGCCAGGGCGTCACGCCCGAGTTCCTCATGCTCGGCCCCTACTGCGCTCCAGGCGGCGCACCAGTCCGCCCAGCGCTCCAGGCCGCTTGTGATCCGCTCGAAATCCCCGGCGGTCACGCCGTTCATCGTGAACCTCGGCGCCCAGTGTGAGATCGCCATCGCTACCCGTTCGTCCACGCTGCCTCCTCAGTGGTCCTGGCCAGACCTGCAAACGAATGCATACTCTGTGCGGGGTAGCGACGTCAACTGCCCGGGTGAAGGAGATGCCGACCATATGCAGCAGGAACTCCACGTTACGGTGAACGGGGCAGCGCGGGTGATCAGCTGCGAGCCTGACGCGCCGCTGCTCGACGTGCTCCGCCACGAGCTGGGGCTTTCCGGCCCGAGGTTCGGCTGCGGCATGGGCCTGTGCGGCGCATGCTTCGTGCTGATGGACGGCCAGGCCCGGTCCTCCTGCGACTTCCCGGCCTGGGCCGCGGAAGGCAAGGAGGTCACCACCGTCGAGGGCCTCGCGGCTGGTGGCCCGCTGCACGCCGTCCAGCAGGCCTTCATCGACGAGCAGGCGGCGCAGTGCGGGTACTGCACGGCCGGCATGGTCGTCAGTGCCGTCGCCCTGCTGCGCCGCAATCCCTCGCCCGATGAGGACCAGGTCCGCGAGGCGCTCGACGGCAACCTGTGCCGGTGCGGCGCGCACCGCCGCATTGTCAACGCCGTGCTCAGCGCGGCGTCCGCCAGCCAGCCGCCGCCAGCCGGGGCGGGCGCCGGCGCCGCGGACGCAGCCAGGTGAGCGCGTCGTCCCCGCCCGGCGCCGGGCCAGAGCGTTCACTTCCGGCGACCCTCGCCGCCAACCCCGTCCTGCGGGGCTGGGTCGACTTCGCCGGGGACGGCACGGTCACGGTCGGGTCGGGCAAGGTCGAGTACGGCCAGGGCGTGTGGACGGCCCTGGCCCAGGTCGCGGCCGAGGAGCTTGACGTGGCGTTCAGCCGCGTCCGGGTGGCCCCGGTGAGCACGAGCACCAGCCCCGATGAGGGGGTCACCTCGGGGAGCCGGTCGATCGAGGAGTCCGGCGGGGCGCTGCGCCAGGCGTGCGCGCAGGCGCGGGCAGTCTTGCTGGCCGCGGCCGCCGCCAAGCTGGGCGCCGACGTGGCCGGGCTTTCGGTCGAGGACGGCCAGATCTGCACCGCCTCGGGCCGGACGGGCCTGACCTACTGGTCGCTGAACGAGCCCGCTGCGCTTGACCGCCCCGCCGGGGATCCTGTTCCGGTCAAGCCGGCCGACCGGTGGTCGGTCGCCGGGCACAGCGCACGTCGGCTGGACATCCCCGACAAGGTCACCGGCCGGCCGCGTTTCCTGCACGACCTGGTCCTGCCGGGCATGCTGTTCGGCCGGGCGGTCCGGCCACCGGGCCCCGCCGCCACGCTCGACCACCTGGGCGATCCGGACCTGCCATCCGGTGTGCTGGCCCATGTCCACGACGGGTCGTTCCTGGGCGTGATCGCCGAGTCCGACCGGGTCGCGCTTTCTGCGGCTGGCGTGCTGGCTAAGGCTGCGACGTGGAGCCTGCGCGAGTCCCTGCCCGATGAGGATGACCTGAAGGGCTTCCTGACGTCACAGCCCGAGCAGGTGCTGACCGTGGCCGAGCGCCGTGACGAGCAGGCTGCCGCCCGTGTCAGCCGGCGGCTCTCGGCGGAGTTCACCCGGCCCTTCCTCGCTCACGCCTCGATGGCCCCGAGCTGCGCGATCGCCCGCTGGGATGGGGGCGCGGTCACCGTGTGGACGCACAGCCAGGGCATCTTCGCCCTGCGCGGCGCGCTGGCCGGGGGCCTGGGGCTGCCTGCCGGGCAGGTGACCGTGCACCACGTGGAGGGTGCGGGCGCCTACGGGCACAACGGCGCCGACGATGTGGCCGCGGACGCGGTGCTGCTGGCGAGGGCAGTGCCTGGGCGGCCCGTACGGGTGATGTGGTCCCGTGCGGACGAGATGTCATGGGCACCGCTCGGGTCGGCCATGCTGGCCCGGCTGTCGGCGGGGCTGGACGCGGAAGGCCGGATCCAGACCTGGCGGCAGGATGTGTGGAGCAACGGCTTCATCGGCCGGCCGGGCACCGGCGGCGAGCCGCGCCTGCTCGCGCTCACCCTCTTGGCCGGCGCGACCCCCATGTCGCCCGCCCCCGACGGCCCGCCTACCGGAGCGATGGGCTCGACGCGTAACGCCGTGCCGGGCTATGACATCCCCGATCTGGAGGTGACCCGCCACCGGCTGCTGGCCATGCCGATCAGGACCTCGTCGCTGCGCTCCCTCGGTGCGTTCCTCAACGTGTTCGCCATCGAGTCGTTCATGGACGAACTGGCCGAGGCCGCCGGGGCCGACCCGGTCGACTTCCGGCTCGCCCACCAGAGCGACACGCGCGCCAGGCGTGTCATCGAGGAGGTGGCCCGCTTCTCGGGCTGGGCGGCGCGGCCGGGCCGGGAGGGTGTGGGCTTCGGCGTGGGCTTCGCCCGCTACAAGGGCACATCCGGATACTGCGCGGCCGTCGCCCAGGTCGAGGCGGACACCAGCATCCGGCTCCGCAAGCTGTGGCTGGCGGTGGATGTGGGCCGAGTGATCAATCCTGACGGGGTGGTCAACCAGGTCGAGGGCGGCGCCGTGCAGAGCGCGAGCTGGGCGCTGCGGGAGCGGGTCCGTTTCGACCGCGCCAGCATCACGTCCGTGAGCTGGGAAACCTATCCGATCCTGCGGTTCACCGAGATACCCGAGGTGGCCGTCCGCCTGGTGGAAACCCCCGGCGAGCGGGAGACCGGCGCGGGAGAAGTCGCCCAGGGCCCGGTCGCCGGCGCGATCGGCAACGCCGTGGCCGACGCCGTCGGCGTCCGGGTGCGCGACCTGCCGCTCACCGTCGAGCAGGTCACCCGCGCCATCCAGGAGAGCTGAGTCCCGCCGCCGGAGGTCAGGCGCCCTCCGGCGGACGCGCAGCAGGCTGAAGATCCACGGGGGACACGCCCTCTAGTGCGGGCCGAACAGGACGCTGACCGATTCGCCTTCGTGGATGCGGCGGATGGCCTCGGCCAGCGCCGGGGCCACCGACAGGACCGTGAGCTTCCCGCCGCGCAACTGGTCCGGGATCGGCACGGTATCGGTGCAGACGATCTCGATCACCTCCGGCATGGCCGAGATCCGCTCCAGCGCGCCGTCGCTGAACAGCCCGTGCGTGCACGCGATGCGGACCGAGCGCACCTGCTGCTCGCGCAGCCGGTTGAGCAGTTCGATGACCGTGGTGCCGCGCGCGATCTCGTCATCGAACACGATCACGTCACGGCCAGCGACGTCGCCGATGATGGAGCTGATGGTGACCGACTCGTCGCTGTGCCGTACCTTGGCGCCGGCTGCGACCGGCAGATCCAGGCGGCGGGCGAAGGCCGCGGCCTGCTTGGCGTTGCCCAGGTCGGGTGAGACCACGACCGCGCCGGTGGGGTCCTGGCGGCTGAAGTGACCAGCCAGCTCGTGGAGCGCGTGCAGGTGATCGACGGGGACCGAGAAGAACCCGTGCACCTGCGGCGAGTGCAAGGTCATCGTGAGGACGCGGTTGGCGCCGGCCGTGACCAGCAGATCGGCGACGAGACGGCCGCCGATGGACACGCGTGGCATGTTCTTCTTGTCCGAACGGGCATAGGCGTAATGCGGTATCACCGCGGTGACTCTCGCCGCTGAGGCACCACGGGCGGCGTCCAGCATGAGCAGCAGCTCGACCAGGTGCTCCTGGACCGGCGCGCACAGCGGCTGGATGACGAAGACATCCCGCTCCCGGCAATTCGACTGGAGCTGGACCTCCAGGCAGTCGTTCGCGAAGCGGCGCAGCCTGACCGGCCTGAGCAGCACGCCGAGTTCTGCGCAGATCTCGGCGGCCAGCCCGGGGTGGGCACTGCCGCTGAAGACTGCGATCTCCCGCACGTGGCCCAGGCTAGCGGTCACCCCCGCGGCGCCGCGGCGCGCCGCCCTCACGGTCTCCTCGCGGAACCATCCCGGCGGCCAGGCGCTGGCCGGCCAGCCGCAGCCAGCGCGCGGGGGCGGCCAGCGCGGCCGCAGGGCTGCCGGCGAGCTCGGAAAGCGAGATCGCGGCGTTGACCGGTGGCGGATCATCCGCGAACTGGCCGGCCACCAGGGCCACGGGCACGCCCGCCGCCGCCGCCGCGGCCGCGAACACCACGCCGGCCACCTTGCCGCCCGTGGAGGTCCGGTCATAACGACCCTCGCCAGTGATCACCAGCTCCGCGCCGTGCAGCGCGGCGTCCAGCCCGGCGATACGGCACAGCTCCGGCGCGCCCGGCCGGATGCGCGCGCCCCAGGCGGCGGCGAACCCGTACCCGGTGCCGCCCGCGGCCCCGGCGCCTGCGGCGCCCGGGTCACCGCCGAGCAACGCGGCCAGCCGGGCGAGCCCCTGGTCGAGACGGGCGATCTGGCCGGGATCCGCGCCCTTCTGCGGGCCGAACACCGCCGCCGCCCCGGCTGCGCCGAGCAGCGGCGCGGCCACGTCGGCCAGGCAGGTGACCCCACCGGCCGGCGGCGGGCGCAGGCCAGTCAGGTCCGCGGAGGCCAGATCGCGGAGGGCCCCGCCGCCCGGCGGCAGTGTGCGCCCGGCGGCGTCGAGGAACCGGGCGCCGAGCGCGGCCAGCGCCCCGGTTCCCCCATCGGTGGACGCGGAGCCGCCGAGCGTTATGACGATCTCGCGGGCCCCGCCGTCGAGGGCGCGGCCGATCACCTCGCCCAGGCCGGTGGTGTGCGCGCCCAGCGGGTCCGGCGTGGCGAGCAGGGGCAGCCCGCTGGCCCGGGCCAGCTCCAGCACGGCGATCGCCCCCGGAAGCTCCAGCCACGGGCAGTCCACCGGCTGGCCGCCCGGGCCGGTGACCCGGTCGTGCCGCCATCGTGCCCCGGCTACGGCCGCGGCGAGCACGTCAAGCGTGCCCTCCCCGCCGTCGGCCAGCGGCACCCGGGCCACGTCGTCGCCCGGCCGGGCCAGCAGCCAGCCAGCCGCCAGGGCCTCCGCGGCGGCGGTCGCGCCGATGCTGCCCTTGAACGAGTCGGGGGCGATCACGATCCGCACCGGCGCGTCCGCGGGTGTCAGTGGTTCGGGTGGTAGGGAGGCAGCCCGAGCTTGTCCCGGATGGTCTGCTGGACCGTGTCCTTGTCGGGCGTGGCGTCGATGATCAAGACGTATTCCTTGCGCCGGAACAAGGCGAGCACCGGATCGGTCTTCTCGTGGTAGTCGCGGAGCCGGACGGCCAGCGCCTCCTCCGTGTCGTCTTCCCTGGTGATCAGGTCGCCGCCGCACACGTCGCATTTGCCCTCGACGTCCGGGCGGCCCTGGATGAGGTTGTAGTCCAGGCCGCAGCCGGAACAGAGCCGCCGCGCGAGCACCCGGCGGCGGACCTCGGAGTCGGGCAGCTCGAGATGGATGACGCCGTCGATGTCGTAGCTCTCCAGGAAGAACTCGGCCTGCCGGGCGTTGCGGGGGAACCCGTCGATGATGAACCCGTAGTTCCAGTCGTGCTGGGTGAGCCGGTCCGCCGTCACCTGCTCGGCCAGGTCATCCCCGACGAGTTCGCCCGCCGCCATGGTGCGCCGCACCTGGGCGCCCATCTTGGTGTGGCTCTGCACGTTCCAGCGGAAGATGTCGCCGACGCTGATATGCGTCAGGTCCAGATCCGCCGCAAGTAGGGCCGCCTGCGAGCTTTTGCCGCTCCCCGGCACGCCCATGATGACGTATTTCCGCATGCCGCTACCTTGGCATATCCGACGCCGCCGCAGCCGCGCACGGTCACGATCAAGCCGCGCGGCGGCGGACCAGCCACACGGTCGCCACGCTGAGGATCACCGCCAGCGCGAGCAGCCAGCCGCCCTCGATGGCCTGGAAATGCCAGTACCGGCTGGCCGGCTGGTAGCTGAACCACTGGGTGAAGTGATGCTGGGCCAGCCACTGCAGCACAGGCGGGGGGCCGTCGTGGCTCTTGATGCGGACAGGGCCCTGGGGCGCGAACCCCTGCAGGACGTTCCTGACCTGGTCCGGGCTGGCCACGTGGCCATCGGGGCCCGTCCACCATTGGTTCAGCACCCACGGGAGGGCGCTGCCGTTCCCGCCCGGCAGGAACTTGGCGACGACCGGAGTCTCGTAGTGCCCCCGCAGGAACAGTACGGTGGCCAGGTCGAGGCCGGTCCAGGCGGCCAGGGCGGCGGCCATGGCCGGCACCACCCGGCGGATCACGGCGCCCGCGAACGTGGCGATGGCGAAGGCGGCCAGGGTCCAGGCGGCGAAGTTGACGCCGCCCAGGTCGAACAGCTGGGGGGCCAGCACGCTGTCCGTGTGCTCCGCGAAGAACGGCTGGTAGTACCAGGAGAACAGCAGGCTGAACGCGGCGGCGGCGCCGGTCACCGCCGCCGCAATCAGCGTGATCTTGGCGACTGTCCATCGCAGCCGCCCGCAGCCTTGCGTCCAGGCGAACCGGAACGTGCCGGTTTCCAGCTCACGAGCCAGCAGCGGCCCCCCGGTGAACACGCCGATCAGCACCGGTACCACCTGCAGCACCCCAGACAGGGTCTGCGCCCGGCTGTAATAGGCGCCGTGGAAGATCTCCAGCTGGGTGGAGCAGCGCGCGATGGTGACCGGGTGGCAGCTGTCCAGCCCGAGGCTGCTCAGCGTGGAGCGCATCTTCAGCCCCATGATCAGCATGTACAGGCTCAGCACGCCGAGCAGGGCCACCACTCCGGCCAGCGCGAACCGGTGCTGCCGCCAGGTGACCCAGGCCAGTTTCGTCCACGGCACGGGCCGGCGTCGCGCGGCCGACGCCGCGGGCGAGGTCAGCGTGGTCATCGTGGGTTCACCCTTCTCATAGGAGTCGTGCGGCTCATAGGAGTCGTGCGGCGCGGCGGCGGACCACGCAGGTAGGCGTGGCCGGCGGCGCGGGCGAGGTCAGCGTGGCCATGCCTGCATTCCGGTTCCGTGGCCGGCGGTTTCGTGACCGGCCCCCACAGCGGCCGGGTCGGCCCAGATCGCGGCCGGGTGGGCCCGCAGCGCGGCGGGGCCGGGCAGGGCCGAGGCGCCGGGCTGGCGGAGGTAGGCCAGGACGAGTTCTTCCAGGCCGACGCGGTTTGCCTCCCAGCCCGGCGGCACCGGATCCGCTGGTGTGGTGATCCTGACCAGCAGGTGCGACTGCGCCTCGGCGCGGCGGCACTGCACGACGCGCATCCGCCGCGCCTGCTCGTCGGTCTCAGCCGCGGGGCCGGTCAGCACGCGGTGCCCGGCCAGCAGATCATCCACGTCGCCCGCCATCTGGACCCGGCCGCGGGACAGCACGATCAGGTAGTCGGCCACCCGTTCCAGTTCGGCCAGCACGTGCGAGGACAGCACCACCGACACGCCTTCCTCGGCCACCGCCCCCATCACCGACCCCATGAAGTCGTGCCGGGCCAGCGGGTCCAGCATGGCCAGCGGCTCGTCAAGGACCAGCAGGTCCGGTCGCCGGGCCAGACCTATGGTCAGCGCGAGCTGCGCCTTCTGGCCGCCGGACAGCTTGCCGACCTTCCTCGTCAGCGGGATGTCAAGGTCGGCCAGCCGGGTTTCCGCGTACGGCTGGTCCCAGCGCCGGTTGAGGCTGCGGGCGACCCGCAGCATGTCGCCGGCCGGCAGGTTCTTGTACAGCGGCGCGTCCTGGGCCACGAACGCGATCCGGTCCAGGGCGTCCGGTGACCCGGCGGGCTCACCGCCCAGGACGGTGATCCCACCGGCCGTCGGCGTGATCAGGCCGACCGCCATCTGCAGCATGGTGGTCTTGCCCGCGCCGTTCGGCCCGACCACAGCGGCCACATGACCGCCGGGGATGCCCAGCGTGCAGTCCCGCAGCGCCCACGTTCGCCGGTAGCGCTTGCCCAGGCCGGCGGACTCGATGATGTTCATGCGACGCCCTCCGCTTGGTCATCAGGGCCGCGGCGGCCCGGGGAGGCGATCCGCCCGGTCCCGCGGTCGGGGTGCTCGCCGCGGCGCTCACCAAAATCCCGCAGCGCGCTCGTGAACAGCGCGACGATGCCCGCCTCGTCGAGGCCGGCCGCGTCAGCGGTGCCCAGCCAGGTCAGCAACGTCCGCCGCAGTGCCGCCAGCTCGGGCAGCCCCATGTGGCCGAGGGTGCCTTCCACGAACGTGCCCTGACCGGGCCGGCCGGCCGCGAGGCCCCGGTGCTCAAGCTCGCGGTAGGCCTTCAGCACGGTGTTCGGGTTGATGGCCAGCGCGGCCACGGTGCCCTTCACCGTGGGAAGCTGGTCGCCTGGGTTCAGGTATCCGAGCCGCAGCGCGTGTTCGACCTGCTGGACCAGCTGCAGGTAGGTCGGCACGCCGGAACTCGGGTCGAGCCGGAACTCGATCGGCGAGGCCGGGATGGTCTGGCCGGACTGGCTCATCGCAACGCCGTTCCTATCATCACTATGTTTACCTATAACCATAGGTTGAAGCTACGACCGGATCGCAGGCCCGTCAAAGCTGGCCGCCCGCACCCCGGCCTCATGCCGCGCGGCGGCGGACCAGCCAGACGGTGGCCGCGATGAGGATCAGGGACAGGGCCAGCAGCCAGCCGCCCTCGATGAGCTGGAAGTGCCAGAACCGGGCAGCCGGCTGGTAGGAGATCCACTGCGTGTAGTGGTGCTGGCTCAGCCAGGCACCGAAAGGGTCTGAGCCTGACGATTTCTGGATTTTGGCGGGCGGCATCTGCTGCATCGCGTTATCGATCGTCGCCTGGCTTACTGGCTTGCCGTCCGGGCCGGTGAAGAAGCTGCCGAGCACCCAGGCGCCGGCGGGCGTGGGTTTGGCTCCGTTGATGGTGAGCGGCGTCTCGTAGTGCTGGCGCAGGGAGATCGCGGTGGCCAGGGCGAGCACGGTCGAGGTGACCAGGGCGGCGGCCATCGCCGGGACGGTGCGCCGGATCACCGCGCCGGCGAAGGCACCGATGGCGAAGGCGGCCAGGGTCCAGCCGGCGAACGCGACCCCGAGCAGGCCGAACTCCAGCGGCAGCAGCCGGCTGACCTGGCCATCAGCGATGAAGGGCTGCGAGTACCAGGTGAAGAGCTCGCTGAACGCCCACGCCGCCGCGGTCAGCACCGCCGCGAGCAGCACCAGCTTGGCGATCGCCCAGCGCAGCCGTCCGCAGCCCTGGGTCCAGGCGAACCGGAACGTCCCGGTCTCCAGCTCGCGGGCGATCAGTGGCGATCCGGCGAACACCCCGATCAGCACCGGGAAGATCAGCAGCAGGCTCGAGACGGTCTGGGCGCCTCCGGCCTGTATGGCCGATCCGCCGCCGCCGCCCCAGTAGTCATGGTTGAAGGAATTCGTCAGCTGCTGGCAGGCCTCCGAGCTGGCCGGGTGGCAGGCGATCACGCTCGCGTAGGCGCTGTGGATCTTCAGCCCCATGATCAGCAGGTACAGGCCCAGCAGGCCGAGCAGGGCGGCCGCCCCGGCCAGCGTGGCCCGCTGCTGGCGCCAGGTCACCCAGGCCAGCCTGGTCCACGGCACGGGCCGCCGGCGCGCGGCCGGTGGCGCGGATGCGGCCGACGGGCGCG
>WNFF01009858.1_pt1 | contig 15482 bp, 16 predicted proteins | sample 5400441 | NCBI WGS metagenome assembly WNFF01 (sample SAMN13153345, study PRJNA577476) | soil metagenome | isolation source: 120 cm saprolite under Douglas fir tree site 2 hole 3 replicate 1 | place: USA:California | collected 2015-04-18 | reverse complement strand
TTCTTCAAGGGCACCTTGTTGGCCGCGAAGAGCCCTTATCCCTGGCGTCATGGCCTAGGGGTGGGCCGGCACGCCGACGGCCGTGGACCTTCAGGGCCATGACCGCAAAGCCGTCCGAAACAACCACACAAAAATGGAAGTGCACAAAAATGGCGAAGACAATCGAAGAATCGAACAAGACATTGGTCCTCGAAGCGTTCGATACGCTCTTCAACAAGCGGGACTATAAGGCCGCCGAGCGGTACTGGTCATCGAACTACATTCAACACAGCGCGCACATCCCGCCCGGGCGCGACGGCCTGTTCAATCTGATTAGGAGCACACCGGCGACGCTGAAGTACGAGCCGGGCGTGATCGTTGCTGAAAACGATTACGTGATCGTCCATGGCCGGTTTTCGGGAACTGGAAGGCCTAGAAATTGGATTGCCGCCGATGTCGTCCGAGTAACCGACGGCGTGCTTGCGGAACACTGGGATGTTCTGGAGGACGAAGCGACCGAAGCCGAGTCGCAAAGCGGTCTGCCGGTGTTCGGGACCAAGTTTCCCGGTTAAGAGAAGTGAGTCCACCGCGGCAATTCAGACGGCTATTTGTTGCGGCGCGATTTCCGTTTTTGGCACTTCCGTGACCTCACTCGCCATCGCCGCCGATCGCATTTGAGCAGATTGCGGACATCCGGCTGAAGGGCCTCCGGCCGATCCCGCCCATCTATGAGTACACGGCCCTACCCGGCCTGGTCGGGCTCGAACAGGGTGCGCCGTTCGCGTGCGTGCTCCAGCATGGTGCGGGCGATCTCCCGCTCGCCCATGACGACGCTGCTGGCGCCGTGCTGCATCAGGTGTTGCGCTTCCGCCTCCGAATGCGCGCGGGCGATGATCTCGAGCCCGGGATTGGCCGCGCGCGCCTGCTCGACGATCTGCCCGCCTTCGAAGATGTCGGGGATGGCCACCAGCAGGATATGCGCCTGCGGCAAATTCGCGGCCTTGAGCACGCGATCCTGGGCGGCGTTGCCGGTAACCACCTCAACGCCTTCGCCGCGCAGCCCCTCCGCGCGTTCGGCGCGCGCCTCGATGACCAGGAGCGGCCATCCCTCCCGCACGAGGCTGGCGCAGACGAGGCGACCGACCCGGCCATAACCGATCAGCACCGCATGATCGCTGAGGCCGCTCACCGGCAACTCCTCCTCGGCGACCTCCTGCGGGGGCGGCGGCGCTCGCTTGGCGTCCCAGCGCTCGATCCACGGCTTCACCCGCTCGAGTGCAGTGAACAAGATGGGGTTGGCGAAGATCGACACGATCGACGTGCCGAGGATCAAGTCGCGGGCGCGCTCCGGCAGCAGGCCGAGCCTGATGCCGAGATCGGCCAGGATGAACGAGAACTCGCCGATTTGCGCCAGCCCCACGGCAATGATGAGCGCGGTGGCGAGCGGATATCCGAACGCCCGCACCATCAACAGCGCGGCGCAGGGGCCGCCCACCATGACCACCAGCAGCGTCCCCAGCAGCGGCCCCGGCTCGTGCAGGAGGACCGCCGGGTTGAACAGCATGCCGACCGAGATGAAGAAGAGCACCGCGAAGGCGTCGCGCAGCGGCAGTGATTCCTCGGCGGCGCGCTGGCTGAGCTCGGACTCGCTCAAGACCATGCCGGCGAAGAAGGCGCCGAGCGCGAAGGAGACGCCGAACAGCTCCGCCGCGACGAAGGCGACGCCGAGCGCCACGGCGAGGACCGCGAGGCGGAACAGCTCGCGCGACCCGGTGTGAGCGATGTAGTGCAGGATCGCCGGGATGACACGGTGCCCGACGAGCAGCATCAGGGCTATGAATGCCGCGACCTTGCCGATGGTCAGCCCGAGCGCGGTGACGAGCCCGCCGGCATCGAGCGGCCCGCCGTCGCCCCGGAGCAGACCCGCCAGCGGCGGCAGCAGCACCAGGGCCAACACCGTCAGCAGATCCTGCACGACGAGCCAGCCGATGGCGATCTGCCCGCGCCCGGTGTCAACCAGCCGGCGGTCCTGCAAGGCGTGCATCAGGACGACGGTGCTCGCCACCGACAAGGCGAGGGCGAAGACAAAGCCAGTCCCGGCCGGCCAGCCGAGCAGACGGGCGAGGCCCATGCCGAGCAGTGCCGACACGGTGATCTGCACCACCGCGCCGGGGATCACGATGTTTCGGACCGAAAGCAGATCCTGCAGCGAGAAGTGCAGGCCGACGCCGAACATCAGCAGGATCACGCCGATCTCGGCGAGCTGCGATGCGACGTTCTGGTCGGCGACGAAGCCCGGGGTGAAGGGGCCGACCGCGACGCCTGCGAGCAGGTATCCGACGATGATCGAGATGCCCAGCCGGTTCGCGATCGTCCCCAGCACGAAGGCGAGGCCGAGGCCGATCACGACGATGGCGATGAGCGACGATCCGTGCGACATGCCGTTCGGCTACCTCGAGGACCGGATGAGAACGAACCGCATCGGCTTATCGTTCGCCATGTCGGATGCCGCTCAATCGGCTTCGCGCATCATGTTGCGGGCGATGACCAGCTGCTGGATCTGGCTCGTGCCCTCATAGAGCCGGAACAGCCGCACGTCGCGGTAGAACCGTTCGACGCCGAAATCGGCGATGTAGCCTGCGCCGCCATGGACCTGCACCGCGCGGTCGGCGACCCGGCCCACCATCTCGCTGGCGAAATACTTGCAGCAGGAGGCCTCGGTCGAGATGCTCTCGCCGGCATCCTTGCGCCGCGCCGCGTCGAGCACCATGCATCGCGCCGCGTAGGCCTCGGCGCGGCTGTCGGCGAGCATCGCCTGGACCAGCTGGAACTCGCCGATGGGCTGGCCGAACTGCACCCGGTCCTTGGCGTAGCGGACCATGTCGCGGATAAGCCGCTCGGCGACGCCGATGCAGACGGCGGCGATGTGGATGCGGCCGCGATCGAGCACCTTCATCGCCGTCTTGAAGCCCTGTCCTTCCCGACCGCCGAGGAGCGCCTCCGCCGGCACGCGGCAATCCTCGAAGATGACATCGCAGGTATGGGCGCCGCGCTGCCCCATCTTGCGATCGGGCGGGCCCAGCTTGAGGCCGGGATTGGGCGCCTCGACCAGGAAGGCGGAGATGCCGCCGGCGCCCTTGTTCTCAGGATCGGTGCGCGCCATCACCGTGAACAGGGACGCTTCGGGCGCGTTGGTGATGAAGCGCTTGGTGCCGTTCAGTACCCAGCCGTTCCCCGCCCATCGTGCCGTGGTCTTGAGACTGGCGGCGTCGGAGCCGGCGTTGGGCTCGGTCAGCGCGAAGGAGGCGATGACCTCGCCCGCGGCGAGCCGAGGCAGGTATTTGCGCCTCTGCTCCTCGGTGCCGTCGATGACGATGCCCTGGCTGCCGATGCCATTGTTGGTACCGTGCACGGAACGGAAGGCCGGCGAGGTCTGGCAAAGCTCGAACAGCACCTGGGCTTCCTCGCTCATGCCGAGGCCGAGCCCGCCATGGGCTTCGGGGATGGTCATGCCGAACAGGCCGAGCCGGCGCATCTCCGCGACCACGGCCGGCGGCACCGCGTCGGTTTCGGCTACCTCGGCCTCGGCCGGGACGAGGCGCTCGCGCACGAAACGGGCAATCGTGTCGAGAAACTCACGCAGGGTCTGCGGGTCGAGGGCCATGGCCGTTGTCTCCCCCGTTGGGCTTACGATCCCTACTCGACCACGCGGGCGGGATCAACCGAACGCCGTTTTCAAGCGTTCATAACGCGCATGCGCTGCGAACCCTCTCGCCCCCTGTTCCTGCCGATCCTGGCCCTGGCCGGCCTGCTCGCCGCCTGCGCGCCCGCTGCCACGACGACCGAGTCGGGGCCTCGCGGCATCGCAGCGGCGGATCTGCCGCCCATCCCCATCTGTCGCGACGAGATGCGCGCCTTTGTCGAGCTGGCGCGGCTGGCCAAGCTCCATGGCGACGGCTGGGTCGTGTTCGAGCCGGCGGTCGCCGCGCTGAAGCGGCAGATCATCGACTGCATCGGCGACAACCACGCCCACTTCCGCGACCTCTAGGCATAGCCGGACTTGCCGTCATCCTCGCCGCGGCCATTGCGCTCCGAAAGATTGGCGCGCACCTGGATCAGCGTGTCGATGAGGGCGTCGCGCTGCGCTGCGCCGAGCCCGGCCAGCGCCTCGTTGCGTGTCGCCTCCGCGAGCTCGCGCATGCGCTCCATCACCGGCGCGACCTTCTCGGTCGTGTACAGCAGTCGCGCTCGCCGGTCATTGGGATCGGACCGCCGCTCAACCCAGCCAGCCTCCTCCATACGATCGATGAGCCGCCCCAGCGTGATGTTCTCGATCTCGAGGATTTCGGCAAGGCCGCTCTGGTTGATGCCCTCGTGGCGTGAGAGGTGGACCAGCACCTGCCATTGCGCCCGGCTCAAGCCGAGGCCGCGGGCGCGCTGGTCAAATTTCTTGCGCATCAGGCGCGCGATGTCGTGCAGCAGGAAGCCGAAGCTCCGTTCGGGATCGTAAGCCATGACGAAATGATGGCGCGGCCGGAGCAAATTAAGCAAGCTTGCTCACCTCGGACTGCATGCGCTAGCTGATGTGCCGTGGCGCTGAGGGCGCGTCGATCCTGTTGCCGGGTGCCGCCGCCCTGGCGTATGACCGGCACCGCCCCCCGGCTCGGGGTCGTAAGGCTAAGGGGAATGGGCTGGGTCCTGCTGCTGGCGCCGCTCGCGGTCTTTATCGCCACCTGGTGGCTGACCGGGCGCGTGCGGCTTTGGCTCGCGCGGCGCGCGATCCTCGACCGGCCGGTGGCGCGCTCGGCGCACGCCGTGCCGGTGCCGCGCGGTGGCGGGCTGGCGCTGATGCCGGCCGTTCTGGGCGCTTGGCTCGTGCTGGCCCTGCTCGGGCGAACCACGCCGGCAAGCGCCGGCGTCGCGCTGCTGGCGGCGGGGCTCTCGATCGTCTCGTGGCTCGATGATCTGCGGAGCCTGCCGGCCTGGCTGCGTCTTGCGGCGCATCTCGTTGCAGCGGCGATCGGCCTCTCTTTCCTGCCCGGCGCCGGCGCCGTGTTCCAGGGCCTGCTGCCGCCACTGTTCGACCGCATGGCGACGGCGCTGCTCTGGGTGTGGTTCGTCAACCTCTTCAACTTCATGGACGGGATCGACGGCATCACCGGGGTCGAGACCGCTTCGGTCGGGATCGGCATGGCGCTCGTGGTGCTGAGCGGCGCCGGCGACGCGGATGGCAGCGCCGTCCTCGCCCTCACCCTCGCCGCCGGCATGCTGGCCTTCCTGTGCTGGAATTGGCACCCGGCGCAGCTCTTTCTCGGCGATGTCGGCAGCGTGCCTTTGGGCTATCTGCTCGGCTGGATGTTGCTGGGACTGGCGGGCAAGGGTCTCTGGGCGCCGGCGCTCATCCTGCCGCTTTATTACCTCGCCGATGCGACGATCACGCTCGGCCGGCGCGTCCTGCGCCGCGAGCGCGTCTGGGAGGCGCATCGCCAGCATTTCTATCAGCGGGCGCTCGGCACCGACGGCAACCATGCGGCGGTGGCGCGGCTGGTGCTGGCGGCGGACACATTGCTGATCGTGCTGGCGCTTCTGGCGCTGGCGCAGCCCGGCTTGGCGCTCACCCTGGCCGGGCTGGTCGTCGCGGCTCTGCTCGTCGCCATGGAGCGGCGCACGCGCAAGGGCCAAGTCGCCCGCTGACCTATTCGCTGGCGCCCTGGCGGAAGAATTGCGGGCGCACGAAGCGGCCGGCCCAGGCGCCGCGGCCGCCCTCCTTGGCATCGCCCTCGACGGCGAGGTATTGCGCGCCGCGGCCATAGGCGAAGGCGAGGCCTTCGCTCACCAGCAGCGCGCCGACGTCGCGCCCGCCCGCAGTGCAAGCGGCGAACTCGCGCGCGTGCCGGTCGACGAATTCCGGATCGACATGGCAGGCGAAATCCGCTTGCGTCACGAGCTGGCGCAGCCGCTCGGTGGCGACGGCGCCGCAACGCCAGAGCGTGCCCTTGGCGTCACGGCAGGTCTGCGTGCTCTCGAACGCGTCGACGCCGTAAAGGCGCAGCCGCTGACCGAGGCAGCCGATGCCGAGCCGCGACAAGAGGCAATACCGCGGCCACAAGGCGAGCGTATCGCCGTCGACCACGGCGTAGCGGTCGGCATGAGCCGCCGGTCGCAACCACAGCGCGGCGGCCCATGCGGCGGCGAGGAGCAGCACCAGGGCCGTCACGCCGATGGAGACGCGCCGCGCCATCGCCGCTCCTCAAGCCTTGACCACGCTCGCCGCCGCGATCCCGGCATGGGCGCAGGCGTTGCGCGTGTCGACCACCAGGGGACAGCACTCGACGACGATGCGGTAGTCGACCCCGTCATGGTCGGTGCAGATGAGGGCGACATCGAAATCGCGGAGCGACTCGGGCAGGAGCGCCACGGAGCGCCGCCCGGCGAACTCCGGATGCTCGCGCGAGGGCGGCACCTCCGGCACGAAGGGATCGTGATAGGCGACGCTGGCGCCGCGCTCTTCGAGCAGCTGCATGATCTTGAGGGTCGGGCTCTCGCGGATGTCGTCGACGTTCTTCTTGTAGGCGAGACCGAGGATCAGAACGCGCGCGCCCTTGAGGCTCCGGCCGAAGCGCTCGTTGAGCGCGCCCGAAAGGCGCTCGATCACGTAATGCGGCATGCGCGTGTTGACTTCGCCGGCGAGTTCGATGAAGCGCGTGGAGATATCGTATTCGCGCGCTTTCCAGGTGAGGTAGAACGGATCGATCGGGATGCAGTGGCCGCCGAGGCCGGGTCCCGGATAGAACGGCATGAAGCCGAACGGTTTGGTCGAGGCCGCCTTGATCACCTCCCAGACATCGATGCCCATCGCCGCGTAGACCATCTTGAGCTCGTTGACGAGGGCGATGTTGACGGCGCGAAAGATGTTCTCGGTGAGCTTGACCGCCTCCCGGGATCCTCGCGCTCCGGCGAATAGGCCAGGAAGAAGTCGACGCCCGATTTGAGGCCGCCGCGCTCGAGGATCGGCTGCATCACCTCGCGCGTCGTGCCGGGATAGGTCGTCGATTCCAGCACGATGAGCTGGCCGCGGCGCAGCTGCGGCGCGATCGCCTCGGTGGTGCCGACGATGTAAGTCAAATCGGGCTCGCGATGGCGCGTCAGCGGCGTCGGCACGCAGATCAGTACCGCGTCAGCCTCGTGCAGCCGCGTGAAATCGGCGACGGCGTGAAAGCGGCCCCCGCGTAGCCATCCGCCGATGGTCGCGTCGGGGATGTGGCGAATGTAGGAACGGCCGGCGTTCAACTGCGCCACCTTCTCGGCGTCGATGTCGAAGCCGAGCACGGTGAAGCCGCTGCCGGCGACCGCGCCGACCAGCGGCAGGCCGACATAGCCGAGGCCGATGACCCCGATCGTCGCCTCGCGCGCGACAAAGCGCCGGTGGAGCGCCTCGACATCGACGATGGGCGCTGTCGCCGCGCCGGGCCTAGCCGCCGGCGAAGAGTTCTTCGAAGCCTTCATGTTCCGCTGCATTCGCTTTGCCCGGCCGGCGCGATGCTTACCATGGCGCCCGCCGCCGCTCAAGCCGGCGCACCGCCGACGCCATCGCCGCGGTAGCGCCACCCCTGCCGAGCGGCAGAGGATGAACGCTATTGTCGCGCGCGGAGGATTGATCCCGTGAGCGACTCGCACTCCGCGCCCATCGTCGTCGTCGGCGCCGGCGGCTTCATCGGCGGCGCGCTCGTCGCGCGGCTGGCGCAGGGCGGCGCGCCGGTCAGCGCGGTCGTGCGGCGAGCTGTCGCGGTGCCGCGCGGCGTCACCCTTCATGCCATCGGCGACATCACCGCAGCCACCGACTGGTCCGCGCTGCTGCGCGGCGCGCGGGCCGTGGTCCATCTCGCCAGCCGGGCGCACGCGCCGCCCGGCGCCGACCAGGAATGGATCGAGGGCGAGGCCGCCGCCGCGGCGCAATTTGTGCGTGCCGCCGGCCGCGCCGGCGTCGAGCGCGTGGTTCTGGTGAGCTCGATCAAGGTGCTGGGCGAGGCGACGGACGGCGTGCCATTCCGAGCCGGACGCCCGGCCGCGCCCGCGGATGCCTACGGCTTCGCCAAATGGTGCCTCGAGGAGGCGATGCGCGGGGCCGCCGCCGCCGCCGATGGGCCGGCGCTGACGGTGATCCGGCCGCCGCTCGTCTATGGGCCCGGGGTCAAGGCTAATTTTCGCGCGCTGCTGCGCCTCGTCGACCGCGGGCTGCCGCTGCCCTTCGCCAGCATCGCCAACCGGCGCAGCCTGGTGTTTCTCGACAACCTCGTCGATCTCGTCGAGGTGGCGCTGGTACATCCCGCGGCGCGCGACGGGACGTTCCTGCTGCGCGACGAAGAAGAGGTGTCGACGCCCGAGCTCATTCGCCGCATCGCCCGCGCGCTGGGCCGTCCGGCCCGCCTCTTTGCCTGCCCGCCGTCGCTGCTGCGTCTCGCCGCGCGCGCCGCCGGGCGCGGTGCCGCCGCCGACCGCGTGCTCGGCTCGCTCAGCATCGATGACGCGGCGACGCGCGAGCAGCTCGGCTGGCGGCCGCGCGTCGCGCTCGACGACGGTCTTGCCGCGACCTGCCGCTGGTACCGCGGCGAGCAGGCCGGCGCTCGCCCATGACGGCGCGCCGATGATCGCGGCCCGCCCCAAACTCATCTACCTCGTGACCGAGGATTGGTATTTCTGGTCGCATCGCCTGCCGATGGCGCGCGCCGCGCAGCACGCCGGATTCGACGTCGCCGTGGCGACCCGCGTCGCGGCGCACGGCGAGCGCATCCGCGCCGAGGGCTTCGCGCTCCATCCGCTGCGCTGGCGGCGCCGCGATATAGGGCCGTGGGCGAGCCTGCGCGCCGTCGGCGAGGTGTACCGCCTCTACAGCCGCGAGCGCCCGCTCCTTGTCCATCATGTCGCGCTCAAACCGGCGGTGCTCGGCAGCGTCGCGGCGCTGCTCGCGGGCGTGCCGGCGGTGGTCAACGCCGTCACCGGCGTCGGCTTCGTCGCGAGCTCACCGAGCCTGCGCGCCAGGCTGCTGCGCCGGCCGATGGACTTCGCCCTGGCGCGTCTCCTCGAGCGGCCGAACAGCCGCGTCATCGTGCAGAACGAGGACGACCGGGCGCTGCTGCTGTCGCTGCGCTCCGGCGCAGACGAGCGCATCGTCGTTATCCGCGGCTCGGGCGTCGACACCACGCATTTCCGGGCGACGCCCGAACCGCCGGTGCCGCCGGTGACCGCCGGCTATGCCGGGCGCATGCTCGCCGACAAGGGCGTCGCCGTGCTGGTCGAGGCGCAGCAGAGCTTGCGACGCCGCGGCGGCGACCTGCGCCTGGTCCTCGCCGGCACGCCCGATCCGGAGAACCCGAGCTCGATCGATGCCGCGACGCTCGCCGCGTGGCGGGCGCTTCCCGGCATCACCTGGCTCGGCGAGGTCGACGACATCCGCACGCTGTGGTCGATAGCGCATATCGCCGTCCTGCCGTCGCGCCGCGAGGGCCTGCCGAAGAGCCTGCTCGAACCGGCGGCGATGGGCCGGCCGCTCATCGCCACGGATGTGCCGGGTTGCCGCGAGATCGCCCGTGACGGCGTCAACGCGCTATTGGTGCCGCCCGACGATGCCGGCGCGCTCGCCGCGGCGCTCGAGCGGCTGGCTGATGATGCCGAGCTGCGCCGCCGCTTCGGCGCAGCCAGCCGGGCGCTGGTCGAGAGCGAGCTGGCGGCGGACGCGGTCGGCGCCGCGACCGTCGCGTGCTATCGGAGCCTGCTGCGAGCACTGCGCCTGCCGGCGCCGTGAGCGCGGCTTCGCTACGCTGCCGGCAGGATCTCGTCGGTGTGCCCGAGAATGCGGTACGCCAAGAGGCCGACCCACTCCTTCACCACCACGTCGACCAGCGCGAGATGCTCCGACAGGAGGAAGCTCGGCCGCGGGCTTGCCTCGCTGCGATAGTCGACCGGATAGGGAAGGACCTGCCAGCCGACGCGACGGAAGCAGCCGACCGCGCGCGGCATATGCGTCGCCGACGTTACCAGCAGCCAGACCTGGTCCGGGCGCGGTTGCGCAACCTCGCGCGAGAACATCGCGTTCTCGAAGGTGTTGCGGGAGCGCTCCTCGAGCCGGATGCGCGCGGGATCGATACCCTGCTCGACGAGGAGATCGCGCATGATGGCGGCTTCCGACGGCTCGTCGCGCGGCAGCAGGGACGCGTCGCCCCCCGAGAGGAGCAATTGCGCATCGGGGTAGCGCCGCGCCAGCGTCAGCGCCTCGACCAACCGCTCGCCTGCGTCGTTGAGCGCGACATGGCCATGCGCGCGGGCGATCGCGGGCTGCACCGCGCCGCCCAGCACGATGATGCCGTCGACCGTCGCGGGCAGCTCCGGGGTGGGAAAGCGCGACTCGAGCGGCATCGCCAGCCACTGGCCGATGGGCAGCAGCGCGATGGCCAGCAGCGCGACCGTCGCCGTGGCTACCAGGCGAGAACCGCGCCGGCGTCGCCGCCCGCCGAGTCGCACCGTGCCGACCGCCAGCATCAGCAGCAGAAGATTGCCCGGCGCCGCGATGGCCCAAAAGATCTTGCTCAGCACGAAACCCATGGCTTCAGGCTCTCCCGCCCAAGTCGCCCTCTTTGTAACCGGACCGCCCAGCCGCCGCGACCGCTTTTCCTGTTGCCGCCCCGCACCGGCTTGCGTAACTTTCCCCGCATAATGAGCCATACGCGATGATGAGGTTCGGCCGGGCCAGGGCTGCATTCGGTCACGACGTACTCATGGCGGCAGCATCCTTCTGGCTGTCGCTGTATTTGCGCGTGGGCGACGGGCTGCTGGATTATCCCGGGCGTCTGCTGCTCGGCTACGATATCGCCTTCACCGTGATCGCCGCCGCGACCTTCTGGTGGACGGGGCTTTATCGCGGCATCTGGCGCTACGCCTCGCTGCCCGATTTGCTGGCGCTGCTGCGGGCGGTGACCATTGTCGTGCTCGCCTTCTTCCCGCTGATGTTCGTCGTCACCCGCCTCGTCGAGCTGCCGCGCTCGCTGGTCGGCATCAACTGGCTGGTGCTGATGGCGCTGCTGGGCGGCCCGCGCTTCGCCTACCGCCTGTTCAAGGACCGCAGCCTCCGGCGCCTGCTCGAAGGCGATAAACGCAGCTCGGCGATACCGGTGCTGCTGATCGGCGCCCGCGACGGCGCCGCCATGTTCATCCGCGAGATGGCGAGCGATCCGGACCGGCTCTATCGCGTGGTCGGCATCGTCGCCGACAGCCTATCGCGCGTCGGGCGCGAGCTCGGCGGCGTACCCGTGCTCGGCACCATCGAAGACTTGCCGCAGGTCGTCGCCGCGCTCGACGGCCGCGACGAACGGCCGCAGCGCCTGATCCTGTGCGCCCAGACCTTGCATGGGGCGACGGTGCGTCGGCTGCTCGACATGGCCGACGAACTCACCATACCGCTGGCGCGGCTGCCGCGGCTCACCGAGTTCAAGCAGACGCTCGGCGAGGACACGCCGGTGATCGAGCCGATCGCGCTCGAGGATCTGCTCGGTCGGCCGCAAGCCGTGCTCGACCGCGTCGGCATGCGCACGCTCATCGCCGGGAAGCGCGTGCTCGTCACCGGCGCGGGGGGCACGATCGGCGCCGAGCTGGTGCGGCAAATCGCCGCCTGCGAGCCGGCACGGCTCGCGCTTCTCGATAACAACGAATATGCGCTTTACAGCATCGACCGCGAGCTGGAGGAGCGCCACCCGGCACAGCCGCGCCTCGCGGTGATCGGCGATGTGCGCGAGGAGAGCCGCGTCGAGCAGGTGATCGCCGCCGAGCGGCCCGAACTCGTCTTCCACGCCGCCGCATTGAAGCATGTGCCGATGGTCGAGGCGAACACGGTCGAGGGCGTACTCACGAATGTCCTGGGCACGCGCCACGTCGCCGAGGCCTGTCGCGCGCATGGCGTCCGCGCCATGGTGATGATCTCGACCGACAAGGCCGTCAATCCGGCCAGCGTGATGGGCGCGACCAAGCGGCTCGCCGAGAGCATCTGCCAGGCGCTCGACATCGTCGAGTCGCGCAAGCCCGGCGGCACGCGCTTCGTCACCGTGCGCTTCGGCAACGTGCTGGGCTCGACCGGCTCGGTCGTGCCGCTGTTCCAGCGCCAGCTCGCCGCGGGCGGCCCGCTCACCGTGACCCATCCGGAGATCACGCGTTTCTTCATGACCGTGCGCGAGGCGGTCGAGCTGGTGCTGCAGGCCTCGGTGCTGGCGGTCAAGGGCGGCGAGGAGCGCGGCAAGATCTTCGTCCTCGACATGGGCGAGCCGGTGAAGATCGTCGACCTCGCGCGCCAGATGATCCGGCTGGCCGGCCGCAAGCCGGGCAAGGACATCAAGATCGCGTTCATCGGCTTGCGTCCGGGCGAGAAGCTGCAGGAGGAACTGTTCTACGCCAGCGAGCCGCTGCTGCCGACCGAGGCCGCGGCGATCCGCCTCGCCGCCCCGCGCACCATCGACTACGCCATGCTGTCGCGCTCGCTCGATGAGCTGGCGGAGCATGCCGGCGAGCGGCGCCAGGAGCGCATGCTCGCCCTCCTCGGCACCCTGGTGCCGGAATATGGCGGCGCCGCTTCCAGCACGCCGCGCGCCGCCGGCGCTTAGCGCCGCGGCTTTCCGCCATCTTGAGATTTTTGCGCCGATCCGGCGCCTTGTCGCGCGGCGGAAGCGGTTAAGGCTCGTCCCGGCTTTCGGCGGCGATGCGCTCTAGATATTTGCCGTAGTCGGATTTGCTGTAGAGCTGCTGCGCCAGGTCGAGCAGTTGCTTGGTGTCGATGAAGCCCTGGCGGAAAGCGATCTCCTCGATGCAGCCGATCTTCTGTCCCGTGCGCTTCTCGAGCGTGCGCACGAATTCCGAGGCCTCGATCAGCGAGTCGTGCGTGCCGGTGTCGAGCCAGGCATAGCCGCGGCCGAGCCGCTCGACGGTGAGCTTTCCGGCGCGCAGATAGGCGGTGTTGAGGTCGGTGATCTCGAGCTCGCCGCGCGCCGAGGGTTTCAGCCGCTCCGCCATCTGCACGATGTCGCGGTCGTAGAAATAGAGGCCGATCGCCGCCCAGTCGGAGCGCGGCTTCTTCGGCTTCTCCTCGAGCGACAATGCCTTGCCTTGGCGGTCGAACTCGACGACGCCGTAGCGCTCGGGATCGCCGACGCGATAGCCGAAGACGGTAGCGCCGGCCGAGCGCGCGGCCGAGCGCCGCATCATCTCGGTGAGCCCGTCGCCATAGACGAGGTTGTCGCCGAGCATGAGGGCGCAGCCCTCGCCGGCAAGGAAATCACGACCGATGAGAAACGCGTCGGGCAGCCCGCGCGGCGAAGGCTGCACCGCATAGCTGAGCCGGACGCCCCACTGCGCGCCGTCGCCGAGCAGCGTCTGGAACAGTGGCGCATCGCCCGCCGTGGTGATGACGAGGATGTCGCGGATGCCGCCGAGCATCAGCGCCGACAGCGGATAGAAGATCATCGGCTTGTCGTAGATCGGCAGCAGCTGCTTCGAGAGCACGCGCGTCAGCGGATAAAGCCGCGTGCCCGAGCCGCCGGCGAGGATGATGCCCTTCATTGTTCGGCCCCGCGCGGCGCGGCGCCGCGTCCGAGCCGCTCGCCGCGATAGCGCCCGCTGCGGATCGGCTCCCACCAAGCGCGGTTGTCGAGATACCAGCGCACCGTGCGGCGCAAGCCCGTCGCGAGGCTCTCCGCCGGCCGCCAGCCCAGCTCGCGCCGGATCTTGGCGTCGTCCATGGCGTAGCGCAGATCGTGTCCCGGGCGATCCTCGACGAAGGCGATGAGCCGCTCATGCGGGCGGTGCGGCGAGGTCGGCAGCTCCTCGTCGAGGATGGCGCAGAGCGCGCGCACGAGATCGATGTTGCTGCGCTCCTCGCCGCCGCCGATGTTGTAGCTCTCGCCGACGCGGCCCCGCCGCAGCACCAGCGACAAGGCGGCGGCGTGGTCGCCGACATAGAGCCAATCGCGCACATTGCCGCCGCTGCCATAGACCGGCAGCTTCTTGCCTTCGATCGCATTGAGGATCATCAGCGGGATCAGCTTCTCGGGAAATTGCCAGGGTCCGTAATTGTTGGAGCAATTGGTCATCACCACCGGCAGGCCATAGGTCTTGTGCCAGGCGCGGGCGAGATGGTCGGCACCGGCCTTGCTCGCGGAGTAGGGATTGTTCGGGCGATAGGGGGTCTCCTCAGTGAAGCGGCCGGCGGGCCCGAGCGAGCCGAACACCTCGTCGGTGGAGATGTGGTGGAAGCGGAAGCGCGCCTTGGCGTCGCCGGCGAGGTCATCCCAATGGGCGCGCGCCGCCTCGAGCAGGGTGAAGGTGCCGACGAGGTTACTGTGGATGAAATCATCGGCGCGGTCGATGGCGCGGTCGACATGCGTCTCGGCGGCGAGGTGCATGACCGCATCGGGCTGCGCTTGCGCAAAGATGCGCGTGAGGGCGGCGCGGTCGGCGACGTCGGCGACCTCGAGCGCGTAGCGTCCCGCCGCGGCCAGCGCGCCCAGCGGCGGGTTCGATCCGGCATAGGTGAGCTTGTCGAGATTGACGACGCCGGCGCCTTCGCCGAGCAGGTGGCGCACCACGGATGTGCCGATGAAGCCCGCGCCGCCGGTGACCAGAACCTTCACATGCTTCTCCCGCCGAACCTGCCGGGTGCCCGCCGGACAACGGGCCACAGCGGCCTGGTCATCCCTCCTCCGCCTCGAGCAGAGCCGTCACATCGCCCAGCCGTGGCACCACCCAGACGTCGTCGCACCGCTCGACCCGCGGCGCAAGCGCATCGTAGCGCACCAGCCGCCCGACGCCGGCCGCGCGCCCGGCGGCGATGTCGCTGTCGCGGTCGCCGACCGTCCAGGAACGCGCCAGATCGAGCGACAAATCGGCGGCGGCCTGCAGGATCATGCCGGGGCCGGGCTTGCGCCAGGAGTTCTCACGGCGGTAGGGGCCGATCCCCGCGGTGGGATGGTCGGGGCAGTGATAGGCTGCGGCGATTGCGACGCTGTGCCGCACGAATTCGCCGCGCATCCAATCCATGAGCGCGGCGTAGTCGGCCTCGCCATAAAGGCCGCGGCCGATGCCCGACTGGTTGGTGGCGATGACGACCGCGAAGCCGCGCGCGGCGAAGGCCTTGGTCGTCGCGAAAATGCCGTCGACGAAGCGGCACTGCTCGACGCGGTGGACATAGCCGGTATCCTCGTTGACCACCCCGTCGCGATCAAGGATGAGGCCGCGCCGGCGGCCGGTTGCGATGCTCATGACCAAGCCCTATCCCACGGCCTTCGGCCAGGCAAGCACGCCGGTAGCGCCATTGCCTGTCCGCGAGCCTCCGCCCCATTGAAGGGAAGAGCGATGAAGGAATTGTTGAACTTCGCCAAGGCCTCACCCGCCGCCATCGCGGCGTTCCGCGGCGTAGAGACCTATGTCAGGAGCTGCGGACTCAACCCCGCGCTGCTGGAGCTCATCAG
>WNFF01009561.1_pt1 | contig 15497 bp, 17 predicted proteins | sample 5400441 | NCBI WGS metagenome assembly WNFF01 (sample SAMN13153345, study PRJNA577476) | soil metagenome | isolation source: 120 cm saprolite under Douglas fir tree site 2 hole 3 replicate 1 | place: USA:California | collected 2015-04-18 | reverse complement strand
GGAGTGCGAAACCAAAGCAGGCACCTCATCCGCCGGTGCTGATCGGCGGCGGTGGACGGCGGCTCCTTACGCTGGCCGCCCAAGAGGCCGACATCATCAGCATCATGCCGCGGTCCCGTCGGGATGGCTCCGGTCTCGAAGACGCCGACGCCAGCGCGGAGGCGTTCACCCGCAAGGTGGCTTGGATTCGAGATGCGGCCGGCAGTCGGTTTTCAGCCATCGAGCTGAACACGCTCGTCCAAACGGTCGTGATCACCGACCGCCCGCGCGAGGCGGCGGCGCCGCTGGCCAAGGAATACCTCATGGAGGTCGACCAGCTGTTCGAGACGCCGTTGGTGCTGATCGGGTCGGTCGGCCAGGTTGCCGAAGCCCTCGAGAAGCGGCGCGAGCGCTTCGGCCTCAGCTACATCACGGTCTTCGAAAAGGATCTCGAGAACCTGGGAAAGGTCATCCACCACCTGCACCGCTAAGCCGTCAGCGGGGGCTTAAGGCGAGATCGACCACCGGCGCGGACGCCGACACGTCCATCAGCGAGGGCGCCCAGCTCGGCCAGCGAGCCCGTAGCGCGATCACACGAGCTGCGGACGCTTGCACCTCGTCCATCGAGATCAACCCGGCGCGAACCTGTTGCTTGACCGTCTCGATCGCCGAGGCCTGATAGCCCGCATCGGCGCTGTTGAGGAGCACCAGGTCATTGCCGGCGCGGACGGCAGCGACCGTCGCATCGGGCAGCCCGTAGAGCGCCGTGATCCCGCCCATCCCGAGGCCGTCGGTCACGATCACACCCTGGAAGTTCAGGCGGTCGCGGAGCAGCCCGGTGACGACCGCTCGGGAGAAGACGGCCGGGGTTCGGGTTGGGTCGAGGCCCGGGACCACCACAGCGGTCGTCATCACGGCGTCCGCACCGGCATCGATGCCGGCCTGGAAACTGCGCGCCTGGGTCGCGCTCCACTGGCCCAGGCTCTCGCCGTCGGTCGGTATCGCCGAATGCGGGTCGCCGGCGGCGCCACCAAGCCCGGGAAAGTGCTTGAGGGTTGCCCCAACCCCGCCATCGTGTAGCCCGGTGACCGCCGCCGCGACCAGCGGGCCGACAACCGCTGGATCGCTGCCGTAGGAGCGGTCTCCGATGACCCCGTCGGCCGGGTTGGTGCGCAGGTCGGCGACTGGCCCGAGATCGAGCTCGATGCCGAGCGTGTGCAGCCCGGCGGCGGTATCGGCCACCGCCTGCCGGACGCCGTCAGGACCCCGTACGCCGAGCTCGAGCTGCGAGGGGAGCGGCGTGACACCGTCGTGGACGCGCATCACCCGACCGCCCTCCTCGTCAACCGCGACCAGCAGCGGGGCCGGTAGACCGGCTTCGCGTCCGATGGCTTGCAGCTCGGCGGTAAGCCGGCCGAGCGAGGCGGCGTCGGTGAAGTTGTCGCCAAAGATCAGGACGGTGCCCACCTTCTGGTCCAGGATCAGGTGGCGCAGGCCGTCGGTCACGTTTGGTCCGCCGAAGCTGGCGGCCATCATCTGGCCGACGGCCATGTCAAGCGACAGCGGCGGGGGCCGCGGGTCGGCGGACCGGGCGGGCGTCGGCGGGGGAGTAGGCGAGGCCGACGGTCGCTGTGACGGCGTCACGACGGCCATTGCCGTCGAGCGATGAGCTGGGCCCGATCCAAGGATTGCGGGCACGGCGCTGACCACGAGCAGCAACACGAGCGGGGCGTGGACCAGCGGGCGCCTCACGGCCAGGAATCCCGGCTAGTGCTTGAAGATGCGCCCTACGAACGGCTGGAGGACGGGCTCAAGCAGGTTGAAGATGAGGCCGAAGATCAAGAGGAAGACCAGGTAGACGAAGAACACACCCGCGATCACGATCCCGATCAGCAGCCCCTTGGAGAACCGCTCCATGTCGAGCCGAACCACCTTGATCAGCAGGGTGGCCATCAGCAGGCCGAACGCGGCACCGATCGGATTGGGGAACCCCAGCAGCGCCCCGATCGGCACGGCCAGGTAGCAGGCAAACTCGGGGACCGTGGCCGGAATCAGAGAACGCCGAGGCGGCGGGGCCACCGTCGCGGCGGCCGCGACGCCGCCAAGCCACCCCTTGCATTTGCCGCACGTCTGGTTCTCGGGCGCGTTATAGCGGTACCCGCACTGCGGGCAGGCCTTGAGGGTCATGGTCGGCTCAGGCGGCCCCTCGAAGCCGGAGCACTTCCTGCTCGAGCTCGCTGATGCGGTTGTCTCGTTGCACGATCATCTTCTTGTGCTCGACGAGCACTTTCTTGGTGAAGCGGCTGGCCATGAACCAGCGCACCCGTTCGACCAGGCTGATCACGATCACGATCAGCGCGCCAATCGCAGCCGACCCAAGCATCACGACCCAGGTGGGAATGTTCTGATAGGTGGCGCCGAGCAGATTGATGCTCGACGACTGCTGGTTGCCGACGGAAAACAAGGCGAACGCGATGCCTATCAGTAGTGCGACGAGCCAGCCGACGATCGCCATGCGTCAGTTCACCCCCAAGGTTCAGTCGCCCGTTCGGAGACCGACGGCGAAACCTCGCCCGGGTCGTATAACCGGGAGCGCCGTGATGAACTTGCGGGCCGATAGACTGCGAAGCTGATGGCCGTTGTGACCCAATCCGTCTGGAGCAGCCCCGCCGAACCGGAGCAACTTCAGCCCTTCCGGATCCGCGGCGGAGTCCGCGGATGCTTGCTGATTCACGGATTCGCCGGAACCCCGCCGGAGATGAGGGGACTGGGGGAGTTCCTGGCGGCTGGTGGCTACGACGTCATGGGACCGTTACTCGCCGGGCACGGGCTGACGCCGCAAGCCATGGCCTTAACCCGCTGGCCTGACTGGGTTCGCTCGGCGGAAGAGGCGCTCGCCGCCCTTCGTCGAGACTGTTCGGAGATCTTCGTCTGTGGCCAGTCCCTGGGTGGCACGCTGGCACTGCACCTGGCCGCGACCCATCCCGAGGTCAAGGGCGTGATCACCATGGGCGCCATGGGGTCACCGGCGTATTTCCGCGATTGGCGAATCAAGCTCATTCGCGGGCTCAAGTACGTGGTGCCATGGCACGTCCCTTCCGACGACCCCGACCTTGGCGATCCGGCGGCCGTTCGTCTGCTGCACAGCTATGCACGCCGGCCGACCGTGTGCATCGAGAGCCTGATGCAGTTGCTTCGCGTGCTCGACCGCGAACTGCCGCAGGTGCGGGTCCCGGCACTGATCATGCATGGTCGTGGCGACCGAACGGTCGACGTGGGCAATGCCCCGCACATCCTGGAGCGAGTTGGGTCTACGGACAAGCAGCTGATTTGGTTCGAGCGGTCGGGACACGCGATCACGGTCGACCTCGAGCACGATCTCCTGTTCGCTACCGTGCTGAACTGGCTCAACGCGCACTGAGACCCCTCCGGCGCGAGGGAAATGCTTGTCTTTGCGGGAAGCCGATGCTATAAATCGCAGGTAACAGCAGCGGGTCCTCATCCGCCTGAACCAAAGCGCGAGCCATCATTGCGCATCCGAGGGAGGAGAAATGCCAGCGAAGAAGAAATCAAAAGCCAAGAAGTCGACTCCGAAGCGGTCTACCGCCAAGAAGTCGACGGCCAGGCGTTCCACCGCCAAGAAGGGGACCGCCAAGCGGGCGACCGCAAAGAAGTCGACCGCCAAGCGCCCCGCCGCCAAGAAGGCGTCGGCCAAGCGCCCCGCGGCAAAGAAAAGCACGGCAGCGAAGGCCACTCCGAAGGCAGCCCCGAAGGCTGCGCTCAAGCCGGTGGCGGCCCCCAAGGCCGCCCCGCCGAGCGCGCCCAAGCCCGCTGCCAGCCCGTTTAGTGGGGCCTCCCGCCCGGTGGCGCGGCCGGCCGAGCCGCCGAGTATGCCGTCCTACGGCGGCTTCGGCAGCGACCCGGGCAGCGAGTCCGATCCATCCGGCGGCAGCTCGGAGCGGATCAAGATCGGTGAGCGCCCGCCGGAGCAGACCTGGCCCGGTGGCGGCAACCGCTAACCAGCGAGCTCAAAAAGCCCCTGCCCCGAGCGGGCAGGGGCTTTTCTATTTCGGCCTGGGTTACAGCTACGTCCAACAGCGCAGACAGAATGGGCCGCACCGCCACCTTTCGCCTCCGACCTCCGCCGTTATCAGTAGTAGAGGTCCACTCCATGACAGCAGTCCGGCATATGGCGATCGGCGGACTCGCAACCATGCTCGCCCTCGCCGTGACTTGCCTGCCAGCGTATGCGGCGACCAAACGATCGGTGCCCGCTGCCACCCCCAAGCCAGCGGCGCCAATCCAGGCCAGACCGGCCGTCCTGCCGCCGCAGATCTACCAGGTCACGCCGGTCAAAGTAAACCCGACCATCCAGCCCAACATCATGATCCTCGGCCAGCACCTGACTCCAACCTCGACCGTGCAGGTCGGCGGCCGGCCCGCCACCACGGTGCAAGCGTCCGACACCTACCACCTGCTGGTGAAACTGCCAGACAACCTGGCCCAGGGTTCCTACTCGATCGAGGTCACGAATGAAGCCGGCACCGCCACGGCGAGTGACCAGCTGGTCGTCGATGACCCTGGCTCCCGTCCGAGCAACATGCTGCTATTGACCGGCGGCGGCCTCCTCCTCCTGCTCGTGCTGGTCATGCGACTCGCCCGCACGCCCGGCCTGACCTGATTTAGCGCCGCGCCATCAGCAGCGCCAGGTCCCCTTCATCGATCTCTTCGACGTCTGGCGCTGGACTGACCGAGACCTCGGGAACGGCTCGCAGCGCCGCCAGCGCGCCCCGCATCTGGCCCACGTTCCGCTTGGCATCGTTGAAGGCGTTCTGGATCATCGTGCTGCCTCGGGCAATGCTGTTCTCGAGCAGGCGGTCGAGGGCCGTGACGTTGTCGTCGATCTGCTGCAAGTAGCCCTCGAGATTCTCGAGATCGATCGACCGCGCGTACTGCAAGTGCAGCCGGAAGAGCGCCAGCACGTATGGGATCGTCATGCTGTACGGCATCAGGATCACCCCTTCGCGGTAGGCCTCGAGATGCGCGCGGCGGCAGGCGTTGAAGACGGGATCGGGAACAGCAGCGAGGGCGAAGCCGATGGTGGCGGCAGGGTCGATGTACTGCCGCACGTCGCGGACCTTGAGCCGGAGGATGCGCTCGATCTCCTGCACGACCGCGGCTTCCTTGGTCGGGTCCTGCATCGCCTCGCCGAGCCGGTCGAGCAGCTCGGGGGACGGCCACTTGCTGTCGATCGGCAGCCGCTTGCCGTTGGCCAGAATAAGGGCGAACTCAACGACCTTGCCATTGACGCGGAAGTTCATGTCGATCATCTCCGCCGGGAATTGGCGGAAGGCGTCCTGCAGGATGTTTTCCCCAGCGGCACCGCGGGTGCGGCTGCCAAGGAGCACCGTCTCGATGCGGCGAGCCGACGCCTGCACGTCTTCCTCCATGCGCCGCCGCTCCTCGCCGTCGACTTTGAGTCGTTCGACGACGATCCGGGCGTCGGTCAGGTCCTTGCCGATGGCTTCCCGCACCCCGGCCGAACTTTCCAGGACCTTGGTCTCCACCCCCTGAACGGCGGCCTGCAACATGCCCAGCGACTGGCTCAGCGCGCCCTGCTGGGCGCTCACCGTTTCGACCTGCGACTTCAGCGAGCCGAGGTCGGCAAGCGCGGCGAGCACGGCATCAGACGGGCCGGTCGAGGACGGCCGCCGCATCACAACCGCGACCAAGGCGACCAGAACAGCCAGCAGCAGGATCACAAGGACCAGTTCAAGGACGCTCACAGCAACTCCTCCAGGACGTGAAAGGGACGGTTGGTCGACATCATCGTGGTTTGGCTCACTCCCAAAGTCAAGCAGGGGGTTTTGACAGCTGTGTGTCGCAGCCGCCGACCCGCCGGCGGCTTACACTCCCCGGGAATGGCGCTTGACGCGACGCCGCTTCAGCTCTTAGACGAACCTTCGGTTGGGTAGCCGCGTTCGATCCAGGCGGCGGTTCCGCCGTCGACATTGCTGACCGTGCTGTAGCCGAGCCGCTGCAGATAATCGGCGGCGGCCAGGCTGCGTTGGCCGGAATGGCAAATGGCGAGCACCTCGCGATCGCGCGGCACCTCGGCGACCCGCTGTTCCAGCTCCCCGAGTGGGATCAGCTGCGCCCCGGGCACGTGCCCGGCCAGATACTCCCACGGCTCGCGGACATCGAGCAGGTAGGGCTTCGCCCCGTCGGCGTCGAGGCGACGTCGGAGCTCCTTCACGTCGATGGCCGAAATCGTTGCCATGCCGGAAATCTTAAGCGGCCCAAGTGTGCGCAAGCTTCACCCATCTCTTCGCGTCGTTTCCAACAGCGTGAGCAAGGGCCAGCAGTACCTGCAATTCTTCGGCTCGGACACCCTCAAGCGGTTGCACGGGTGCGCGATCGCCGAGTCCGACCGGGGCGCGGACAGTCCATGCGAACGGCTCGCGCAGCCGCTCCGCCGGCCCCAGGTGGGATTTGGGAACCCGGAGGCGCCGATCGTCTTCATCAGCCCGAGCCCGCTCGACGCGGCAAGCGCCAGCAACGAGGGGTTTAACGAGTGGCTCGACCATGAGGGGCGGCTCGAGCACCACATGACGGCGGATACTCCCCTCCCCTACTTTCAGTTCGTCCGCGCGGTGATGCTTGCCGCCCGCCGGCGGATGGGCCAGAAGCTCGACAAGCACGACGTCATGGACTCCGCCTTTCACACCTGGGCGGTTCGCTGCGCGACCGAGAACCCGGATCGCGTTACCGATGCGGCCCTCAATCAATGCGTCGACCGCCACCTGCAGAGCCTGCTGGCAAGGATCGCGCCACAGGCGATCGTCGCGATGGGTGGACCGGTCGCCCGATACCTATGGTGGCGGACGATGAAGACCTGGGATGGATGGGGGTCGATGACGAGCCTGCACGGTCACGTCCTCGACGTCGAGGTCGGCAACCAGCGCGTGCCGGCGATTCTCAGCGTGCATCCCTATCAGCGCGGCGTCGACCTGCATCCGGAAGTCATCGGCATCAAGCTCGCTGAGCACATTCGACCGGGAGCATTTCAGCCGGGAGCGTTGAAGGCCGCATGAGTACGCAGACGCCCACCGACCCACGCTTCATCGAAAAGGAAGAGGACAGTCACCTGCGGGAGCGCATGCAGAAGGCCGCGCTGGCACAGCCGCTGCGACCGGGTGCGCTCTGCCCCCACTGCGGAGGGCATGCCTTTAAACGCGCGGAGCTCAAGGCGGGCACAGCGTGCCCCGCCTGCGGCAAGCAACCTCGCGCCGCCGCCTAGCTCTAGCCACCACGCCTAGTATTTGGCCCGTGGAAACGGGGCTCAGGGGACGCCGCGCGCTCGTGACCGCCGCCAGCCGTGGCCTCGGGTTTGCATCGGCCCGCGCGCTGGCCGCCGAAGGCTGTCGCGTCGCGATCTCCTCGAGCAACGAGGAGCGGATCCAGGCTGCCGCCGAGACGCTGCGGAAGGAAGGTCATGACGTCGTGGCGCGGGTGGCCGACCTCAAGCAAGCTGACCAGTGCCGCGACCTCGTCGAGTGGGCGACCGCGACCCTGGGCGGCCTCGAGGTGCTCGTCAACAACACGCGTGGGCCGATCCTCGGCAGTGTCGCCGAGCTAGACGATGCCGCGTGGGCGGAGGCGATCAACCTGGTGCTGATGAGCGCCGTCCGCCTGACGCGCGCTTCCCTGCCCGCACTGCGGCGCGGTCGCGGCAGCATCGTGAACCTTACGTCGATCGCCGCCCATCAGCCCGTCGATAATCTCGTGCTGTCGAACGCCCTTCGCCCGGCGGTGGTCGCGATGGGAAAGAGGCACGGACGCCCCGACGAACTGGCCGCAGCGGTCGCTTTCCTCGCCGGCGATGCGGCGAGCTTCATCACCGGCGCGACGCTTTCAGTCGATGGCGGAGAGTACGCCGGGCTCTTTTAACGCCCCCTCCCCGACTCTCCCCCGCCAGCGGGGGAGGGAGATTCCTCAGGGCCAGCGTCCCGGAAACGGCTCTACGGTTGGCACCTTCTTCCAGTCTTCGCGAACGGGCGCGAAGACGTCAACCACTGACACTCCATCGGCGCCGGCTTTCGCGGAGTGAGGGACCCCGGCGGCGATCGAGTACGTCTCCCCCACCCGTAGCTCGCGCGCTTGACCCGCGACGGTCATCGTCACCGAACCACGCTGCACAAATCCGACCTGTTCGTTGTCGTGCCGGTGCTCGGGTACCAGGACGCCCGGATCGATGTCGACGAATCCGATCGTGACCCTCTCGGCGTGCACGGCCCGCGCGAGGACGCCTTCCCAAATCTTCGATGGCTTCACCGCTGATACTTTTCCGAAGACACTCATAACGACCCTCCTCGGGCCCTGCGGCCCCCGCCCTGCCCTCCCCCTGAGGGTGAGGGAATTTTCACTGTGTTGCGCGCTGCCATTTTTGCCCCCGCGTCGGCGATCTTCTTGCGTAACTCTTTCGGTGCGATGACCTCCACCGCGTCGCCCCAGCCGAGGATCCAGGGCGTGATCTCGACTGTCCCCGTGACGGTGACGGTCATGTTCACCGAGCCCTTCGGCCCGTCGCTGAGCTTTTGCGACGGATGCCAGGTCGACTCCCTCACCCTGGCGGCCGCCGGCGGAAAAAACCGCAGCCGAACTTCGACCGGATCACCGGAGTGATAGATCCCCCAGGCCCCCGACAGGTACCGGTTGATATCGAAGTCGGCCGGAATCGCGTAGGTCTCGGTCATGGGCTCGGCCCGCGTGATGCGTTCCAGCTTAAAGGTCCGCATCTCGCCCACCCCGCGATCGCGCGCGACCACATAGCTGCCGTGTCCGATCAGCGACGGCTCGAGAAAGTACGGCTCGATCAGCCGGGGCTTGACGGCATGCTCCGCGCTTGGATACCAGATCCGCACCACCTTGCGGCCGGCCCAGCCGAGCGCGACCGTCTGCAGCACCCTGGAATAGACGGGGTTGGGCGGCCGCGCCGCCATCTGGCGCACGGTGGCATGCACGTACTCCGCGACCGGTGCGGGTAGCACCGCCGCCAGCTTGGTGAAGGCGTCGCCGACATCAGGGTCGGCCTCGTCGCTGTGGCGGGACATGAGCCGGACACCCATCAGCAGTGCCATCGCTTCGCGCAGCGTGAACTTGACCGGTGCGATGAAGTAGTTCGGGTCGATCGCGATTCGTCCGGCTTCCTCGTAGACCGGGACGTTCATCGCCTCCAGCGCCTTGACGTCGCGATAGGTGGTGCGCGGGTTGACGCCCGTCCGACGGGCGATTTCGCCCGTAGTCAGACCGCGCGGATTGCCCTGTAGGAGCGTCTGGATTTTGAGGATGCGCGCACCCCGGTCCCCCTTCTCGAACGAGCCCACTTCGTGGCTCAGTTTAGGCGCTGCTGTCGCCGCGCCGGCTGATTCGGAACAAATTCAGCCCTCGTTCTATAATGGGCGCTGATTTCACGCTCGCATATGCCATCGCGCCAGGCACAATTCGCGTGGTTACGGGGGATTTGTGGCCCTTCGCCTGCTTCATTTCGCTGACTTGCATCTGGACCGGTCCTTCGCGAGCGAGCGCCTCTACGGCGTTGGCGCACAACGCCGTCGTGGCGACCTTCGAGCCGCCCTCCAGCGGATCGTCGAGCGCGCAAGCCAGGCGCAGGTCGACCTGATCACCTGCGCCGGCGATCTCTTCGAGCAGGATCACGTCACCCGTGACACGGCAAGCTTCCTCACGCAAACCCTGGGCAGCGCTGGTCGGCCGGTGTTGATCGCCCCTGGCAACGCAGATCCCGCCGTGCCCAGCTCACCCTACCGCTACCTCCGCTGGCCAGACAACGTCACGATCGCCGCCCACGACGATTTGCGTCCGTACCGCTACGGTGGCGTCCAGGTCTGGGCGGCCGGATTCATGCGTCCAGACGTCTCGGAGGCACCATTGCGGGATTTCGCCCGGCAGGACGAGGGCACGCACGTCCTTTTGCTGCACGCCTCGGACATGAGCCAGGTGCCGGAGGGTGTGACGCCGTACAAGCCCATCCTGCCGAGCCAGGTGGAGCAGGCTGGGTTCCGCCACGCGCTTCTCGGCCACTATCACGAGGCGAGCACGAGCGGGCCGATGACCTATCCGGGCAGTCCCGAACCATTGGGGTGGACCGAAACTGGGCGGCATTGTACCGCGCTCGTCACGATCGAGGATGATGGCGCGGTGCATGTGTTGCTGGAGGACGTCAATCAGCGCCAGTTCGCCCAGGAGACGATCGACATCAGTGGCATGACGAGCCGCGAGCACGTGCGCGACGCCGTGCTTGCCATCCGTGAGGGCAAGCACCTCGAGGGCGCCGTGATCCGGGCAACACTCGTGGGGGAACGCGCCCGTTCGCTGAGCATCGATCCCCAGGCCCTCGCGACCGAGTGCAGTGACGGATTCGCCTATCTCGAGTTCCGCGACCAGTCTCGGGTCTCGCACGACCTCGAGGCGGCGACCCAGGAGTTCACCAGCCGTGGAGAAATGGTTCGCAAGCTCGTCGATCATCAGCAGGGATCACGCCAGGAGGAAGAGACGGTTGGTCGGGCGCTGCAGCTGGCGCTCGATGCCTTCGACGAATGACCTTTAGCCTGTACCCGGTGAGTCATTCATGCGCCTGACCCGCATCGAGGTCGAAGGCTTCGGCGCCCTTCAAGGGATGGATCTGCGCTTCGGTCCAACGATGAACCTCGTCGTGGGTCCGAACGAAGCCGGGAAGTCGACGCTGCAGGAAGCGATCGTGACCGGCCTGTATGGGCTCGAGACCGGCGACCGTCGATCGGCGATCGTCGAGCGCACCGATCGCTGGCGGCCATGGGAAGGCGGCAGCTTTGGTCTCGCTCTCGAATTCGAGCTGGACGACGGCACGCGGCTCCGGGTCGAGCGCGACCTTGATGCCGATTCGGTTCGGGTGCTCGACCTGGCAAACGGCGCAGAGCTCAGCGACCGCTTCGAGCGCGACCCCTGGGGTGGGCTCCTGGTTGGACGCCAGTTGCTCGGCATCAGCCGCGACATCTACACCAACACCGCCTGCATCTCGCGTAGCGAGGTGCTGCGCCTCGAAGACGCCGGCAGCATCAAGGAAGCGATCGTCGCGCTGGCCGACTCCGCGCATCCGGACCGGACCGCACAGGCCGTGCTCGACCGGCTGCGCCAGGAACGAGCGCAGCGCATCGGCAAGCCGCGTGGGCGCACCGGGCCCCTCCATGACCTCGAAAGCCGGCTTGCCGACCTGGAGCGACAAATAAACGCCGCCCGCCAGGCGCGTGGCGCGGTCGACGAACTGGCCCAGAAGCGCGAGACGGTGTCGGCGCTGACCGAGGCGGAGCTGGCGGTGGTCCAGCTACTCGACGCCGCCGTCCTGGCTTCGCGCCTGGACGAGGCCCGTCATCGGCTGGAGCGCGTCGAGACGCTGGAGAAGGCGATCAGTGATGAGCGGACGCGCCAGGAGGATCACACGCGCTTTGCCATGTTTCCGCTGGACCGCCAGTCGGAAGTCCAGGAGCTGCGCAGCCACCTGCGCGCTACCCGCGAGGCACAGGAGGACTTCGAGCGCCGAGGCGCGGAGAACGCCGCCCAGGTGCGGCAGCTCGAGACCGAGCGTGCCAAGCTCGAGCTGGAGGCGCAGGGTCACCAGACCCGAGCCCGTGGGATCGACGCGGCGGCGCTGCAGCAGGAACCGGTGGTGCGCGAATTGCTGACCTCCCTCAATGTTGCCGATGCCCAGGCCCCCGAGGTCCATTTGCGGGCCCAGACGGCCGCTGAAGAGGCGCGCCGGATCGCCGAGCGTCACCCGGGCCTGATCGGCCAGAACCTCGATTGGCCCGCGCGCCAGATGGAGTTCCAACGTGTCTTTTCGGAATGGCGCGAGCGCCACAATGTGGCCGCCGAGGCGCGGAGCCGCGCTGGCGCGGAGCTTCCCCCGCGGCTGGAGCAGCTCAAGCACGACATCGCGCGCTACAAAGAGGTGCCGGACGTCATCAAGGCCGGCCAGCAAGCCGAGGAAGCCATGCGGCGTGAGGAGGCCATGGCCGAACGCGCCCGCAGCCGGCAGCGAACCTTCCTCGGCGCCATGCTCGGCGGGCTGCTGCTCACCGCGATGGCGATCCTGGTCGCCTTCCTCGCGCTCCAGGGCGGGATGCCCCTGCCACTCGCTGGCGCGGCCTTCTTCCTGCTCGGCATGGGCGTGTTATCGACGGGCATCGGCATTTGGGTCCGCGGTGCTGCCGTCCGCGAGGTCGATCGCCGCCTACGGTCCAAAGATGAGGCCCGCGTCAAGCGCCGGGAGATCCTGCAGCCGTGGGGCGTTCGCAGCTCGGGTGAGCTGCAGCAGGCGCTCGTCGAGCACCTCCAGAAGGTCCGTTACGACGCGACCCGCCTGGAGCTCGACCGGCAGGCCACCGAGTTGGAAGAGCGCGCACAGAGCGCCGGTCGAAGCTTGCGCGAGCTGGTCGGATCCTGGGGACTGCCCCAGCCGGCCCCCACCGAGGAGGCGGTCGAGGAAACCGCCAGAGACGTGGAGTCGCTGGCCTACGACAGCCAGGCCTGGAACGCCGCGAGCCAGCGCTCGCAGGAGGCGACGCGGGCCGAAACCGAGATGGACCAACGGCGGGAATCGCTCCGGCAGCAACTTCACAGCTTGCTCGACCGGCTCGGGTTCGACCGGCGGGAGGCGTTGGGCGCCGCGCGCGACTTTGTCGCCAGCTGCGAGGCGGAGCGCCAGGCCCAGCAGGTGCGCACCCGGATCGAGCTACTGGACGCCCAGCTGGCCCAGCTTCGGGCTCCGGGCGAGCGCTCCACTGCGGAGCGCGCCAAGGCCGATGAGTACGCCCGCCAGCTGGCGGCGATCTATACCCGCGCCGGCATCACCGATCCCGACATGGAGGCGGGCACCGAAGCCTGGGAGGCCAGCGTCAGTCACGCCGAGGCCTACCGGACGTCAAGTGTTCGGCTGGCGGAGCTGGAATCGCAACGCGGTGGCGTGACGGCGGACGAGGCGGGGTCGCTGCGCCAGCTGGTCGAGGACCTGACCCGCCAGCTGGGCGAGGTGAGCGCGAGTGTCGACCCGAGACGAGCGGCCGAGTTCGCGGCGCTCCCCCTGGCCGAGCTCGAACGGCAGCGCGACCAACACCGCAGCGTCAAGGAGCGTGCCCAGGAGGAACGGGCGCGGGCCGAGGAGCTCTTGAACGACCGGCTGACCCAGATCGGCGATGTGGCCGCACTCGAGGAGGAGATCGCCACGGTCCGCGAGCAGCTGCTGGAGCTCGAGGCGGAGGCTCACGCCTACGACCTCGCGATCGAAACCCTGGAGGCAGCGGCCAAGTCCGTCCGACGGGCGGTGATCCCGCGGCTCAAATCGCAACTGCAGGACCAGCTGTCCCCGATCACGAACGGGCGCTACCGCGACGTGAGAATCGGGGAAGACCTCGCGCTCTCCGTCAAGACCCAGGATCAGCGGGCATATAAAGATGTCGATGACCTCAGCCTCGGAACCCGCTCCCTGATCTATTTGCTCGAGCGCCTGGCGCTGGCGCGGATCATCGGCGGAAACGCGGAACCACCACCATTGCTGCTCGACGAGGCGCTGGTGCACGCGGATCGCCGCCGGCTACGGGCGGCCATGGACGAGCTGGGCCGCCTCGACCACCAGGTCATCTTGTTTTCGAAGGATGAGGCGCTGGCCGACCGCGCCGAGAAGAACGAGGACTGGACCATCATCCGGCTGCCCGGGCCATCTCTCGTTTCAGGGTCCGCGGAGGAAACGCCTGCCAACGGGTCGCGCCCCATCTCCGAAGAAGAAGAGGTCACGACCGGCTAGAAAGCCGTAGAAAATTGGCCGGCCGTTGCGACATACAGCTGTCAAAACGGGGGGTTAGGCTCGCGTCATGGGCAATGTCATTCCGTGGTCAGAGATCCATCCCAGCATCAGATCCGAGGAGCCCTTTGTCGCGGTCGTCATCGTCGACCCGCAGCGTCAGATCTGCATCAGCGAGCTGGTGCCGTTCGAAGAGCAATCGCTGCGCAGCCCCGAAGTGGCGGCGCAGGAGATGATTGGAGCCGTCCAGGCGGCGGCGGCCCGGGTCGCCAGCGGTTATCGCGCGCGGCGCAAAGCCGAGCCGACCCTGTTGGTCCTCCCCGGCGGCGCGAGGCGGACGGCGCGCACGAGCCGTTCGCAAAACCCCTCGATCACGTCGCTGTTCCCCGAGGAGTAAGGCGTTCGATGCGTTGCTCGAGTCGCGCCTTGACGGCCGGCCACTCACGCTCCGTGATGGAAAACACCACTGTGTCGCGGTAGCTCCCGTCGGGACGAATCCGCTGGTTGCGGAGCAACCCCTCGTACTTCGCGCCCAGCTTCTTGATGGCGGCCTGCGAATGGAGATTGCGAATGTCGGTCTTGAGCGCGACCCGAATGGCACCCCACTCCTCGAAGGCATGGCGCATCAATAAGTACTTCGCCTCGGGGTTCACGACGCTGCCCCAGGTGTCCGGCGCGTACCAGGTCCAGCCGATCTCGACGGTCCGGTCATCTTCCTGGACGTCCAGGTAGCGTGTGCTGCCAACCAGGCGGCCGCTTGGAACGAGGACCACCGCGAATGGATACTCCCGGCCGATCGATTCCGCCTGCATCGCGTTCTTCAGCCAGCCATCCATCCCGGCCGGGTCCAGCGGGCGGCTCGGCATCCACTCCCAGATTTCGGCGGCGCGCCCCGCTTCGAGCAGCACGCCGGCATGTGCCGGCCGCACCGGCTCGAGCCGGATGTGCGCCCCGGTCAACGTGACTGGTCCCAGCGGCATCGATCTAGAAGGGACGCGCCACCATGAGAAAGACGACGACGACCAGCAAGAACCAGGCCACCACCTGTACCGTCATAGCGGCGCCGGCAACCGTCCTGGCCTCGCCCTCGGTGCTCCGAGCCCGCCGCAGGTTGGGGGCGAGAAACGCTCCGTCCAATCCCATCGTCGCGATGAAGAGCAACACGCCGAGCACGAGCCATCCCGTGAATAGCTTGAATCGCCCGACCCATAACAGAAGGCCAGTGACCAACACCAGGGCTGACCCGACGTAGACCATAGTCAGCTGCACGCGCCAGGCGAACTGGTACAGCGCGTGTTGCGCCACGTCGGCGGCGCGAGCCGCCATCGGCCGGAGCAACGCCTGCGTGGTGACGCCACCGAGAAGGAAGATCGCGCCGAAGACGTGCAGCGTTTTCAGCACCAGCACGTCAGCAGCATAATGTAGCCGCCTCCGGCGTGGAAAAGGCGGCGTGGAAAAGGCGGCTATAGTTGCTCCGTGCCAGACGACCCGCGCGGGCAGGCCGAGGTCGTCATCCCCAGCGCGTGGCTCCTCCCCAATCTCAGCCTCGACGCGGTTCGTGCCCTGCAGCGCGGCGATACGAGCTCGGACCTCGAGAAAGGAGACCTTCGGCTCGCCGGCGTCGAAGTACTGGTTGCCCGCAACTGGGTGAAAGAAGAGTTCTGGC
>WNFF01004841.1_pt1 | contig 15504 bp, 11 predicted proteins | sample 5400441 | NCBI WGS metagenome assembly WNFF01 (sample SAMN13153345, study PRJNA577476) | soil metagenome | isolation source: 120 cm saprolite under Douglas fir tree site 2 hole 3 replicate 1 | place: USA:California | collected 2015-04-18 | reverse complement strand
CGTGTCTGCCGCGGATGCGGGCGTGGGATTGGCGCGAACCAACTATTTGCCGCGGGCGGACATGCTGTGGCAGGGCAATCGCGCAAGTCGCAATAATATCTTGGGGCTGCTGCTGCCCAACTCCGTGATTGCTTCGGTCTCGGGACCGGTATTACCGAGCACTTCCAGCCAGGGCGTTTGGGGAAGCGCGGCAGGACTGCTGTTTTCCTGGGAACCCTTTGATTTTGGACGCCGACGGGCGGAAACGGAGGCGGCGCGGTCGGCGCGCAATCGCGCGCGCGCCGAGGCGGGAGTGACGCGGCTCGACGTAGCCATCGGCACGGTAAACGCGTATTTGACGCTGCTGGCCGCCGAACAGACCGTGCGCGCCGCACAGGCGGACGTGGAAAGGCGGCAGGTGCTGGCGAAGTCCGTGGGTGTGCTGGTCGAGAATCAGCTTCGGCCGGGAGCGGATGCATCGCGCGCCAGCGCAGAACTCGCGCGTGCCAATGCGGGCTTGGCGCGTGCGCGGCAACAGCAAGAGGTCAGCCGGGCGGCACTTGCGGATATTTTGGGGATTGCCGACAGCGGCGTGGAGGTCCAGGAGGGTCCGCTGGCGGCTGCACCGCCGCAGACCGTGGCGGGGACGAACGGAGTTGCCGCGCATCCGGTGGCCGAGGCGCAACAGGCACGCGTTCAGGAGGTGCGTTCGGAGGTTCATGTCTTGGAACGCTCGTATTATCCGAAATTCAATTTGCAATCGGCAGTGTATGGCAGGGGCAGCGGCGCGAATACGGATGGGACCTTTGCGGGAGGAACGAACGGCCTGGGAATTGACCGAACGAACTGGGCTCTCGGATTGACGGTGACGTTTCCGCTGCTGGACATCTTTTCTATTCGCGAGAGAAAAGCAATTCAAGCGGCGAACGAACGCGCCGAGGCGGCCGGGTACGAGCAAGCGATCCAAGACTTAACCGGACAATTGAGAAAAGCCGAGGCGTCGCTGGAGGGCGCGCGGCACGTGGCGGAAGCGACGCCGGTGGAACTGGCAGCTGCGCGGGATACCGAGAACCAAGAGCGGGCGCGCTATCAGGCCGGCCTGGCTACCATCGTGGACATTTCGGACGCACAAAGCTTGCTGGTGCAGGCGGAAATAGATGACGCTCTGGCGCGGCTGGCCGTGTGGCAGAACCTGGCTTCCGTGGCGGCCGCGCACGGAGACTTGCAGCCGTTCCTGCAACAGGTGCACGCGAAAACGGCGGAGGGAAAGTAAGTATGTGGCTGTTGCGAGCGGCGCTGCGGAGCCCGATCAGCGTGGTGGTGATCGTGATTGGCGCAGCGCTGTGCTCGATTCTGGCGGTGGTGCGCATGCCCATCGACATCTTCCCCAATTTGAATCTTCCGGTGATTTACGTGGCGCAACCGTTTGGGGGCATGTCGCCGGCGCAGATGGAAGGATACCTGGTCTACTACTACGAGTATCACTTTCTGTACATTACGGGGATTGAGTCGGTGGAATCCAAGTCGATTCAAAACGTGGGCTTGCTGAAGCTGGCGTTTCATCCCGGAACGGACATGAGCCAGGCGCTGGCGCAGACGGTGGGTTACGTGGACCGCGCGCGAGCGTTCATGCCGCCCGGAACGGTTTCGCCGTTCATCATGCGCTTCGACGCGGGAAGCGTGCCGGCGGGATACCTGGTTTTCTCGAGCGCTACGCGGACCGTCGGGGAGATTCAAGACCTGGCATTGAATCGCGTGCGGCCACTGTTTGCGACGCTGCCGGGGGTTTCGGCGCCGCCTCCCTTTGGAGGCGCCGCACGCACGATCGTCGTCAGCGTAGACCCCGATCGATTGCGTGCCTATCGCATGTCGCCCGAGGAAGTGATCCAGGCGATCAATACGGGCAACACCATCGTGCCGGCAGGGAACGTGCGGACGGGCGACCTCCTGCGACTGGCGCCCATCAATTCCGTGGTCTCGAACATCAAGGATTTGCAAAACCTGCCTATCCGGACCGGAGCAGGCCCGACCGTTTTTCTGCGCGACATCGGTTCCATCGAGGATTCCAGCGACATCATCACGGGGTATGCGGAGGTGAACGGAAAACGGACGGTGTACATCCCGGTGACGAAACGCGCGGATGCGTCGACGCTGAGCGTAGTGAATGAAGTGAAGGCCAGCCTTGCGCAGTTTCAGTCGGTCGTTCCTGCGGACATAAAGATCGACTACGAATTTGACCAGTCATCTTATGTAAGAAACTCGCTTTTTTCGGTGGTCGGAGAAGGAATGTTGGGCGCGCTGCTTACGGGAATCATGGTGCTGCTGTTTTTGCGGGATTGGCGCAGCGCGCTAATCGTTGTCGTCACTATTCCTTTCGCGCTCCTCATGGCCGTCGTGGCCCTATGGGGTGCCGGGCAGACCATCAATATCATGACGCTCGGCGGCCTGGCGCTGGCCGTGGGAATTCTCGTCGACGAATCGACGGTGGTGATGGAGAACATTCACAGCCACCTTGGCGAAGGGACTGGCCGAGCAGTCGCAGTGCTGCAAGCCAGCAAAGAGGTGCAGATTCCGCGTTTGCTAGCAATGCTTTGCATTCTGGCGGTTTTCGTCCCCTCCTTTTTCATGAGCGGCGTCTCGCGCTCTCTATTTGTGCCCCTGGCGCTGGCGGTGGGATTTGCCATGGCGGCTTCTTACTTGCTCTCCAGCACGCTGGTGCCGCTTCTTTCCACCTGGATTCTGCGCAGCGGCGCGAGGCACGAGGAAAAGAGTTCGGTGTCGCTGCTTGCGAAAGGCCGAGAAAAGCTGGGCAAGACGCTGGAGAAGCTGTTGCGAAGGCGTGCGCGGGTCATTTCGGTGTACGTAATCGCATCGCTGCTCTTCATCGGCATCGCAGGACCGTATCTCGGCCGTGAGATTTTTCCCCGGACCACATCGAACCAGCTGCTGCTGCGCTTCCGAGCGCCCACAGGAACACGCGTGGAAACGACCGAGCGGTTATCCCTCGAAGTGCTTCAGGCGATTGCGAAAGCCGCGGGACCTGGGAACGTCGTGACTACGTTGGGATATATCGGCGCTCCACCCCCGAACTATCCGATCAACACGATTTATCTGTGGACCAGCGGGCAGCACGAAGCAGTGCTGCGAGTGGCGCTGAATCCGAACGCGCGCATTCGCGTCAACGAATTGGAGGAGCAATTGCGGAAGGCACTGCCCGGACAATTTCCGGGATGCCAGTTTTCGTTTGAAGCCGCGGACATTGTCACGCAAATCATGAATTTTGGGGCTCCGACACCGGTGGAGATCAATGTGGCCGGACCGGACCTTGCCGCCGATCGGGTGTTTGCGGAAAAAATCCGCGCGGAACTCAGGAAAGTAGGGGCCTTGCGCGATTTGCAGTACGACGAACCACTGGATTACCCCAGCGTGGACATCAATGTGGATCGCGAACGCGCAGGGCAACTGGGAGTCACCGCGGCCAGCGTGGGCCGTTCGTTCCTGGCCGCTACGTCGTCGAGCCGCTTCGTGGTCCCGAATTACTGGGCGGATCCAAAATCGGGGGTGGCGTATCAGGTTCAGGTGCAGATTCCGCAAGCGGAGATGACCTCGATTGAGGATGTAGAGCGTGTTCCAGTGATGCAGGGAAGCGCGTCGCATCCGTTGTTGGGCGACGTGGCGCAAGTTGGGTACGGAACCGTGGTAGGCGAGTATCATCGACTGAACGGGCAGAGAATGGTGACGCTGACCGCGAATGTATTCGGACAGGATCTTGGGAGAGTTGCGCGGCAACTGGATGAGGCGATTCAGCGCGCCGGCGCGATGCCGCGCGGCGTCAGGGTGGGCGTGCGAGGACAGATTGCTCCGATGAAGCAGACTTTGACGAGCCTGGGGGTTGGATTGCTGATCGCTGTCCTGGTGATCTTTTTGCTGCTGGCGGCGAATTTTCAGTCGATGCGGCTTGCTTTCGTGGTGCTCTCCACGGTTCCGGCGGTGATCTGCGGAGTGGTTTTTATGCTGGTCGTTACGCGGACGAGCTTGAACGTGCAATCGTTCATGGGGGCGATCATGGCCATCGGGGTAGCGGTGGCCAATGCCATTCTGCTGGTTGTTTTCGCGGAGCAGCATCGAAGGACCGGGAAGGACGCACGGACTGCGGCCATTCATGGGGCGCAGACGCGCATGCGACCGATCTTGATGACCAGCATGGCGATGATTGCCGGAATGATTCCGATTGCGCTGGGAATCGGCGAAGGGAGCCAGCAGACGGTGCCGCTCGGCCGCGCAGTCATTGGCGGACTGTTGTTCGCAACGGCAACGACGCTGCTGATTTTGCCGGCAGTTTTTTCCGTGGTGCAAGAACGCGCAGGAGTGCGCTCGCCGTCGCTGGATCCGGATGATCCGCAGAGTGTCTTTGCGAAAGATGGCGGGGCGCGTGGGAACCCTCTGCTCGGAGAGGCATCATGACGCACGCCAAATTGTTCGTTACGGCTCTGGTGAGCAGCATGGGGCTGTGCGTCTCCTGCGCTTCGAATCCGGCATTGTCGCAGGTTGCCAAGGTGGTTTCGAGGAAGCTGGCGATTGCCGTGCGCCTGCCCGGAGAATTGCAGGCATACGAAGAGGTCGCGGTGTTTCCGAAGGTTACCGGGTTCGTCGACGCTATTATGGTGGACCGCGGGTCGCGTGTAAAAACGGGGCAACTGATGATCCGGCTGGTGGCGCCAGAGATCGCCGCGCAGCGCGCGGAAGCGCAATCCAAACTGCAAGGGGCGGAAGCACAAAGGATCGAAGCGGAGGCCAAACTGGCTTCGGACGAGAGCACGTATCAGCGGCTTAAGACCGCGTCGGCTACTCCTGGCGTGGTCGCCGGGAACGACCTGGAAGTGGCTCAGAAAGCGGCGGAAGCGGATCGCGCGCGGCTGCAGGCCGTGCGGGAAAGTGCGGAGGCGGCGAGGGCAGAGGTGAAGTCGGTTACGGAGATTGAGGGATATTTGCAGGTTCGTGCGCCGTTCGATGGCGTGGTGACGGAGCGAAACGTGCACCCCGGGACGCTGGTCGGCCCGGCCAGCGGCGGCTCCGGGGCTGCAGTGCCACTTGTCCGAGTGGAACAGACCGCGCGGCTGCGGCTAGTCGTTCCCGTGCCAGAAAAGTATGTGGCCGGCCTGGCGGGGGGAGCCAAAGTCGAATTTAATGTTCCGGCATTCCCGAATGAAACATTTTCCGGGACCGTAGCGCGGATTGCGCACTCGATAGAGGCCAAGACCAGGACCATGCCGGTGGAGCTAGACGTCAACAATTCCCGCGGGCGATTGGCGTCCGGAATGTTCCCGGAAGTGCTTTGGCCGGTGCGGCGATCTGATGCCACGCTGTTTGTGCCGAACTCGTGCGTGGCGCGGACGACGGAGGCGACGTTTGTGGTGCGCGTGCGGGAGGGCAAGGCCGAATGGGTAAATGTGCAGACCGGGGAAGTCGACGGGAAGCTGGTAGAGATTTTTGGTGATGTGCGCGCCGGAGACGAAGTGGTGCTGCGCGCTACCGACGAGCTGCGGCCCGGGACTAACGTCACTACTCGGCCTGAATCCGCTCGTTAAGCGTGTTCCTACCTCTAATCGAGCCCCCATTTGCAAGGAAAACCCTACCTGGTTGTAACAATCCTGTAACACGGGAGGGGGACACTGGGGGTATCCAAGCCGGGTAAATCGTGAAGATGGAGAGATACATGAAGCGAATCGCAGGCCTGAGCGTGGTTACCCTCGCTCTCACAATGGTGGCTGCTGTTCTGGTGCATGCCGCGCTTTCTATCAATGGGGCGGGCGCGACTTTTCCGTATCCCGTGTACTCAAAATGGTTCGACGAGTACCAGAAGAAACATCCAGACGTGCAGATTAACTATCAGTCCATCGGGTCGGGCGGAGGAATCAAGCAAGTCACGGAAGGTACCGTCGATTTTGGAGCTTCCGACGGGCCCATGAACGACGAGCAGTTGAAGACGTTTCAAGATAAACATGGATTTGGGATTTTGCATTTCCCGACAGTGCTGGGCGCGGTGGTGCCGACTTACAACATTCCGGGCGTGACCGCGGCGCTGAACTTTACTCCCGAGGCGCTGGCAGGAATTTTTCTGGGGAAAATCACGAAGTGGAGCGACCCGGCGATCGCGGGGGCGAACAAAGGGATAAATCTGCCGGACGCGGATATTGTTGTTGTCCATCGCTCGGATGGCAGCGGGACGACGTACGTATGGACAGACTATCTATCGAAAGTCAGCGACGAATGGAAGAACAAGGTTGGAAAGGGCGCATCGCCGAATTGGCCGGTGGGGCTGGGCGGCAAGGGAAACGAAGGCGTGACCGGGCAGATCAAGAATGCGCCGAACTCGATCGGGTACGTGGAATTGATTTACGCGGTGTCAAATAATATTCCTTATGGCAGCGTGAAGAATTCGTCTGGGAGCTTTATTAAGGCGGACCTTGAAAGCGTGAGTGCTGCGGCCGCGGCGGCAGCCAAGACGATGCCGGATGATTTTCGAGTGTCGATTACGAATCCGGCGAGCAACAAGGCTTATCCGATCGCGAGTTTTACGTGGCTGCTGATTCCGGAGAAGTTTTCAGACGCGGCGAAGCGTGATGCAATCAAGGGCTTTTTGACGTGGATGCTGGCGGACGGACAGAACTACGCTGAGCAGTTGTCTTACGCGAAGCTGCCAAAGGAAGTGGTCGCTAAAGAAGAAAAGGCGCTTGCCAAGGTTCAGTAACCGGGCCGATTCAAGAAAACAATGGCTGCAACAACGAGCGTCCCGAACGCGGGCCCGATACCGGGCTCGCGCTCTTTTCTAACTCGACTGCGCGAGGGAGATGAAATCGCGCGGCTGATTACATTTTTGTTTGCGGCGTCGACGGTGCTGGTCACACTGTTGCTGATTTTGGAGTTGTGGCAGGGATCGGCGCTGGCGCGGCACAAGTTTGGCTTGCAGTTCTTTGTGACTCGAGTGTGGGACCCGATCGCGGAGCAGTTTGGAGCGCTGCCGTTCGTCTACGGCACCTTGATTACGGCGACGGTTTCCCTGGCTATCGCAGTGCCGTTGGGCATCGGCGCGGCGATTTTTCTGGCCGAACTAGCGCCGGCGCGTTTGTCGGACGCGCTGGAATTTTTTATCGACTTGCTGGCCGCGGTGCCGAGCGTTATCTATGGATTGCTGGGCGTTTTTATCGTAGTGCCATTGATGCGAGACTACGCGCAACCGGCACTGAAGAAGACGCTGGGGTTTTTGCCGCTGTTTTCCGGGCCGGCGTATGGAATTGGCTTCCTGACCGCAGGGATCGTTTTGGCGATCATGGTGATCCCGTACATTATTTCCGTCTCACGCGAAGTATTGATGTCCGTGCCGCGTGACCAGCGGGAGGCGGCGCTGGGACTGGGCTCGACGCGCTGGGAATCGACCTGGAGAGTAGTGGTGCCGTTTGCGCGCACGGGCATTATGGGATCGATATTTCTGGCTTTGGCGCGGGCTCTCGGCGAAACAATGGCAGTGACGATGGTCATCGGCAATACGCCAACGATCAGCGCGTCGCTGTTTTCGCCCGGGTACTCGATAGCGGCGGTCATCGCGAACGAATTCACGGAAGCGACCGGCGATCTTTACCTGCAGGCGCTGGTCGAGCTGGGTCTGGTGCTGTTTCTGCTAACATTTTTGTTGAATGGACTGGCGCGGCTGCTGATTGCGATTACCTCGCAACGCGGCGGCGGGACGGCTCTCGCATGAACCCGCGGCTGCGCTGGCGGAAATTCGTGAGCGGCTTCATGCTGACGATGACCGGGGTGTGCGCGCTGGTAGCCGTCAGCGTTCTATTTTTCATTCTTGGATACCTTGTCTATCATGGCGAAACGTCGATCAACTGGAGTTTCTTCACGAAGCTGCCGAAGCCGGTGGGAGAGACCGGCGGTGGGATGGCCAATGCGATTGTGGGCAGCGCGAAGCTTTTGCTGCTGGCCTCGTTGCTAGGCGTGCCGATTGGCTTTCTCGGGGCGATCTACCTGGCGGAGTTCAGCGGCAGCACAGTAGCCTTCGTGGTGCGGTATGCGGCGGACTTGCTGAATGGCGTGCCGTCGATCGTGATCGGAATTTTTGCGTACTCCCTGGTGGTACTGCCGTTCAAGCATTTCTCGACACTGGCGGGCGGCTTCGCGCTCGGCCTGATGATGATTCCCATCACGTTGCGCAGCACAGAAGAGTTCCTGCTGGCGGTGCCACGCGCGTTGCGGGAAGCGGCCATGGCGCTGGGGGCGAGCAAGTGGAAGACGATCGCGACGGTGATTGTGCCGGCCGCCTATCGCGGCATTCTTACCGCGGTGCTGCTGGCATTTGCGCGCGTGGCGGGAGAAACCGCGCCGCTGCTGTTCACAGCTTTGGGAAACCGGTTCTGGAGCCCCGGCTGGAGCCAGCCGACGGCGTCACTTCCGGTGATGATTTACACGTATGCCGTCGCGCCATACGAGGATTGGCACCGGCAAGCTTGGGCCGCGGGGCTGGTGTTGCTAGGATTGATTCTGGTCATCAATATTGTGGCGCGGGCGATTTTGGCTCGCGGCATCGCGGTTCCGAGGGCGTAATATGCATGCATCCGTGAGGCCGGCAGTGTCTTTCAACATCACACCAAGCCAGACCGGAGCGATTGGCCGAGAGACAACAACGGCTTTGCCGATGCGCATGAACGTCAGCAACGTGAATTTTTTCTATGGGCCGAAGCAGACGTTATTTGACGTCAGCTTGGGAGTGGCGACGAGCAAGGTTACGGCGCTAATCGGGCCATCGGGCTGCGGGAAGTCGACGCTACTGCGGACCTTGAACCGCATGTACGAGACGGTGCGCCACGCGCGGCTGGAAGGCGAAATCAAGCTGGATGGGCAGAACATCTTGGCGCAGGATGTGACGCAACTGCGGCGGCGCGTGGGCATGGTGTTTCAACGGCCGAACCCATTTCCGAAATCGATTTTCGATAACGTGGCGTACGGGCTGCGGATCAACGGATCGAAGCTGCCGATCGGCGAGGCCGTGGAAAAAAGTTTGCGCCATGCGGCGCTGTGGGAAGAAGTGAAGGATCACCTGCACAAGTCCGCCTATGAGCTTTCCGGCGGGCAACAGCAGAGGCTGTGCATCGCGCGAGCGCTGGCAGTAGAACCGGAAGTGCTTTTGCTGGATGAGCCCTGCTCGGCGCTGGATCCCATCAGCACAGCGAAAATTGAAGAGCTGCTGGTGCAGTTGAAGAACCTTTGCACGATTGTGATTGTCACGCACAACATGCAGCAGGCGGCGCGAGTGAGCGACTTTACGGCATTTTTGCTGACGGGCCAGCTCATTGAATTCAGTACCACGCCGCAACTGTTCACCACGCCGAGCGATCCGCGGACAGAGGCGTACATTACCGGACGTTTTGGCTGAGTACAGAGGCAGGCCGCGGTTTTGCTTTGCTTTTCGTTAGAGAAGGCAGCAAAGGGAACGGCTCATGGAACGTCACTTCGAAAGAGACTTGAACGAACTGAAAGAGCGGCTGCTGTGGATGGGCAGCCTGGCGGAACGCGCCGTGCATCAAGCGGTGCACTCGGTGCTGGATTCCGACGAGCAGTTGGCTAAGCGGGTGCTCGACGAAGAAGACGCCATTAATGAGCTGCAGATGGAGATTGACGACCGCGTCGTGCAGCTTTTGGCGCTGCACCAGTTAATGGCGACAGACCTGCGGCTGGTGCTGGCGGTTTCCCGGATCAACAACGATCTCGAGCGCATTGGCGATCAGGCGGTGAATATCGCGCAGTCTTCGGTGCGCATCCTGCGGCATCCGCGGGTGAAGCCCTACGTGGATCTGCCACGCATGAGCGAAGTCGCGGAAGAGATGATGAGGGATTCCCTGAATGCGTTGGTGCGGCGCGACGTGGAGCTGGCGCAGAAAGTTTTGGCGATGGATGACCAGGTGGATCACTTCCGGGATCAGATCTTTCGCGAATTGCTGACGTACATGATGGGCGATTCGAGCGTGGTGTTTCCCGCGTTTGAGCTGATTCTGGTGGCGAAGAACCTGGAGCGAATCGGCGATCACGCCACGAACATCGCCGAAGACGTGATCTACATGGTGCAGGGTCAGGACGTGCGGCATCCCACCGTGGACCGCCGCTAGCGTTGGGCTGCGCCCGCTATTCGATCTTCACCGGTCCCATTGCGTCCTTCATGGCCTGGAATGCTTCCGTGTCCTTCTTCGCTTTGTCCCAATGACTGTCCGGATACTGGCGCATCAGCTGGACGGTCAGGAAGCTTCCGCGCATCAGGCTCGAGTCATGATCGGACCACAGTCTGCTGGTGGTACGCTGGCTATAGCGTTCGATGATCATCCGCGAAAACTTTGGCGCTTCACGCGGATCGTAACCGTGTTCGATGACGTTTTGGAGCCCGAGCCGATCCGCCTGGTTTTCGAGTTCGCGCTGGTGTCCATTCACGACCGAAGCGATGCCGATTTCGGCCATGAACAAGCCCGCATTCCCAATAAACGCGCCCGCCGCAACTCCCGCGATAATCAGGCCAATGCGCTTGCCTCGCGTTTCATCGATTTCGCGCCGATGGTGCACCTGCAGGACATGAGCAATTTCGTGGCTGAGAATGAAAGCAAGCTGGGCCTCGTTATCGATGGCGCCGAGCAGCCCGGTATTTATGAGCAGGGTTCCATCGGGAAGCGAAGCGGCGTTAATCGTTGGATCTTCGACGACGAAGAACCGGAACTCCAGCGAGCGCGTCGTCCCTTTTGTTCCGGACGGAAGCAACGAGTCTCCCAATTGGGAGACGTACTCCTGAGCGCTCGGTACCGCCAGCAGCTTCATCCTTCCTTGCACTTTCTTGCCCTGTCGGAACTCGATCACGCCGATTCCGGTCTGCGGATCTTTCCCGCGTACGACCTCCAGATCGTGCGGCATCTTATAGGCGTCCGCTGGCGCCGGCGGGCCCAACTCCACGCGCTCCGCCGTAATACGCCCATCGCTGCGCCTCACTCCTGCGTACGTCACGTGGAAACCAGCCAAAGTAGCCTGACTTGCCGCTGCGCTGTTGCCAGAAGCCGCCAGACCGGGGGCGCCAGCCCGGGCTTTAGTGAGATCCCATTCACGACGCGTCTGAGGACCGAGTTCCAGCCAGTAGCCATCGGCTTTTAGTCCGGCAGCTTGGCCTTCGGCAATTTTTGCGCCGTCCCCTGGCTCCTCCTGCAAGTAAGCGGTGCCGTGGACTTGCTTTTCAGAATCCTTGAGATCTACAACGATTTTTTCGGCGAAAAACTTGTGGTGATCGAGCCACTGGCCTTCTGCTTCGATCAGCATTCCCGGGACGAGGTCTGCACGCGTGAGCGCGTGCTCGCCGGTGGCATCCTGCCCCGTAATTCGGCTCGCGGTCGTGAGTTCCAGTCTGTCGTCGAGGATCGCCACCGTCTGGTCATCGGGCCGGCCGGTAATGTAACCATGGAGCTTGACCTTGGATACCGCTGAGGCAGGCGGCGCCGGCAGCGCGAGCACCAGCGCCAGAAACAGGGCTGCCAAAGGATCCCGCGGCGAGGTTTGTGTGGCTTGCCTCATGGTGTATTTCGCAGTTGCCGGAGCGTTCCCCGAGTTTAGGAGGCTTTTGTTGCTTTCAGCGAATTCTTGACCTGCTTCACGATATCCTTTGCCGCGGCCCGCGCCATGATCTTTTCATTCCATCGCGGAGACACTTTCACGTGAACATGAATGGCCGCCAAGTTTTGCTGATCGCTGCGCCGCGCGACGTTTGCGTCTACCTTCAGACTGCGCATTCCAGCGCCAAAGCCGATGAGCGCATCCTTCACGACGCTGCCCTTCTTATATTCCGTTATCGTGCCAACGATGACCAGCGACTTTGGGGCGTCTGCTGCGTCCACGACTTCATCCTCGCCGATGACTTGCCCAAAGAGTTTGGCCTTGGTGAGTTCCGCGCGTAGTTCGGCGTAAAGATAATCGGAGAACGCCGGGGTTAGCTCGACGCCTTCCGCGCGGGGAAAATGTTTGGCCTCCACGGACTTGAACTGCGGCTCGGCATCTTTTGCGATTGCCGGCATGGTCCAGGCCAGGAGCGCTGCAAGCGTTGCGAATGCCATGATTTTCATCATTTTTCTCCCTTCAATTTTCTTGTCATTTGGCGCTCATCCGGCTGCCGGTGGTTTCTCCGTTGCGGGCGGCGCAGGCACTGCCGCGGGCTGCGCTGGACTGGCCGGAAGCTCCGGCGGAACGTCCAGCGCCACCACGGCATCGCGCAATTTCACGCCGCGCAGCAGATTCCGTACCGCATCAGCAAAGGCACGCTCGATATCTTCCTGCACGTTTTTCTGAATGTTCTTCTTGCGAATGGCCGCGCCTGCAATAGAGGTTCCCGACGCCGTGATCTGCTGCGACTTGGCGGTTTTCGGATTTTTCAGCGTAACGGCAAATTCCACTTTGCCGAAGAAATCCATTCCTGAGCTGTCGCTCAATCCGAAATTAAAAAGATAAACGGTCAGCAGCAAGTCCGCCGAATCACGCTCCGCGGCTAGCATATTGGCGGATTTCAAGCAAGTTTCCAGTCCCGTTCGCGTGATTTCCGACGGTGTGTGGTCCAGAAAAATTCCTCCGCGAGGCTTAAAGACCATCATGGGTTGCGCAGCGCCCGAGCGGTCGACCACGTCCACGAGGAAGAATTTGAGCGGGCGGGAAAATGCTTGTGGCTTCACCGGGTCGGCGAGCTGCACGTGGATGGTGTTCTCAGGCGTAGGTTTGGGGTCGTCCGCTGCAGCGGTAATGCTCGCCAGAGCGCACAGCACCGAAATGCAGCACTGCATGGGGACGACTCGCCTGAAACACATGATTTTCTCCGCCGGATGAGATTGCGGGAAAATTACTACCAATACCGTTCTAAAGCAATCCGCCGAACGCTTGGGTAGTGTCCAAACACTACCGACCCTTGCGCTTGACCGCGACTGTAGGCATTCACTCTGTCTTTGGCAAGCGACATGGAGCGACAATCTCCTTCCACAAGCGAATGTCGCACTTTGCCGCGGGGGTTGACGTGTTGGGACCAGCCCTGAACTGCCGCGCCTTATGGCTGACGCGCTGGAAGCCGCCAGGCCAGCAGCGATGCCGCTGTGAGCGAGCTCAGGATGGAAATAAGGCCGCCCAGCATTCGATCCAGCGTCCGTCCGAAGTGCACCGTAATGCGTGATTCTCCAGGGGGTACCTCGACGATCATCTGGCCGGAATCTTCAGGGTGCTGTGGCTGGGTGCGCGCGCCGTTCACTTCGACTCGCCACGCTGGATAATTGAGCAGCCGCAAAGCCAGGCGTGCGGGTTGCGATGAGTGGACACGCACGATCTTGTCTTGCGCAGTCCAGCGTTCAACAAAAGCTTTGGAGTCTGCGAGCGCATGGGAATCTTGCGAATCGGCATCGTCGGTGAGCGGAAGAAGGTGCATGCGGGGAGCTTTTTGCGGGAGGTTGTAGTGGTCGTCGCCGACGGGATCGTACTCGTCGGTGCCGTCGAAACCTTCGCCACCGGCGAAGCTGGCGCGCAGCGTGGAGAAGTCCTCGTCGTCCCACCAGGTGTGCTGCACGAGGTACACAGCCGTGCTCGTGAGCAAAGCCAGCGTCGCGGGGATGCAGAGCCAGCGGAAACGACGGCGAACCACGGCGGCGGCGAGAAAATAGACGAAGGGTATAGTAAGAATAGACATCCAACGCCAGGGGAATTGGACGAAGCGAAGCTTTGGCAAAATGTGCCAGAAGATCGAGGTGAAGCGCAGCATCAAAACGGTAGCGACGGTGGCAAGGAACAGGAATGCGCTCCAGATTTTGCGTTGAGCGGGGAAGGCGGTCGGTTGCGCACTTTCGCGACGTGCCGCTATGGCCGCGGCGCCGGTGAACACGATGAGGGCCACGGCGACGGTGGAGGTGATGTAGTTGAAGAAGGTGTGCTCGGGGTCGCTGATGGCGGTGTAGAGGAAATTCTCGGAGGGCAGCAGGCCGGTGGAGAGTGCTTGCGAAATGTTGACCCACCGCTGCTCGAACGCGGCGGGCACGATGTAGAACGCGGCAAGAGCGAAGCCAAGTGCCAGTCCCGCGGCACCCCGGACGGGCGGCTGCCAGGATTTGCGCGTGAGCGCGGCGCATGCAAAGAGCAGCGTCGCGCTGTACGTGGCCATTACGGCGGCGGGAGCGTTGGAGAGCCACACCGCGGCGAAGGTGACGGAGAAGAAAATGAGCATGGGGACAAGGCGCCGGCACTCGTGCGATTCCAAAATGCCCGAGAGTTGCAGGGCCGCCAGAAACAGCAACGGAAAGAAGGCCGAGGCCAGGAGTTCGGCGTAGTCGCTGCGGAAATAAATCATCAGCAGCGCGTTGGGATTTCCCGCATAGCACGCAGCGGCAAATAGCGCCGCGCCTTGCGGCAGCAAACGCCGCGCAAAAACAAAAGCAGAGAGTCCCGCGAAAGTCTGCACCAGAACGATGAACGCGACCGGCACGTAGTCCCACGGCACGACGAAGCTCAAGGCGGGTGCCAGCATCCAGGAAAGCGGCGGATAAAAAATGAAGCGCGGCTCGCCGAAGCCGTGGTTGGCCCATTCGGCCCAGCGTGGGTACACAATGCCTTCCTTCCATTGGCCGGCAACGTCGAGCCAGGAGGTGGCGTGGAATTCGAAATCGTGGCCGGAGGCGCTGCCGAGCCTGAAGAAAGGAGCCACGATTAGCAGTGAAACGCCCAACGAGAGACCGAGCGCGAGGAGCCAGCCGCGAAGAGTGGCGGAGGGTGCGGTGTCGAGAGGGTCGGGGGCCGGCGTCATTCCGTGTTCACGGGATTGTAACCGCTAAAGAATATTGCGAGCGAGCCCGATGCTACGCATGTGGCCCGCAAGGACTTGAGCCATAATACTCGCACGCATGAGCACACCAGCGACAGCCGTGGTGCCAATCATTGAAGTGCGGCAGATCGAGAAATTTTATACGCAGCCCGACGGCAGCCGCGTTCAAGTGATTGCGCCGACGGATCTGGCGATCTATCCAGGGCAGATTCTTGCGCTGTTGGGTCCGTCGGGATGCGGAAAATCCACATTGTTGCGAATGATGGCGGGGCTCGCGCCGGCGTCGGCGGGAAGCGTGCTATGGCACGGGCAGCCGGTGCGGGGTGAATCGCCGAACGTCTCAATCGTGTTCCAGAGTTTCGCGCTGTTTCCGTGGCTGACGGTGCTGGAAAACGTGGAGGCGCCGCTGGAAGCGCGGGGATTTCCGTCGATTGAACGGCACAGGCGGGCGCTGCGCATTATCGATGCGGTGGGCCTGGATGGGTTCGAGTCCGCGTACCCGAAGGAACTTTCCGGCGGGATGAAGCAGCGCGTGGGTGTGGCGCGGGCGTTGGTGGTCGAGCCGGAAGTGTTGTTCATGGACGAGCCGTTTTCCGCGCTGGACGTGCTGACGGCGGAAACACTGCGCGGCGAGTTGCTGGAGCTTTGGCTGGGACACA
>WNFF01002931.1_pt1 | contig 15505 bp, 10 predicted proteins | sample 5400441 | NCBI WGS metagenome assembly WNFF01 (sample SAMN13153345, study PRJNA577476) | soil metagenome | isolation source: 120 cm saprolite under Douglas fir tree site 2 hole 3 replicate 1 | place: USA:California | collected 2015-04-18 | reverse complement strand
ATCACATTGCGCAGTTCGCGGACATTCCCCGGCCATGCGTAGCGCATCAAGGCGTCGATGGCATCGTCGGTGATCTCTCTTGGACGCCTGCCATAGGCCGAGGCAAATTCTTTCAAAAAGTGTCGCGCAAACAATGGGATGTCTTCCTTGCGTTCGCGCAGCGGCGGCACCACAAACGGAATCACGTTCAGACGGTAAAAAAGATCTTCACGGAAGTTCCCCTTGGCGATTTCTTCCTCCAGGTCTTTGTTGGTCGAAGCAATCACGCGCACGTCCACGGTGACGGGATCGTCGCTTCCCACCGGAATGAATCGCTGTTGTTCCAGAGTACGCAAGACTTTGGACTGCGTCTTCAGACTCATGTCGCCGACTTCATCCAGAAACAAGGTTCCGCGATCGGCCTTCTGAAACTTGCCTTCCTTGTCCGCCGTCGCTCCAGGAAACGATGACTTGCGATGCCCGAACAGTTCGCTGTCGATCAGGTCTTCGGGAATTGCGGCGCAGTTCATCTCGACAAACATTTCATCTTTGCGCGGGCTCTGCATGTGGATGGCATGCGCGACCAGTTCCTTGCCTGTGCCCGATTCGCCGTAGATCAGCACGCGTCCGTTGGTCGGCGCCATCAGCGCAATCTGCTGGCGCAGCGCCTTCATGGGAATACTGTCGCCCACGATCACGCTCTTCGACTGCAGTTGCTTCCGCAAGTCGCGATTCTCGTGGCGCAAGCGCCGTGCTTCGATCGCGTTTTTTACCAGGATGAGCGTTTTCTCCAGCGAGAGCGGCTTTTCCGCAAAATCGTAGGCACCCAGCTTGGTGGCACGCACGGCAGTCTCGATAGTCCCGTGGCCCGAGATCATGATGACCTCTGGTGGATCCTGAAGCTCGCGGATCCTCTCCAGCACTTCCAGCCCGTCGATCCCGGTCAACCACACATCCAGCAGAATGAGGTCGAAGGTGCTCTTGCGCAGCAACTCGAGACAATCTTCGCCGCTCGGGCTGACGCTGGTCTTGTACCCCTCGTCCTCGAGAACGCCGCGTAAGGATTCGCGGATGCCGGATTCATCGTCGACGATCAGGATGTGTGCCATGCTTTAGCTTAACAACGCTTGCCCGGTGGAGAGCCGGGCGTCCTCGCCCGGCCACCACAGTGCTGACGGGCGAGACGCCCGTCGCTCCACCGTATAACTTGTCACGCAGTCGCAGTACTAGCTTGCCGCCGGAGCGCTGATAGTCTCAACCGCTACAGGCAGCTCGACAACGAAGCGGCTGCCGACCGGCTTGTTTTCCTCGACGCGGATCGAACCGTGATGGTCTTCCACAATTCTGCTCACAATGGCCAGACCCAGCCCGGTGCCGCGTTGCTTGGTCGAGAAGTACGGCAGGAACAGCCGTTCCTTAACGTCGCGCGAAACTCCCTGCCCGGTGTCGGAGACAACGAGTTCGACGGCATCGCGGCTGGCCACCAGCGAGGTTGAAATCGTGATCTCTTTCAGGATCGCGTCCTGCATCGCCTCCGCAGCGTTATCCACCAGGTTCGCGACCGCTCGCTTGATCGCTTCCGGGTCGGCCATCACGGCCGGGAGATCGTGCGCCAGTTCCGTACGCACGCGAATGCCCTCCAGTCGCCCATTGAACATGATGAGCGCACCTTCCACCAGATTATTCAAGCTAGCTGGTTGCGGGCGGGAGGCCGGAAAACGTGCTAGCACCGAAAATTCGTCAACCAGCGTGCGCACGGTTTCGACGGCATTCCGGATGGTTTCCGCGCAAGTGCGGATCACTTCCAGTGAGGCTGCATCGGGCGCGGTGCCCCGCTTCAAATGCCGATGAATGCGCTCGGCGGAAAGCGCGATCGGGGTCAGCGGGTTCTTGATCTCGTGCGCCACACGCCGCGCCACCTCGCGCCAGGCTGCCTGTTTCTGCGCTCGCAGCAGGTCCGACAGGTCTTCGAAGACCAACACGTATCCCAGTCCCTCGGCGGCGTGGCTGAGCGCGGACACGGTTACGGCGACATTCAGTTGAGCTCGGGGCAGGGCGAGTTCCATGTTGGCCGCCGTGATGCCCATACGATCGGCGCGGCGAAGCAGAGGCTCCAGGTCCGCGAGCACGTCGGCGGGGATCACGTCCCGCAACGGCAGGTTCACCAGCGTCGCTGGGCTTACGTACTCGCTCCGCTCGAGGTAAAACATGCGGGAGAAAGCGGCGTTCGCCAGCGTCACACGGCGCGTCGCGTCAATCGAAATCACTCCGGTCGGAATACTTTCGAGGACCGTTTCGATGTACCGGCGTCTTCTTTCCAGCGCTTCGTTCGCATTGCCCACGTCGCGACTGGAGGCTTCGATCTGGTGCCGGCTGGATTCGAGCTGCTCCGCCATGCTGTTGAAAGACTGCACCAGTTCTGCCAGTTCGTCAGTGGCGCGGATATCGACGCGGTAGTCCAGTTGCCCTTTAGAGATGGCCTCCGTGCCCGCCGCCAGCGCCGCCACTGGACGGTTGACCAACTTGGAAAGCAGGAGCGCGAGCCAGGTCGAAGCGAAGAGCACCACCACGGTCAGTAGCAGCAGAAATCCGATGTAAGTCCGCCGAAACAGCTTTCTTTTCGCGGCCAGCTCGATGTAGCGCTTCTGGCTTTCCTGAATCTGTCTGGCCGTTTGGGCGAATTTTGGCGGCAGAGGCATGGCGACCAGCACGGCGCCGTGTTGCACGGGGGCCGCCGCGACAATGTAGTCCGTCTGGCGCCATTGGAAATGGGGGTGCTCTCCGCGCAGGGCCGGCTGCACCGGAAAGACCGCCTTCATGTCGGTCCAGGGCGCCGGGGTGTTCAGACTGGCTTCCACATTGCCGCCCGCCAGGGCCAGAACGAATCCGCCCTGCAGCGTCGGCCTGTGTTCCCGAAGTGCCGCACTGGCAGTGGAGAAATCCTTGCTGGCAAAGGCTGTTTGAAATTCTTCCGACTGTGCGATGGATTGGGCTTCCGAGGCTGCATTCTGGCCCGCGTATTCATAGAGCAGAGTCGACATCGCCTCGGTATCCGCGCGCACTTCTTCGACCGGCTGCGAGAACCACTTGTCGATGGAGCGGTTCATCAGCCCATAGGAAAACCAGAACATCGCAATCACGGGCAAGAACGACAGCAGCAGGCTGACCACCACGAGGCGCGTGCGGAACTTTGACCCGGCCACGCCTTGCCGCCGCTCGGCGTAAAGTTTCAGCAGGTTGCGTCCGAGAACGACCGTCAGCGCCACGAAAGCAAAGAAAATCAGGCCGCTTAGTCCGGCAAAAAACAGAAGCTCCTGATTGCTGTCGGGGCTGATGAACTTCAGATTGAACGAGGCCTGTAGCACGAGGACCGCGAGCAGCAGAAAAGCGCCGATCGCCAGCGTGATTACGAACGTCCGGCGGCCGGAGGTTTTGGTTTCCTCGCGAATTGGGTCCGGTGGGGTCAAGGATTGATGACATTATAGGGCGTCGTTGGTCGTTAGTCGTTCGCCATGAGTGGAGAGCCGGGCGTCCTCGCCCGGCCAATACACTGCTGACGGCGAGGCGACACTCTGTCCACTAACAACCATCGACTAACGACGCCCTGCTGCCAGCACATCCCGCAGCGCCTCGTAGGCCGACTTGGCCCCATAGTTCCGATCAAACGGCAACGCTGCGCCATGCGTCTGCTTCGAGTGCGATCCGATCCATGAATATTTGTCCGTGAAACCCCATGTCTGGATCGCCCTGCACCCCGGATCAGACAGACAGGCGCTGGCAACCTCGCGATAGATGTCCGCCTGCCTTTGCAGGTCCTGGGGGCGAGGATTGCCGTCCGGATCGACCGGCAGGGCGACGTCCATTTCGGTGATGTGGACCTGCACGCCCAGAGTCGTGAAGCGCTTGATATTGGCAGAAATGGATGCAACATCGGCGCGCAGGTTCTCGATGTGCATCTGAAACCCCACGCCATCGATGGGGACGCCGCGCTGCCGGAAATCGCGCACCATGGCGTAGATCGCGTCCGACTTGGGGTTCACGGCTTCCGCCCCGGCCTCGTTGTAAAACAGCAGAGCTTGTGGATCGGCTTCATGCGCCCAGCGGAAACAACGCTCAATATAGGAGTAACTCTGCGGGCTTCGAGCTTCGAGCTCCGAGCGAGCAGGGGCGCTCGCAGCCCGCGGCTCGTAGCTCGAAGCTACTTCGTTTGCCGCCAGGCCGATTCCAGGCTGGTCTCGCCAGATCGTGCTCCGCAATTTTCCTGGTTGCAACTCATCGAAGGCCTCGTTGACCACATCCCACGCGAAGATCTTGCCACGGTAATGTCCGACCACGGTCTTGATGTGCTTCTCGAGAATTTGCGCGAGTTCGCCGGAAGTGTATTTTCCTTCCGTCAGCCATTTTGGATTCTGCTGATGCCAGACTAGCGTGTGGCCGCGAACCTTCATGCTGTGCCGGGTCGCGAAATCGGTAATCTGATCGCCTTGAGAAAAATCGAAAGACCGCGGTTCCGGATGCACCACCTCCCACTTGAGGACATCTTCCGGCTCCAGCATATTGAACTCGCGCGCGAGCGTGGACGCATATGCCGACTCGGAAAGATGCGCCGGCCTCACCGCGGTTCCGATGAGCATTCCAGAACTCTGTGCGGCCGCACGCAACGACTGGTCACGAAAGCCAGCGCCAAATCCCAGGCACAGGGCTACTGTCGCCAAAACAAGAGCCAGCGCTCGCCATTTCATGCTGTCAATCCCTCCGAACTCCCGTCGATTCACTTTGCCTCAGGAAGGAATTTCTGCAAAGGACATTGCTCACACCGCGGTTGTGACTTTAGGCAATAGATCTTGCCAACTCCGACGATCAGACCGTGCATTTCATTGAAAACCTGGACCAGCGCGGTGCGCTCGGCTGTGCTCACACGCGATGGACGATGAGACGAGCCGCGCGGTCCCACCACAGTCTTGGCTGCCCCAGTCTGGATTCCCGCCGCAGCGGGTGCCCCGTCCAGGCTCCGCTTGGGCGGGATTTTTTCGCCCAGCGCCTTCTCGAACAGCTCTCGGATATGGTCATAACTTACAGCGCGGGCAACAATCTGGTGCCGTTCCAGAATGCGCCTCGTGTAAGCGTCCACCACGAAGACCGGGTGATTGCCGGCATACAACAGAATCGAGTCGGCGGTTTCCGGCCCCACACCATTGAGCGCGAGCAGTTCGTCACGGAGCTTGGCGGTTGGCTGCGCGAACATCCGCTCGAACGATCCGTTGTAACGCTCATCAAGAAAGCTGACAAGCGTTTTCAGCCGCTGCGCCTTCTGCCGGAAGTAACCCGCCGGGCGGATCAATTGTTCAAGCTTGTGGTGAGGCGTTCGCCGGATTCCGCTGACGGTTAGCAGCCGCGCTTTCCGCAGGTTGCCGAGCGCCTTTTCAACGTTTGTCCATGAAGTGTTCTGCGTCAAATATGCTCCGACGATCATCTCAAAGCGCGATTGCGCCGGCCACCAGTGCTGGCGTCCCCAGGCGGAAAACAACGTGTGATAGTACGCGCGGATCGCGTCGTGTTTGGCTTCGCTCATGGCACGCGCAGGTTGGAGTATGGAGTCACCATTGTAGGGCGTCGACGGTCGTTGGTCGTTAGTCGTTCGCGGTTCGTCGTATCCGCCGGAAAGGGGGTGCTTGCACGCCAGTGATTTTTCACGCCAGTGACTAACGACTGGCGACTAACGACCAACGCCCGTCGCGACCGTTCGCATCCCTCAGACACCGCTATTCGCGCACCGAAGAACATGGTCTGCCGCGCGGTGATCTTTCCAATACGGGGAATTTCTGCCAGAAATGCCGCCGATAGCGGCTTAAACCGCACCTCCCGCGAAGTACAAGTACCTAAGTCACTTTTCCGGAACACCCATTGGGTTGACAATTTGTGTCAGTGCGAAAGCTTCCTTGCTGATCTCCCTCAAATCAGCGGCTTCGTACTAACCCCGTAGTTCGCGGGAATACAGGAGAGATATGTCTCAGCGGCTGGGTGACCTGCTCGTCAAAGAAAAGGTCATCACCCCAGAGCAGTTGGAACAGGCGACCAAGCTCCAGAAGGATTCTCACACCCGGCTCGCCTCGGCGCTGGTGAAGTTGGGTTTCCTCTCGGATGAGGACGTCACCAACTTTCTCTCGCGCCAGTACGGCGTGCCCGCCATCAATCTTTCTTATTTTGAAATCGACCCTGCCGTCGTCAAGCTGATTCCTTACGAAACCGCGAAACGTTATCAGATTCTGCCGCTCAGCCGCGTCGGCGCTTCGCTCACCATCGCCATGGTGGATCCCACCAACGTCTTTGCGATGGACGATATCAAGTTCATGACCGGCTTCAACATCGAACCGGTCGTTGCCTCGGAAAGCTCCATCATCGATGGAATCGACAAGGCCTACGGCACTTCCAAAGAGGAAGAGCTCGAGCAGGTGATGCAGTCGATGAACGACATGGGCGACGCCGCCGATGTCGAGGTGCAGGGCGAAGAGCAGGAACTCGAACTCAAGGAACTGGAGAAAGCGGCCGACGAGGCTCCGATCGTCAAGCTCGTGAACCTGGTGCTCACCGATGCCGTGAAGCGCGGCGCCAGCGACATCCACATGGAGCCCTACGAAAAAGAATTCCGGGTCCGCTTCCGCATTGACGGCATTCTTCAATTGATTATGAATCCGCCACTGAAACTGAAGGACGCGATTACCTCGCGCCTCAAGATCATGGCGAAGCTCGACATCAGCGAGAAGCGGCTGCCGCAGGACGGCCGCATCATGCTGAAGATGCAGATCGGCGGCAAGAAAAAGCAGCTCGATTTCCGCGTCTCCACTCTGCCCACGCTCTGGGGCGAGAAGATTGTGCTCCGGCTGCTCGACAAGGAAAATCTGCGCCTCGACATGACTAAGCTCGGCTTCGAGGCCGAGTCCCTCGTCAAATTCGAGAAGGCCATTCTGAAGCCTTACGGCATGGTTTTGGTCACGGGGCCGACAGGATCCGGCAAGACCAACACGCTCTACTCTTCCATCTCGCGACTGAACCAGCCCGATACCAACATCATGACCGCCGAAGATCCGGTTGAGTTCCAGTTGGGCGGCGTGAACCAGGTGCAGATGAAGGAGCAGATCGGCCTGAATTTTGCGGCTGCCCTGCGCGCTTTTCTACGCCAGGACCCCAACATCATTCTGGTCGGCGAAATCCGCGATTTTGAAACCGCGGAAATCGCAATCAAGGCCGCACTCACCGGCCACCTCGTTTTATCCACACTGCACACTAATGGCGCGCCGGAAACTATCACGCGACTCATGAACATGGGCATCGAGCCCTTCCTGGTGGCGACATCGGTTCATCTGATCTGTGCCCAGCGCTTGATCCGGCGGATCTGCAAGGACTGTGCCGAGCCAGTCGATGTGCCTCCGCAGGCCCTGATCGACGAAGGCTTCACGCCCGAAGAGGCCAAGACGGTGCAGATCATGAAGGGCAAGGGCTGCGCCACCTGCAACAAGACCGGCTACAAGGGGCGCACCGGATTGTACGAAGTGATGGAAGTGGATGACGAGATCCGGGAACTGGTTCTGGTCGGCGCCTCGGCGCTCGAACTCAAGAAGAAAGCGATTGAACGCGGCATGATTACCCTGCGTCGCAGCGGGCTGATCAAGGTCGCGCAAGGCTGGACCACGCTCGAAGAAGTGGCTCGCGAAACGATCCATTAGAAACGTAAAAACGGCACGAGGAAAGAAAAAAACTATGGCACTCTCATTAAGCGATCTGCTACGCCGCATGCTGGAGATGAATGGAAGCGACCTCCACATCACCACCAACTCTCCGCCGCAAATCCGTGTGCACGGACATCTGGTGCCGCTCGATCTGCCCCAGTTGACGCCCGCCGAGACCAAGCAACTGGCCTACAGCGTGATGACCGATTCGCAGAAGCACCGTTTCGAAGAAACCCTCGAACTGGATTTCTCGTTCGGTTTGAAAGGCCTGGCTCGCTTCCGTGCCAACGTTTTCAACCAGCGCGGCGCTTCGGCTTGCGTCTTCCGCCTGATTCCGTTTGAGATCAAATCGTTCCACCAGTTGGGCCTGCCTCCGGTGGTCAGCAAGATGTGCGACAAACCGCGCGGGCTGGTGCTGGTGACGGGGCCGACCGGTTCGGGCAAGTCCACCACGCTGGCGGCCATGATCGACAAGATCAATACCGAGCGCCACGAACACATCCTCACCATCGAGGACCCGATCGAGTTCGTGCACATGAACAAAAACTGCCTGGTCAACCAGCGCGAAGTGCATTCGGACACGAAGAGCTTTACCGATGCCCTGCGCGCCGCTCTTCGTGAAGACCCGGACGTAGTGCTGATTGGCGAAATGCGCGATCTTGAGACCATCGAGTCCGCGCTGCGTATCGCGGAAACCGGCCACCTCACCTTCGGTACCTTGCACACCAATTCGGCATCTTCCACCATCAACCGCATCATCGACGTGTTCCCGGCGCATCAGCAATCGCAGATCCGCGCCCAGCTTTCGCTGGTGCTCGAAGGCATTATGTGTCAAAGCTTGCTGCCGCGCGGCGACAACAAGGGACGCGCCATGTGCATGGAAATCCTGGTGCCCAATGCGGCCGTGCGCAACCTGATCCGCGAAGACAAGATTCACCAGATCTATTCCTCCATGCAGTCCGGCCAGGAAAAGTACGGTATGCAGACGTTCAACCAGTCGCTCGCCACCGCGTATTTCCAGAAGCAGATCACCCTGGAGCTGGCACTGTCGCGCTCCAGCAATCAGGACGAACTGCAAGAAATGATCGCGCGCGGCGCTACCCTTACGAACCGGGGCAATACGGCTCCGCTGGCCAAAGGTGCCGCGCCTGCGAAACGATGACCTCGAGAAATGCCCGGTAGCACACCGGGGCGGAGAGACGAACGAAGAGACAAGCGATGAAACAAGAAGGCGCGGGTAGCCAGCAGGATCGGCAGCCCACAGCAATAGAACACGAATAAGGAGAAAGCAACCATGCCGGTTTTTACGTTTTCGGGAAAGACCGCTTCGGGCGAGAAAGTTCAGGGAGAGCGCGTAGCCTCCACCAAGGACGGACTAGCCTCACAGCTCCGGAGGGAGCGGATTACGCCGGGCTCCATCCGGGAGAAGGGCAAGGAATTTGCCATGCCCACTTTCGGCAGCGGCAAGGTCAAGGTCAAGGAAGTTGCGGTGTTCTTCCGCCAGTTCTCCGTCATGATTGACGCCGGCCTGCCGCTTGTGCAGTGCCTGGAAATCCTCGGCGCCAACCAGGAGAACCCTAGCTTTCAGAAAACGCTGCTCGGTGTCCGGACCACCGTCGAAGGTGGCGCAACGCTGGCCAATGCCATGCGCCAGTATCCAGTCATCTTCGACGACCTGACTACCAACATGATCGAGGCCGGCGAGACCGGCGGTATTCTCGACATCATCCTGCAGCGCCTGGCGATCTACGTGGAAAAGGCGGTCAAGCTGCGAGCTGCCATCAAGTCGGCGTTGATCTATCCGGTGGCCGTGGTCGGCCTCGCCATGGTGATCGTCGCCGCACTGCTCAAGTGGGTGGTGCCAATCTTCGCGAACCTCTTTGTCGGATTGGGAGTTGCGCTTCCGCTGCCGACCCGCATTGTCATCGGCCTCAGTGCCTTCGTGGGTCAATTCTGGTGGTTCTTTATCGTGGGTGGCATCGGCGCCGTCTTCGGTGTGAAGCAGATTCGCAAGCACCCGCGTGGGCGCTATTACTTTGACGCCATGCTGCTCAAACTGCCGATCATCGGCATCTTGCTGCGCAAGATCGCAGTCGCCCGTTTCACCCGAACCCTGGGCACGCTCATTACCTCCGGTGTTCCAATTCTCGAAGGCTTGGCCATCACCGCCCGCACCTCGGGCAACGCCGTGCTCGAAGAAGCGCTGATGAAGGTGCGCAAGGCGATCGAAGAAGGCCGCACCATCGTCGATCCACTGCGCGAATGCGGCGTCTTCCCCAACATGGTGACCCAGATGATCGGTGTGGGCGAAGCCACCGGCGCCATGGACTCCATGCTGCAGAAGATTGCGGACTTCTACGAAGACGAAGTCGACTCCGCCACCAAGGACATGTTGGCGATGCTAGAGCCGGTCATCATCGGCCTTCTCGGCGTCACCATCGGCGGCATCGTTATTTCTCTGTACATGCCGTTATTCTCAATGATCGCCAAACTGGCGGGATAGAAAAACGGTCGATGGTCGTCAGTCGCTAGTCGCTGGTCACAACCTTCCGGCGCCAGCGACTGACGCCCAACTTCCAGAGGGTTGGCGACGAACGACCAACGACTAACGACCAACGACGAAATCATGCATTCCATCTCCGATGAGCGGAACTGGCTGACCTGGCTGGTGAAGGTTCGCATCCTGATCCTGATGGTCCTGCTCGCCATCGAACTCGCCGTCATCCGCCTCACTCCCAGCCCGCTGCCCGTCCTGCCCTTTCTCACCGGGATGGTCCTGTGGTTCGTGCTCTCGCTGTTTTTTCTCTTCCTGGTTTCGGTCTGGAGCGAACACCGCCTGCAGGCCATTCTCCAGGTGCTCTCCGATCTGGCCATGGTCACGCTGGTCGTCCATCTAACCGGCGGCATCGACAGCTCGCTGAATTTCCTCTACCCCCTGGTCATCGTCGTCGCTTGCATGCTGCTGCCCAGGGTCTGGGGATATCTGAGCGCGGCCCTGGCCTTTATCCTGTTCGGAACCATCCTCGAACTCGATTACTACCTGGTCATCCCCTCATATACGAACTCGCATCCCAAGCTGAAGGCGCTGCAGGTAGTGATCTTCGTCAACCTGTTTGCTTACTTCGCCATCGCCTATTTGGCCGGTTTGCTGATGAGCAAGCTCCGCCAGGTGGATGTGCAACTAAAAGACGCCAGCGGTGCGCTCGAAAACTTGCAGGCGCTGCACGAAAATATCGTGCAGTCCATGAGTGGTGGTGTCATCACGACCGGGCTCGACGGACGCATCACGCTGGTCAATCGAGCCGCCCAGCAACTGCTCGAAATCTCGGAAGCCGAGTTGCGCGGCCGCTCCGTAGGCGACCTTTTTCAGGATCCGTTGCCCCATTTCGGCACGGCCCGGGCCCATGCCGAAGTCCGCTACATGACCGTCAACCGCTTCCACAAGACCTTTCGCGTGATGGTTTCCGCGCTCAACGTGAGCGAGCGCGGCGACCTGGGCTTTGTCTATTCATTTGACGACCTCACCGAGATCCGCCGCCTGGAACGCGAGGTGCGCATGCAGGATCGCCTGGCCGCCGTGGGCCGCCTGGCCGCTGCCATCGCTCACGAAATCCGCAATCCCCTGACCTCGATTGCCGGCTCGGTCAGCATGTTGTCGGATGCTCCCGCCTTGAATTCCGAAGAGCGGCACCTTTTGCAGATTGTGATCCGCGAGTCCGATCGCCTCAACAACATCATCACCGATTTTCTGGCGTACTCGCGGGGCAAGCAATATCGCTTCGAGCGCGTGAATCTGATCCCGTTGTTGCAGGACACTCTCACTTTGCTCGAACACCGCCTCACTGCCGAGAACGCGGGCATCAAACTCGAACGCAGCTTTCCGAAGTCCGAAGCCTGGGTGCTGGCCGACGGCGACAAGCTCAAACAGGTGTTCTGGAACTTCTGCGAAAACGCGGTGCGTGCGATGAAGAAAAAAGGCGGACGCCTGACCGTGGCGCTGGCCGAGCGCGGCCCGGACTGGGAGATGAGCTTTGCCGACACCGGTCCCGGCATCAACCCGCAGCAGACGGAAAAAATCTTCGAGCCCTTCCAGTCGAACTTTGAAGGCGGAACCGGGCTGGGCTTGGCTATCGTGTACCAGATCGTCCAGGCGCATGAGGGCAAAGTGTGGGCGCGTTCGGAAGTCGGCAAAGGCGCCAGCTTCGTGATGCGGTTGCGGCGGCTGGAGCACGGCGCCGCAGGCGGAACTTCCTCCGCATCGGCATCCGCTGGAGCTGCGCTGGCAGCCGCGGGAGGAGGAACGCGTGGGTAAGATTCTCGTCTGCGACGACGAGCGCTCGATCTGCGAACTGCTCGACATTGCCCTGCGCCGCGATGGCCACAAGGTGGAAACCGTCACTGCCGGCGAATTGGCCAAACGCAAGATCGACAGCGCGCTGTTCGACGTGATTGTTACCGACATCAAGATGCCGGGCGTCGATGGGGTCGAAGTCCTGCGCCACGCGCACCAGATCTCGCCCGACTCCGCGGTGATTCTGATGACCGCGGTCGACGACTACGAAGCCGCCGTGGAGGCGGTGAAGGCGGGCGGCGCGACCGATTATATCCGCAAGAGTCCTGGACTGGTGGACGAGGTCAAACTCGCGATCGCGCGTTCTCTCACGAAAGTTTCGCTGAGCCGTCAGAACTTTGCCCTGCGCCGGGACGCGGCTACGCGCAACTCGCTCGACAACATCATCGGCGCCAGTCCGGCGCTCGAAAAACTGAAGCAGACCATCCGCACGGTCGCCACCACAAGCAGCACGATTCTGATCTACGGCGAAAGCGGAACCGGCAAGGAACTGGTTGCGCGGGCCGTGCATACCTGTTCGCCACGAGCCGCCGAAGCCTTTGTCTCGGTCAACTGCGGCGCGTTTCCGGAGACGCTGCTCGAAAGCGAACTCTTCGGTTACGTCAAGGGCGCCTTCACCGGAGCGAACCAGAACCGGCGCGGCCTGTTTGAGGTCGCCGACCAGGGCACAATTTTTCTCGACGAAATCGGCGAGATGACCATGCCCATGCAGGTCAAGCTGCTGCGCGTGCTGCAGGAGCGCACGGTTCGTCCGGTGGGCGGCACCAGCGAAATTCCGGTGGATGTGCGCGTCATCGCCGCCACCAACCGCGATCTCGACCGGCAAGTCACCGAGGGCACGTTCCGCGAGGATCTCTACTATCGTCTGAACGTCATTCCCATTCGCGTGCCTGGCTTGCGTGAGCGGCGGGAGGATGTACCGCTGTTGGCGAATCACTTCCTGAAAAAATATGCGCCCGGAGCCGGGAAGAGCATTCACGGCGTCGAAGCGGCGTCGCTTGAAACTCTGACCGGCTACGACTGGCCGGGCAACGTTCGCCAACTGGAGAACACGATCGAACGGGCGGTGGCGCTCGAAACCACAAGCGAACTGCGCGTCGAATTGCCGGCCGAGCGTCCCAAGGCGCGCGCCGTGGCCGCCGGCGCGGAGACCGCTATTAGCACGACTGTTGCTGCGGGCTCGGTTCTTCCCGAGGGCGTGAACATGGAAAACTATGTCGCGCAGATCGAGCGTTCGCTCCTGCAATCCGCGCTTGGACAAACCCACGGTGTACAGGTCAGAGCAGCCGACGTGCTCGGCATCTCCTACCGGTCGTTCCGGCACCTGATGAAGAAGTACGAACTGTAGAAGCAGTCAGCACTCAGCAGTCAGCACTCAGCCACCTCCGCAAGTTGTCATCTTGAACGAGGCCTCTGCACCTTTTTACTCAGCAAGGACACCTCAGGGAGTTCTCCCCCGGGCATTGGGTTTACTCTGAGCTTTTCCCTGGCCCTGAGGTCATTTCTGCGTGGTAGATCCGGTTCAAATGAAGTTTGCTTCAGATTGGTCGATGCTATCTGCAGCGTATGCACCATGAGCGTTGCGGTCCGGTGATCGATCTGCCCGGTTACGAGCAGGCGCATCACCTGGACCAGACCGAGCTGGATGGAGTTCGCGTCCTCGAGGATCGGCAGCGTGATCTTCCACCGCTCCCGCTGGATGTGGGTGTTAATTTCCAGCCGTTTCTGCCTCCATCGTTTGTGGAAGTAACAAAATTTTTGACGACGCAGGGCTGGGGAGGCGCACTGTACTCCGTTGTCCTTAATGTATAAAGGCATTTTCGACCTCCGGCTTCGGGCGTGGGCTGAAATAAAATTGTTGGTCGCTACTCCTCTACGCTAACTGGTTAGTTAAGGGGGTACCCTCCCCCCCGTCTTGCGAGTGGAATCATCGAGTTACGAGCTCTTCAAACTCCAAAACATTGATCCGCAAGGGGTTATACGGAAAATATTCCGGAATAAGGGGTTACGGCTGTCAAAGAGCGCCGAAAACCGGCTTTGATTGGGCGGCTTCGGGGGCTGTTCTTAGGGAACCGACTTACCCTTGAACTGCCCTCATGTCGATCCCATTATTGCGCATGGCGGCGTGGCTGTCTGTGACGTGCGTCACAGTTGTTTGTGAGATTGCAGAGGTCAGAATCGCCGTCCTGGCGGGAGCTTGCACGGGGCAGGCTCATACCTTGTCATCACCGTTCCCACTCCGACGCAACCAGCACCAAAGTGGCCTATGTATTGTTAATTGAGACTGGTAGATAATGATCCCGACCGAGGGGGGTCATAGGGAAACCTATGGCCCTTTCTCTCGTTAGGAGCAAAAAACTTGGCAACAACCGCCTCAGTACAAAACGCCTCTCATCGTGCGGCCCTGCTTCGCGGCTCAGAATGGAGAAAGTGGGACCTCCACATTCACAGTCCCTTATCGGCCTTGGCTAACAAATTTCCTCGCACACAGGGCGGCGAACCTGACTGGGAGCCCTACCTATGCGCCTTAGAGTCTCTCCCGGATATAGCGGTCATAGGGATTACGGATTACTTCTCCGTAGATGGATACCGCGAAGTCGTCCGATTCAAAAAAGCGGGCAGATTGCCCAAGATTAGTCTAATCCTGCCTAACGTCGAGTTGAGGCTGGACAATCTGGTCTACAGGACCAAAGATGAGACTGAGCCGCCAAGGCGACTCAATCTGCATGTAATTTTCTCGGACGAGATTTCGCCGGACGAAATCGAAGAACATTTCCTACGAGAATTGAGATTCAACTACATCGGGAAGCCGCAGGCTACAAATGAGGTATGGAAAGCATCGCGAGCTCAGATTGAGCAGCTGGGGAAACGCATTCGAGAACAACACCCGACCTTCAAAGGCACCGATTTCGAGGTCGGCTGTACAGTTGTTACCGTAGACGTAAACGACGTCAAAAGTGCCTTGGAGGGGAAACCTTCGATCTTCAGACATAAGTACGTCATGGTACTTGCGGAAGAGCATCTGAGTTTCATTAGTTGGGAAGGGCAAGACCATCAGGTTCGCAAGGTTTTGTTGCAGGGAGCCGATGCCATTTTTTCGGGAAGCCCTGACACACGAGAGTGGGCGCTAGGCCGGAAGGATTTGAATGTCCAGGCGTTCGTTAGCGAATTCCAAACTTTGAAACCGTGTATTCATGGCTGCGACGCATCAAATCGATAAAATTGGGTGCCCTGATCTCCGACGCTTTTGCTGGATAAAGGCTGATCCAACATTTGAAGGCCTACGCCAGATCCTTTTTGAGCCCGGCGAGCGTGTCTACATTGGCGAGAGGCCCCCAAGTCTTAAACATGAGTTTCAGGTCATTGACTCAATCAGGGTCACGGGTGCGCCGGATTGGTTCGCCTACGCGCCCATACCAATCAGCGCTGATCTGGCTGCGATAATCGG
>WNFF01018394.1_pt1 | contig 15536 bp, 14 predicted proteins | sample 5400441 | NCBI WGS metagenome assembly WNFF01 (sample SAMN13153345, study PRJNA577476) | soil metagenome | isolation source: 120 cm saprolite under Douglas fir tree site 2 hole 3 replicate 1 | place: USA:California | collected 2015-04-18 | reverse complement strand
AGCTCGGCGCGCCAGAGCGATTCGAGCACGTCTGGCAGCGATTCGATCGCGACCCAATGCAATTGAACATTCTGGCGCACGGTAATGTCGGCAACGCCGCGGGCGTGGTGCTCGGCGAGATCCGCGATGGTTCTGACTTGATCGCTGCGCAGCAGCCCGTTCGGAATGCGAATCCGCACCATAAAATAAGGCACGGCTTTGCCTTCGCCGCCGGCCCCGCCTAGTGTAAAAACAAAAAAGCCCGCGTAACCAGCAGCTCTGGCACGTGGGCTTCGGAACTTTCTTATTCTTAAACTACTCTAAGTCCGGAAACTCCTGTGGCCAGAGATGAGTGTCATGCGACACGCAGCGTTACACGCGCATGGACAACAGATCATCTGGCAGCAGTTCGTCATAAAACTGAGAATACGCTCCTGGCCTTCGGGAAGTCAAAGAAAGGCCATCACAAACTTTAGATGCATCTCATTCAAAAAAGTAATCAATGAACCGTCAAAAAATTATTGCGGCTTCTTTGCCGCAGCGGCGGGCTTGGCTGCTGGCGCAGACTTGGCGGGGGGCGCAGCGGCTGACCCGACAAGAGTCGCGCTCTTGATAAAATCGAGCTTCGGGAAGCTCTTGTCCAGGTAGGTTTTTCCCTGCTTTTCAATGAGGTCCTGATTCGGGCCGGCTCCGCCGGGCGCGCCTTCGCCGTAGCCCTCGTACATCAATTCGACGACGTTCATGCCTTCCGTGACCTGTCCAAAGGGCGCAAAACCGCTGCCGTCCAGGCGCTTATTGTCGACCAGGTTGATGAAGACCTGCGTGGTGCGCGTGTCGGCTCCTGCCGTAGCGAAGGTGATGGATCCCTTCTTGTTGGTCTGAGTGACGGGATCGTCTTTGATAGTAGCCTTGGACCATGCCGCCGAGACGGGAGGATATGCGTTAATCCCGAACTGCACGACGAAGCCGGGCAGCACGCGGAAGAAGCTGGCGTTGTCGTAAAAGTGGTGCTTGACGAGGTTGTAGAAGCGGTCGGCGCCAACGGGCGCCCAGGCGCGTGTAACGGTAACGACAAAATCGCCGCGCGCGGTCGTGAACTTCACCTGATACGATTCCGGAGCCTTCGCGGTAAGAAGCGCGGGGCGCAACAACGCGCGATCGTAGGAGCTGACGGGTGCCGCTGGTTTGTGCGCGGGAGTAGTTGTCCCGGTTGATTTGGGCTTCGCCGGCGCCGGGGATTGTTGCGAGGACTGCGCCTGCGCTCGCGCGATACCGGCCGCCATTGTTGCGAGGACTGCGACTGCTGCTGCCATCATCCATCCCGATTGACGCATTGCTCTTTTCTCTCCTCATTGAGTTTGTTTCTTCTTGCGTTGCTTTTTCGAATCTATATGGCGGCGTTCAGTTCACGGCTGACGCGCTCGACTTCTCTCATCACCCGCAGGGTATTCTCGCCGAGAATCTTCTTCACGTCACCCTCGGAATAGCCCTTGCGCAGCAAGGCCTCGGTGAGCTGGGGAAGCTTGGTAGCATCCTCCATGCCGTAGGGCATGTTGGCGCCGTCGAAATCGGAGCCAAGTCCGACGTGATCGACGCCGGCAACTTTTGCGGCGTGGTCGATGTGTTCGATGATCTTCGTCCACTCGATTCGAGGCAGTTTGCCCTTCTCGACATTCTCGCGGGTGAGGCGGTCGCCCTCGAGCAATTGACAGGCTTCGTTCTCCCCGCAGCGCTTTTGGATTTCAGCGCTGATGGCTTTGTTGATTTCCGGGTCGGCCTTTTCGGCATTACGGAATTCCTGGCTGAGGAAGCCGACGTGATAGTTGATGTGGATGACTCCGCCCTTGGCGGCGAGGTCTTTCATCATCTGATCAGTCATGTTGCGGGGCGCGTCGCAGATGGCGCGGCAGGAAGAATGCGACGCGATCATGGGGGCCTTGCTGACCTCCAACGCGTCGTAAAACGTCTTGTCGCTGACGTGGGAGATATCCACCATGACGCCTAGACGATTCATCTCGCGCACGACCTCCTTCCCGAAATCCGTGAGGCCATTGTGGACGGGCTTGTCGGTCGAGGAGTCGGCCCACTCGTCGTTCCCGCTGTGAGTCAGGGTCATATACCTGATCCCTAGCGTGGCGTAGGTGCGAAGGATCGCGAGGTCGGAGTTGATCATGTGGCCGCCCTCGACGCCCATCAGCGCCGCGAGCTTCCCTTGCTTGCGCGCTTCCCGGATTTCAGCCGCGGTGGTTGCGAGGGCAAGATCCTTCGAATGCTTGCGGACCTGTTCGCGGACGGCGTCAATCTGTTCGAGGGCTCGCTTGACGGCTTCAGGGCCGGTGACCTTGCTGGGGATCCAGATGGAGAAAAAAATGGCGCTGAGGTTGCCATCGCGCATTCGTGGTATGTCGATGCTGCCGTCCGCGTTGCGCGCCGCAAGATCGAACTCGCCATCGAGAAGGCGCTGCGTCGTGTCGTCATGGGTATCAACGACGATGGAAGAGAAATGCAGCTTGCGCGCGCGTGCGGAAATGTCGTCGGCGGTCACGGCCGCCGCCAGGAATATCGCGGCCGAAAAACACAGGCCGGCGGTAAGCATGGTTCGAAGCATCTCACCTCGCATGGTTCTCCCTTGGAGGATTACTGCGATTGCGACTGCAATTCCCTGCTGACGCGCTCAGCCTGCTCCATCACGCGGAGGGTATTTCCCCCGAGAATTTTTCGAATGTCGTCGTCGCGGTAGCCTTTGCGCATCAGGGCTTCGGTGATTTTCGGAAGTTTTGAGCAGTCTTCCAAACCATCGGGCATGGTCGCCCCATCAAAATCGGAGCCGAGGCCAACATGATCCGGTCCGGCGAGTTTGACGGCATGATCGATGTGCTCGATGATCTTTTCCCAACTCACGCGAGGGAGCTTGCCTTCCGCTGTCAACTGGCGCTCCGTCTTGGCTAACTCGCGGCCGATACACTCCTCGTCATTGTTGCAAGCTTTCACGAGCTGGTCCATGTGCTGGACGACACCTCCGGTGGCTTTGTCGTAAGCGTCTTTATACGCTTGGTCGATGAAGCTCTTCTCGTAATTGATCTGGATTACGCCGCCCTTGGCGGCGAGAGCCTTGATCATGTCGTCTGACATGTCGCGCACGTGATTGCAGATCGCGCGGCAAGATGAGTGGGATGCGATCAGAGGAGCTTTGCTGACTTCGAGCGCGTCATAGAAGGTTTTGTCCGAAACATGCGAGATGTCCACCAGGATTCCCTGGCGGTTCATTTCACGCACGATTTCCTTTCCAAACTCGGTGAGGCCATTGTGAGCGGGCTTGTCCGTCGACGAATCCGCCCACTCATCGTTGTAAAAATGCGTCAGCGTCATGTAGCGGACGCCGAGTTGGCCAAACATCCGTAGCACGCGGATGTCATTTCCGATCATGTGGCCGCCCTCGACGCCCATCAGCGCGGCAATTTTGCCCTCGGCGTGGGCGCGGCGAACCTCTTCGGCGGTGCGGGCGAAAACCAGGTCTTTCGAATGCTTGCGAACGTTTTCGTGCACGGCATCGATCTGGTCGAGCGCCTTTTGCACCGCGGGCGGGCCCATGATGCGGCCGTCGATCCAAATGGAGAAGAAGATCGCGTTCATGCCGCCTTCGCGCATGCGCGGAATATCAATATGGCCATCGGGATTGCGTTTGCCGATATCGAAGTCTTTGGAAAAGAATCGCTGCGTGGTGTCGTCATGCGTGTCGAGGACGATGGTTGAGAAGTGCAGCTTGCGCGCGCGATCGGCGATATCATCGCCCGTCGCTGCATGACTCAGGAACAGCGCGAATGTAAGCAAGCCGGCATTCAGCGCGGCGCGTAGCGGACGCATGAGCTCCCCCTGATGAAAAGCTGCGGCGCGATTCTACCCTACTAGCCAGTCGAGAAGCGCCTGTTTCCAAGCCTGACGATTCATTTCGGCGATGGATTCAGTCAGGGGAATGTCCTTGGGGCAGGCTTTCACGCAATTTTGCGCGTTGGCGCATTCCTGAATTCCGCCCGGCTCCATAAGGGCCTGCAAACGCTCCTTTGCGTGCATCGCGCCCGTGGGATGCATGTTGAAGAGGCGCACCTGGCTGATGATCGCCGCGCCGATGAATTTGTTGTTGTCGTTCACCTGCGGGCAGACTTCCAAACAGCTTCCGCAGGAGATGCACCGCGACAACGGATAGGCTTTTTCCTGTACCTCAGGCGCCATGCGGGGGCCTTCGCCCAAATCGTAGGTGCCGTCAATGGGAATCCATCCGCGGACACGCTTCAGGCTATCGAACATGAACTGGCGGTCAACCGTGAGGTCGCGCACGACGGGAAACTTGGAGAATGGCTCAAGTCGGATGGGCTGGTCGAGCTTATCAACGAGCGCGGTGCAGGCCATGCGCGCCTTCCCGTTGATGAGCATGGCGCAAGAGCCGCACACTTCCTCGAGGCAGTTCGAATCGTAGCTGACCGGAGTAGTTTTCTTGCCTTCGCGAGTTACGGGATTTTCCGAAATGTCGCGCAAGCAGATGATGACATTCATCGAAGGGCGCCATTTGAGCGCAAACTCCTCCCAATGCGGCGCCACCTTCGGGCTGCTCTGCCGCTTGATTCGAACGATGACCTGTTTGCTTTGAGCCATAGACCCTCAGCTGCTATTTCGCCGCGTCATAGCGCCGGGCACGCGGCGGAATCTGCGAAATATCCACCGCTTCATAGCTGAGCTGGATTTCGCCATTGACCCACTTGGCCCGCGTAGTCTTCAGCCAGTTGGCGTCGTCGCGGTTTGGAAAATCCGGCTTGTAGTGCGCCCCGCGCGACTCGTTGCGCTGCAGCGCCCCCAGGGTGATGACGCGGGCAAGGATGAGCATGTTGCCGAGCTCGCGCGCAAAATTCAGCGTCTGGTTCGACCACGCAGTGCGGTCGCTCAGATTCACGCGGGCGAAGCGGCCCTGCAGTTCCTGAAGCTTGCCGTCCGCAGCCTGAAGGTCCTTGTTGATGCGCGTAACGGTCACGTGCTCGGTCATAACTTCTCCGAGCTCGCGCCAAATGCTCATGGGATTTTCCGTGCCGTCCTGCGAAACAAGCGCCTGATTTTTCCCTTCCTGGCGTTTGCGCGCGCGTACTTCACGGCCGCTGGACCGGCCAGCCCGCCGCCGAAAATGCACGAGACCAGAGAGTTCGCTCCCAGCCGGTTCGCCCCGTGATATTGGTATTCGCATTCGCCGGCCGCATAAATCCCGGGCACGTTCGTCGCCTGATCCTCTCCGTTCACCCAAATCCCGCCCATGGTGTAGTGCATCGCTGGGAAAACCCGCATGGGCTCTTCGCGCGGATCGACGCCCAGAAATTTTTCGTAGATTTCGAGAATGCCCTCAAGCTTGCGATCCAGCACCTCACGCGGAATATGTGTAACGTCAAGGTACACCGCTGCCTGCCCGCCAATGCCGAGCTTTTCCTGATAAACGATGCGATGGATCGCGCGCGTGGCGATGTCACGCGGAACGAGGTTGCCGAACTTCGGATACCACTCTTCAAGAAAATAAAATCGCTCGGAATCAGGAATGCTCTTGGCGGCACGCGCGTCGCCCGGATTCTTGGGGACCCACACGCGGCCGCCTTCGCCGCGCGCCGATTCACTCATCAGCCGGAGCTTGTCTTCTCCAGGAATCGCGGTTGGATGGACTTGTATGAATTCCCCATTGGCGTAATCGACGCCCTGCTGGAAAAGCGCAGACTGCGCCGAACCTGTGCACACCACCGAGTTCGTGGAACGCCCAAAAATCGCGCCGATTCCGCCGGTGCAGAAAATCACGGCGTCCGCGGCGAATGTCTTTACTTCCATCGACCGTAGGTCCATCGTGCATATACCCCGGCAAACTCCTTGCTCGTCGATCACCGCCGAGAGAAACGTGAAGCCTTCGTGCTTTTTCACCTTGCCGTCGGCTTCGTGGCGCCGCACCTGCTCGTCCAGCGCATAAAGCAACTGTTGTCCCGTCGTCGCGCCGGCAAACGCGGTTCGATGATAGAGCGTTCCGCCAAAACGGCGATAGTCCAACAATCCCTCGGGCGTGCGGTTGAACATGACGCCCATCCTGTCAAGCAAATCAATAATTCCGGGCGCGGCCTCGCACATTCTCTTCACCAGCGGCTGGTTGGCCAGAAAATCTCCGCCATAAATCGTGTCGTCGAAATGTTTCCAGGTGCTGTCGCCCTCACCCTTCTGGTTTTTCGCGGCGTTGATCCCGCCCTGCGCGCAAACAGAATGAGAACGTTTCACCGGCACAATCGAGAAAAGGTCGACCGGCACGCCCGCTTCCGCCACGCGAATCGTGGCCATCAGCCCAGCCAGACCGCCGCCTACGACAATGATTCTCGGCTCTCTCATTTCGCGTAGAAGCTGAAGGGATGCCAGTTATATCGGAAACCGATGACGATCAAAACGCCCACAACACTAAACGTAAAGCCCACCACCGCGCCCAGGCGGCCCGCCGCGCGTTGCGCGCGTGCCGTCGCCGCTAATCCCCACTTGCAGAGAAAATTCCAGATTCCCGCGCCGAGGTGAAACGATGACGCAAGAACCCCAACCAGCATGAAGGCCATCGCGTACGGATTCTGCATTAATCCCCGCACATCAGCGTACGTGGACTTGCCGTGAGTCAGCCAGCGCTCGGTGTAGAGATGCCAGCCGATGTACGCGAATGCCACCAGTCCGGTATATCGCTGCGCGGTGTAAAGCCAGTTCCCCACCCACGGGTACGACGAAACATTGGACTTGCCCCGGAGCCAAATATAAATGCCATAGCCGCCGTGATACAGCATCGGGAGAAAAATAACGAGCCATTCCACTGCGAGACGGAATGGGATAGTCTGAAGTTCCCGCGATTTCTCGTTGTAAAGATTCGAACTGACCAGCGCGTAACTGTTGGACCAGAAATGTTCCGCCAGGAATGCCCCTACGGGAATGATGCCGGTCAAAGAATGCAGTTTGCGAAGGAGATAACTCGTGTCAGGCCGGGGCGCCGTTGCGGACATGCCCTCTCCGCCGCATGAGTCCCCGAAAGGGGCTGAGGAGTAGCGGCACAGTCAGTATAGGGAGGTGGAAAGAGCGATGCAAGTCGCGCGGTTCAACTTCTGCCACGGAGAAGCAAAAAAGCGTTGCCCTCGGTGACCTTTTCCGCGCTCTCTGTAACCTTACATTCATTTTTCCTTCTCACTCTCTGCGGAACCCCGGAAAGGCGTTGACACTCGAATACCTTCTTGCTACTTTTCCACAGCAGAAAATTTTCCGAGCGTCACCCTACTCACACGGAGGCACGGCAACCCGACACCATGGCGTTCGTCGCAAAGAAGATTTTCCTTACCAAAGGCGTCGGCAAACATCGCGAAAGACTCTCTAGCTTCGAGCTTGCCCTCCGCAACGCGGGCATCGCAGCGTGCAACATCGTGCGCGTGTCCTCGATTTTTCCGCCCAACTGCAAATTGATTTCCCGGAGCGAAGGCTTGAAGCACATGAAGCCCGGTCAGGTGGCGTTTACCGTCATCAGCGAAAACTCCACCAAGGAAGCGCACCGCTTGATCGCCGCAAGCATCGGTCTGGCCCTCCCCAGCGACAAATCCATGTACGGCTATTTGTCGGAGCATCACTCCTTCGGCGAAACCGAGGAAGTTGCCGGCGAGTACGCCGAAGAGCTGGCCGCGGAGATGCTCGCAACCACCCTCAACGTGGAATTCGATCCCGACCTTTCCTGGGACGAGAAAAAAGAGGTCTACCGCATCTCCAATAAAATCGTCCGCACCATGAACGTCACGCAATCCGCCGTCGGCGATAAGCGCGGCCTGTGGAGCACCGTCCTCGGCGCCGCCATCCTCATCGGCGAAGACGACTAGAGTTTTCAGCCCGAGACAATTTATTAGGAGGTGAAACATGATGCCTTTTCGACGATTCCAAAGGCTCGCGCTAGCTTTTTTTCTGCTTCTCTTTCCCGCTATCCTCCAGGCCAAGGACCGCATCACCATCCTCTACGACGCCTTTTCCGATTCGAAAGAGATCGTCAAGGACTGGGGCTTCGCTGCTCTCATCGAGCACGACGGAAAGCGCATCCTCTTCGACACTGGCAACAACGCCGAAATCTTCGAGCGCAACGTCAAATCTCTTGGCGTGGACCTAGGCAAGCTCGATTTTGCCGTCATTTCCCACCGGCACAGCGATCACAGTACGGGGCTCAAATATTTATTGAAGGTCAATCCCGCAGTGACGATTTATGTTGCGCGCGAAGGCGCGGGAATGTTCGGCGGCACCCTGCCAATTTCCTTCTTGCGGCCGGCGGCCTCATTGCCGGCGAAGATGCGCTATTTCGACGGCAACTATCCAACGGATCTGCCCACGGGAAAGATTTTTGACAGCGGGAATTTCATCCTCGTCGACAAGCTAACCGAAGTCGTGCCCGGAATTTTTCTCGTGCCGACAACTTCAAAGACTCCGGGGACTCTGGAACTGCGTGAACTAACCCTGGCCATCAAAGGTTCTCAGGGGCTGCTGCTGGTGGACGGCTGTTCCCACGCCGGAATCGAAGAAATCCTGCAAGCCGCCGCAACCGTCGATTCGCGCTTTCACATCGTTTTTGGCGGATTGCACCTGGTCACCACCCCGGAAGACCAGATCGACCTCCTGGTCGCAAATTTGAAGAACAAATGGAAGCTGGAAAAAATCGCCCCCGGTCACTGCACTGGCGAAGCCGCGTTTCTGCGGCTGCAAAAGGCCTACGGTGAAGATTATTACTACGCGGGAGCAGGCACACGGCTCGACGTGCCCTGACATCCGGGTTCATTGGTCCAGGTCGTACGCCGTCTTCAGCCACTTCTTCACTTCGCCGTCGATTTCCGCCACCGCTGACAATTCGATCCGGTGGGTGATCCGGTCTTTCTTCGCCAGCCCGCCCGTATCGATCATTCTCTTCGGCAATTTGCCTTTGTGATGCGTGAGCGCAAATCCCAAATCAATCCGCGTGTTCGTCGTCGGCTTGATTTGGGCGAACACGTGATTGCGGTAGAGCGGCACAATCGTCTTGCACGGACACGGTTTCACGTCCACGCCAAGTGATTTTCCCAGTCGCAGCAGCTCATCGTAAACGGGCCGCAGTTTCTCTTTCGGCCCGGCATATTGCTCTTCGACGTACCGCACCGCCGCCTTCAGATACCCTTCTGGCGTATCTTCTTCGCTTCCTTTTCCCTCCGCGCGCTCCGGGCCTTCTTTCTTCACCAGCGCGAGCCATTCCTCCAGCGAGCGCCCGGTTTTCTCCTTCAACTCCGCAGCCCATTTCTGCACCATCGCCACCCCGGGATGCACTCCGTACGCTGAATCTGATTTTGCAGCGGCAGCTTTGGGCATGTTGTCCTCTCCCCGTCAGGATTATTTTTTGCGGATAGGCGCCCCAATCGACCAGCGATGCCCGAACGGATCTTCCACGATCGCATAGCGGTCGCCCCAGAACTGGTCGGCCAGCTCCATCACGACTTTGCATCCGGCCGCCACCGCGCGCTCGTAAATCGGGTCCGCGACATCCGCCAGTAAATGCATCGTCACCGCTGTGCCCTTCCTCTCCAGCGGCGAGTACACGCCCCAATCGGGGAATTCATCGTTCAGATAAAACCGTCCATTTCCGATTGCGACCTCCGCAAACATCACTTTCTCGCCGTCGGGGGCCATGCTTCTGCGGATTTCTACCGCGCCGAAGGCCTTTTCATAAAATGAAATCGCTTCCGCCGCGTCTCGCACCACCAGGTGCGGTGTAATCCCCTGCACCGTCGATTGCACGGGTCTCGAAACCGTAGACATAAGTCCTCCTCCTAAATATTTACTCTGCGAGCGGGCTACAATCTCCATGGCCCATTTTCGCGAACATCTCTTCCATCCGCTGTTGAACTTGATTCTTTCCCGCACAAATGGCCAATGTTCCTGCTACTTCTCGCGCTTGAAATGACCGATGCGGTCTAGCACCGCGCCCACCACGAGCGGGAGCGCCACCGTAGCGTCGTCAAAAACCTCGGCGAACCGCCCGCCTTCTTCCGGCGGCACGAATTTCCCCCAGGAGACCGCTTCGGTGTACGTGCTGCCGCTCAGACCGCCCCAGTGCACCGGCTCCGGACAAATGCGCACCCCATAGTTGTACCGCTTCAGAGGGATCTGCTTGTAGCCGCGCCGCGCCATCAGTTCCGCATACACGCCGAACTGCTGCGACCAGTTTCGCGGCACTCCCCCGCCAACCGTGAAAATCCCCATGCGCTTCGTCGCCAGCAGCGTGTCCGCAAATTTCTCGAAATCTTCAAACGGATCAAATCGCAGCAGCGGGCGATTTTCTTTCTGCCGCGCTATCTTGTGCAGCGCGAAATCTATTCCCAATTCCGAGTCGCTGAACGCCGGAACAAATACGGGAACATTATGCTCGTACGCGGACCTCAGAATCCCCCGCCCCGGCATTTTTCTGTGGAGATACTCGCCAATCGTGCGGTGCAATTTCCAGCTGCAAACTGTCTCCTTCGCATCCCAGTTTGCCAGGATGTGGTCCATCACTTCTTCGACGTCGTCGAGATTCACTTCCGGCTCGAGCGAATCGTACACGCGGTTGTATCCCGCGTGAAAAAGCGTGTTGTCGTCCATCCGCGGGTCGTAACGGAAATGGGAATGCCCGGTGGCCTCCACCAGGCCGTGCGCCATCAGCGCTCCCGTCGAAACAATGGCGTTGACGACCCCGCTCTCGATTAGATCGCAAAAGATCAGGCCCATCTTGCCGACGGTAAGCGCGCCCGACAAGGTCATTACGACAAAGCATTCCTTGTCGCGGGCCATGGCCTCGAGCACGTCCGCAGCGTCGCCGATCTGCCTTCCGGTAAACGCCGTGTCGCCCATGGCGCGTACAAGCTCGTCCACGGTGCGGCATTTCGAGAGATCGAGCGGAAACATCGGCCGCAGTTTGTCCTTCACCGGATCATGCAGCACGCGCCCCGTCGCTGTCTCTTTCTTCGGCTTCGCCATCGTTTCTCCTGGGCTGCTGAGCTTGCCTCTGCTCTCACAACCCCGCTGTTCCCCGCGCCTCGACTCCGGTGGCGCAACATCTGTTGAAGTTCTTGCAGATTGATAGTACAAACGCGCCGTGAAGAAAAGAAAAAATCGCGCTCGCAAACACAATCTATGAGCATGATAAACTAAAAATGATGGCAAACAAATTTTCAATCGGCCTGGTGCAGATGCGCTGCACCGCGAATCCGGAAGAAAATCTTTCGCGCGCCATGGAAAAAATCCGTGAGGGGGCCGCGCGCGGCGCGCAGATTATTTCCCTCCACGAACTTTTTCGCAGCGAGTATTTTTGCCGCAGCGAAAACCCCGAGCTGTTCAATCTTGCAGAAGCCGTTCCAGGTCCCACGACCGAAGCGCTGGCGCGAATCGCCAAAGAGCGCAAGGTGGCGCTGGTGGTGTCGCTTTTCGAACGCCGCGCCGCTGGCGTCTATCACAACACCTGCGCGGTTCTCGACGCCGACGGAAAGTTTCTCGGAAAATACCGCAAGATGCACATCCCCGACGACCCCCTGTATTACGAAAAATTTTATTTCACGCCCGGCGATCTGGGGTTTCTGAATTTTGACACTGCTTACGGGCGCATCGGATTGCAGATTTGCTGGGACCAGTGGTATCCGGAAGGTTCGCGTGTCACCGCTCTCCAGGGCGCGCAGGTGATTTTCTACCCCACGAGCATTGGCTGGCACCCCAACGAGAAAGCCCAGTTCGGCGCGGCGCAGCTCGATGCCTGGCGCACCATTCAGCGCGCTCACGCCATCGCTAACGGCGTGTACGTTGCGGTCGCAAATCGCGTCGGGTTCGAGGGCAAGCCCGAGAAAGGTGACCCCGGTCTCGAATTCTGGGGAAACTCATTTGTCGCGGATCCCTTCGGGCAAGTCATCGCCGAAGCCTCGAACGACAAAGAAGAAATCCTCGTCGTCGAATGCGATCCCGCAAAAAGTGAAGACACGCGCCGCAACTGGCCTTTTCTCCGCGACCGCCGCATCGATGCCTATCAGCCCATCCTGAATCGCTGGCTCGGCGAATGAATTCCTTTTCCGTGCATTCTTCATGCGCTGTGCGCTCTCTGTGTGCTCTGCGTATAACAAAAACGTGATCATGCCGAAACGCTTCGCCAATGCCGGAAATCAATCTACGCCGCGCTCCCTCGGCTTCCGCATGCCGTCAGTAGCACAGGCTTCAGCCTGTGCATTCTTCCGAGGCCTCTGCTTATGACCCGAGCACTCCGCGACGGCACGCCGCGCTCCCTCGGCTTTCGAATGCCTGCGGAATGGGAACTCCATGAAGCCACGTGGCTCGGCTGGCCGCATGAACTCACCGACTGGCCGGGAAAATTCGCGCCGATACCGTGGGCGTTTGCGGAAATCGTGCGCCATCTTTCGTGCGTCGAGAGCGTTTTCTTGCTCGTCGAAAATCACGCCGCCGAATCGCGCGTCCGCGCCATCCTTAAAAAAGCTGGCGCCAATCTCGATGCCGTTGATTTTTTCGCCGTGCCCACCGACCGTGGCTGGATGCGCGACTCCGGCCCGATCTGCGTGAACAATTCCTCCGGTGAAGTTGCTTTCACCCACTGGCTTTTCAACGGCTGGGCCAAATACAACAACTGCAAACGCGACGCGGTCGCAGTCACGCGCGCAAATAAAAAAACCAAGCGCTGCGTCTGGCAGCCCGTGCATAAAGGCCGGCGCGTCGTGCTCGAGGGCGGCAGCATCGACGTGAATGGCCGCGGCACGCTGCTCACAACAGAAGAATGTCTCCTCAGCAAAACGCAAGAGCGAAATCCTGGTTTTACTCGTGACGACTACGCGGAAATATTTCGCGAGTATTTTGGAGTCGCGAATGTGCTCTGGCTGAAAAACGGAATTGCCGGCGACGACACCCACGGCCACATCGACGACTTGGCGCGCTTCGTGAATCCCACAACCGTCGTGACCGTGGTCGAGGACGACCCGAAAGATGCGAACTACCAGCCGCTGCAAGAAAATTTAGCTCTCTTAAAAACGATGACAGATCAGGATGGAAAACCGCTTCGCGTCGAAACTCTTCCCATGCCCGCGCCGATCTTGTTCGACGATCAGCGGCTGCCAGCCAGTTACGCAAATTTTTACATCGCAAACAAAATCGTTCTCGTCCCCACTTTCAACGACGCCAACGATCGCGTTGCGCTCAACACGCTCACCGGACTCTTTCCTGATCGCGAAGTCGTCGGCATCGGCTGCCGCGATCTCGTGCTCGGCCTCGGCACCATCCACTGCATGACGCAACAGCAGCCCGCCGCGCAATAGCACCGCAATTCGCAATCGCTCGCTTTTTCATTTTCTCCGTTCAACTCCAGCAGGAATCTTTCTTGCACATTTGATAGACTTCTCCGCGAACGTTCCCCGGCAAAATAGATTCCGCGTCCCGGAGGCGCAATGCTGCCCGCACTCATGACCGCTCTGCTTGATTCAGAAATCGTTTTCATCGGAGTCCGCCCGCGCGGCCTCTTTGCCTGGCTCATCATTGGCCTCATTGCGGGATGGCTCGCGGGAAAAATAGCGCGCGGGCGGGGCTTCGGCTGCATCACGGACATCGTTCTCGGAATCGTCGGCTCCTTTATCGGCGGCTGGATATTCGTAAAATTGGGAATCTTTGGCGGAGGATTCTGGTATTCGCTCGCAGCGGCGACGCTTGGTGCGGTCATTCTCGTTTCTATCGCGCATATCTTCAGCAGCGGCGGCCGCTCGTAATCGTGCGGGCATAACGCACGTCCATCAATCCACTGTGGTACGATGCAAGGTCACATCACGGAGATAACGTTTCTTTGAGCAAGTCCAAGCAGTCCCTTACAGCAATTCCTCTCGGCGGTCTCGGCGAATTCGGAATGAACATGCTGGCCCTGCGTCTCGGCGACGACATCATCGTCATCGACGCGGGCATGATGTTCCCGGAATCCGAGCTCCTCGGCGTCGACCTCGTCATTCCCGACACCACCTATTTGAAGCAGAACCGCTCGCACGTGCGCGCCATCGTCCTGACTCACGGCCACGAAGACCACATCGGCGCGCTGCCTTACATTTTGCGCGACCTGAACGTGCCGGTTTACGGAACGCGCTTCACGCTGGCGCTCGTCAAGAAACGTCTCGAAGAAGCGGGCCTCCTCGAGTCCACCACACTTCGTGAAGTTCTCCCCGGCCGCCTCGTGGAGATTGGGCCGTACGAAATCGAGTTCATCGCGGTCACGCACAGCACCATTGATTGCGTGTCGCTGGCGATCCGCACACCGGTCGGCGTAATCATTCACACGGGCGACTTCAAGATCGATCAGACGCCCGTGGACGGTGCTCCCTTCGATCTGCATACTTTCGCACGCTATGGCAATGAAGGCGTGCTCGCGCTGTTCAGCGACTCGACCAACGTGGAGCGCCCCGGATTTACGCCGTCGGAGCGCGCGATTGTGCCGCGCATCGAAGAGCTGTGCCGCTCGGCGCCGCGGCGCGTGATTCTGTCGTGCTTTGCGTCGTCGATTCACCGCATTCAGCAGGTGATCGACATCGCCCAGCGCGTGGGGCGCAAGGTGGCCTTCGTTGGCCGGAGCATGGTCGACAACGTGGAGATCGCGCACTCGCTGGAATATTTGCGGATTCCCGACGGAATAGTGGTGCGGCCTCAAGACATTCGCGGGTTTGACCCGAAGCGGCTGGTCATTCTGGCGAGCGGCAGCCAGGCTGAGCCGATGTCTTCGCTTTCGCGGATCGCGGTGGACAATCACCGGTTCGTTTCCGTGGATGAAAACGACAGCGTGATTCTTTCCGCGCGCATCATTCCGGGGAATGAGAAAGCGATTTTCAGGATGCTTGACCACATGTTCCGGCGCCGGGCGCTCGTCTACTACGACAATGCCGGCGGAACGATTCACGTTTCCGGCCACGCCAGCCAGGAAGAGCAGAAACTGATCCTGCAGCTCGTCAAGCCGAAGTATTTCATTCCCATTCATGGCGAATACCGGCATTTGTTCCGCCACGCGGCGCTCGCCCACCAGCTCGGAAGAGTCTCTGAAGAAATCCTGCTTCTCGAAGATGGCCAGTGCATCGAGTTCACCCACGATGGCGCAAAGCGGCGCGATCCCGTCACGGCTGGGCGCGTGTGCGTGGATTCCGGTTCGCTCGAAGAGATCGAGGATGTCGTCATCCGCGACCGCAAGCATCTCTCCGAAGACGGCGTGGTCGTGCCGATCATCGCCATCGACAAACACACCGGGAAGCTCGAATCGCAGCCCGAAATCGTGACCCGCGGCCTCTTCAGCGACGATGGCCAGGAATTGCTGGCCGGCGCGCGCGCGGTCATCCTGAAAACCGTCGAGCAATCGAACGCCGAAGAAAAATCCGACTGGGGCGTCATCAAAGAAAAGATTCGCGTCGACCTCAAGCGCTACATCAACAAGCAAACCTCCAAGCGGCCGCTCATTCTTCCCGTCATCCTCGAAGTCTAGG
>WNFF01002325.1_pt1 | contig 15558 bp, 15 predicted proteins | sample 5400441 | NCBI WGS metagenome assembly WNFF01 (sample SAMN13153345, study PRJNA577476) | soil metagenome | isolation source: 120 cm saprolite under Douglas fir tree site 2 hole 3 replicate 1 | place: USA:California | collected 2015-04-18 | reverse complement strand
ACGAGATCGGTGATGCGATTCTCGAAATACGTGGCGCTGAAGCGGTTCGTCCCCGCCCGGTAATTCAAGCCGGCTTCCTTGCTGCGCGAACGCTCGGGCCGCAGGTCCGGATTAGGGATGAAGAAGAAGGTCGGATCGACCGCGTAGAGATCATTGAAGGTCGGCGCCTTGAACGCGGATCCGCCGCCGAGGCGCAGTCGCAGCTCAGAGGTCAGGTGATACGCGTAACCAAGCAAACCCGTCGCATGGTTTCCGAATTGGCTGTTGTCGTCCCTGCGGATGTTCGCCTGCCAATCGTGTTTTTCATACGTTCCCACGTATCCGGCGAACGCCGACCTGATCGTGCGATGGTTCTGCGCAAACGCCGAATCACTCGTGACGTGCTGCGCCAGATATTCAGCTCCCGCTATCGCGGTTCCCGGACCCAGCTTGATATTGTTCTGCCAGGTGAACTGGGGCTGCCTGGTTCCGAAGAAACTCGGGAAGGCGCCGGTGGTCGTGCTCTTGTCCCGGCTTTCTCCGGCTCTCACGAGACTTTGCCAGCTGTCGGTGATCTGGTTGGAGCTATGAAGAGAAAAGGCGGAAAGCGTCTGGTGATTGAGATCGTCGGTCGTGGGGCCGGAATCGAAGTGCGTGCGGCCGTCGCTCTGAAATACCGCGAGGCCCAATTCGTTCCTTGTATCCAGACGATGGACGATCTTCCCGGAGACGTTGGTGTTTCGATAGCCGTCCCGGTCGGGACTGTGCTGGCCGAAGGGAGCGGTGGGTTTCGTCGCATCGAAACCCTTGCTCTCGAGGTAGCCGAGATTCAGGCTGAAGTCCGTATCGCCGACGGTGCGGTTGACGCCGCCGCTCACGCTGCCCGTACCGTACGTTCCGACGCCGGCTGTGACGCTGGTTGCAGGCGCGTATTTGCCGCTCTTGGTGAAGATCTGGATCACGCCCCCGATCGCGTCGGAACCGTACAAGCTGCTCAATTCGCCGGGCACGACCTCGATCCGTTCGATCTGGCCGAGCGGAATGTTCTCCAACGCCGTCGTGCCGAGCGTGGCGGAGCCGATCCTCATGCCGTCCACAAGGACCAGCGTATGACCGCTGTTTGCCCCGCGCATGAACACGCTGCTCGGCTGCCCGAATCCGCCGTTGCTGACGATCTCGACCCCACCCAAGGTCTGCAGAATCTCGACCACAGTCTGCTGACCGCTTTGAGCGATGTCTTCGGCCGTGATGATCTTGACCGGTTGCAGCGTTTGAGACCGGGCTTGGGGCAAGCGCGCTGCGGTGACGACAACGGCATTTTCCGGACTTTGAGCAAGCGCGAACGGCGCCGCGGCCACGATGAGCGCGGCAATGATGGATCGTTTCAAGGTTTCCTCCCCCGGCATGCGTCCCCGCAGGCCGAACTCTCGTTGCGAGAGGAAATGCGATAAACGAAGCGCACCGGTTTCCCACCGCGCCCCGCGGCATTTCCCACCATCGGTCGAGGCCGGTCTCCGGGCTTGTGGGATCGGTGCGTATCGCCTTCCCGGGAGCTCGCGCTCCCAGTGGCAGAGTCTCGAGTCGGACGCGGAACGCCAAACTCGGGCTGCTGGTTGATACGCCCGCGCCACTTACCGTTGCGGGGGCAGCAGAGGCCTTGGAAAGACTCGCATCCCGGATTCAGGCAGGGGTGAGCCCCTTTCTGAATCCTCGATCTGAATCCGCTTCCGCACCTCTTTCCCGTTTCACCCCGGCGCGAGGCACGCGCCGGGACACCTCGAACGAGCGCGTTGATTGTACAACACAAGTCGCAGGGTTCTACCTTGCAGCGGCATCGGGAATCTACATTGAAAACGAATCCTTACACCTTGACTTAACAGGATTTTTGAAACTATAGTGTGCCGATGGACACGGAATTGGCTACCCTCGAGGAAAAAATTCGCCAGACGGCACGACTGTGCCAGCGGCTGCGCGACGAAAACCGGGGGTTGCGCCAACAACTGGCCGCGTTGCAGGGCGACAAACGGCAGCTCGCCGAGAAGATCGACGGGGCGCGAAGTCGACTCGAGACCCTGCTGAAGCAGATCCCCGAATAACGTTCCGGATGAATCAGAAATCCAAGACCCTTGACGTCACCATCATGGGCCGAACGTATAAGGTCGCGTGCTCCGAGGAGGAGCGGAACGCGCTTCTCTCGTCGGTGGCTTATCTCGATCGGAAGATGAACGAGATCAAGAGCGCAGGCCGGGTGGCGAGCGCCGAGCGCATCGCCGTCATGGCCGCGCTCAACATCACCCACGAGCTGCTCAGCTCCAGAAACAACGCGAGCGGCTTTGACATCGAGGGGCTCAGGCGTAGAATGGCCGCAATGGAGGCGACGCTCGATCAGGCCCTCGCTCCGTAGGTGCAAGGCGTCAGATAGGTCGGGCGGTGCCTTAGGAATTGTCCCCTGCGGTGTACGCCAAGACCCGGAAAATTCTTGAACCAACAGCTTGAATTGGGTTGCTGACCCTAGTGTCACTGTTGTGCGCGTCCCTAGTCGGATGTACCTGATGTGACCGGAAAGCGACCACCTTGAACCGAAAGGTTCAGGAATCGGTTCTAGCGGCACCGGCGGGGGACTCCAGTAGACGAGAAAGCAGGAGCAACAGATGAGAACGCAGGCGCCAGCCTGCGTTTTCGTTTGTGGGCCCGGAATTTGGAAACCCGATCATGGCCTTCTGGTTGATGAAGTCCGAGCCCGATGAATTCAGCATCGACGATCTCGCCGCAGCTCCAGGCAAGACCACGGCCTGGTTCGGGGTGCGCAACTACCAGGCGCGTAACTTCATGCTCAAAGAGATGCAGATCGGCGACAAGGTCTTCTTCTATCACTCAAGCTGTCCCGAGCCCGGCATCGCGGGCATCGCACAAGTCTCATCGGCGGCGTATCCCGATGCAAGCCAATTCGATCGGGAAAGCCCCTACTTCGACATCGAGGCGAAGCGCGAGTCGCCCCGCTGGTTCAACGTCGACGTCCAATTCGTCAAGAAGACCCGGCTGGTCGGCCTCGCCGAGCTGCGCGGCCGCCGCGAGCTGTCCAAGATGCGCACTCTCGCGCGCGGCAACCGGCTTTCCATCACCCCGGTGAGCGCGGACGAGTGGGAATTCATCACGCGCCGCTTGATGAAGCTCTGAGCCGATGCCTGCGCTGCAGAACGACACGCTGATACGCGCGCTGCTCAGGCAGCCGACCGCGTACACGCCGGTATGGCTGATGCGCCAGGCAGGGCGCTACCTTCCCGAATACAACGAGACGCGGCGCCGCGCGGGGAGCTTCCTCGCGCTGTGCAAAACCCCCTCGCTCGCGGCTGAAGTGACGCTGCAGCCCCTCGAGCGGTTCCCCCTGGATGCGGCGATCCTGTTCTCGGACATTCTCACCATTCCTGACGCGATGGGATTGGGACTTTACTTCGCAGAGGGAGAGGGCCCGCGCTTCGAGCGACCGCTGCGCGACGAAACCTCGATCGCGAAGCTCGCCGCACCCGACCCGAGCGAGAGCTTGCGCTACGTCACCGACGCGATCGGCGAGGTCCGGCGTACCCTGGCCGGCAAAGTTCCCCTCATCGGGTTCTCCGGCAGCCCTTACACGCTCGCCTGTTACATGGTGGAGGGGCAGGCGAGTGACGACTGGCGCAACGTGAAGCTCATGCTGCACCAGCATCCCAGCCTTCTTCATCGCCTTCTTGAGACCAATACCCGGGCGGTCGCGGCCCTGTTGAACGCGCAGATCGAGGCGGGCGTGAACGTAGTGATGATCTTCGACACATGGGGCGGGAGCCTTTCAGCGGCGTCGTATAGGGAGTTCTCGCTCGAATACATCCAGAGGGTGTTGTCCCAGCTCAAGCGCAGCTCAGGTGCGACGCGCGTCCCGGTCATCGTCTTCACCAAGGGCGGGGCGCCCTGGCTTGAGCGCATCGCCGCAACCGGATGCGATTGCGTAGGTCTGGACTGGAGCGTCGACCTCGGAGATGCGCGCCGGAGGATCGGTGCCGGCGCCGCGCTCCAGGGCAATCTCGATCCCGCGGTGCTGCTGGCCTCGCCCGAAGTCGTCCGTCGCGAGGTTCAGAAGGCGCTCGAGTCCTTCGGGAGCGGAGCCGGCCACGTATTCAATCTCGGTCATGGCGTTCCGCAGCTCGCGCCTCCGGAAAACGTGGCTGCCCTGGTCGCCGCGGTGCGAGAATTGAGCCCGAAATTTCACTGACGGGCGGAAAAAATGCAGTCTTGCGCGTGGGTCGCGCCAAACGACTTATACACAGTGCTGCCCGTAAAGCCCCATCTGGCGCGGAGTTTCGAGGACTTGCCCGGGGAGGTCTGCAATCCGCTGATTTATCAGCTTATTTGAATGCGCTCGCATTTTGAGCAGCGAGAGAATTTCCTTGCAGAAGTGTGAGTTACAGTAGCGTGAAAGCCTTACTCACACAGTTACTCACACATTCTGTGAAAAACTCGAAAAACCCCAAACAACCAAGCACTTTACCAGCGCGGCCAGAGATTTCACTCGCCTAGCGCGCCGCGCTCGATACTTCAAAGAAATGATCGTTCGCGTCGCACTCGACGTTCCGCTTCCGAAGTTGTTCGACTACCGGGCGGAGGACGCAACCCGAGCGGACATCGGCTGCCGAGTACTGGTGCCCTTCGGCAAGAAACGCCTGGTCGGACTGATCGTCGAGCTCGCCACCGAGTCCGAGGTGCCGGCGTCTCGGCTCCGCGCTGCCGAAAGAATCCTGCGCGAGGTCGCACCGCTTCGGCGCGAGTGGATGGAACTTGCGAAATTCTGCAGCAACTACTATCAGCGCCCGTTGGGCGAGGTCGTTGCTGCCGCTTTGCCCTCGCGGCTGCGCAGCGCCCGGCCCATTCCGAATGCGCCGCGCGACTACGCCCTCACGCCTGCGGGAGCCGACGCGCTTGCGGCGATGCCATCGCGGCACCGGCGCCTGCGCGCACTGCTTTCGCTGCTTGCGAAGGGCCGGGCATCCGCATCCGAACTCGCCGCGCAAGCGAGAGGGAGCCGGAACCTGTTGAGGCGCAGCATTGAAACGGGTTGGATCGCTTCGATCGAGCCGGAGCGGTCCGAGCCCCGTTTCGTCCATGCGCACGAACTGACCTCCGAGCAGCGGCAGGCGATCGGCATTTTGCGCGGCGGACTGGAGAAATTCCGGGTGAGCCTCCTCTTTGGAGTCACCGGCAGCGGTAAGACAGAGATCTATCTCCAGATAGCCGCGGAAGTCCTCGCCCGCAGCAAACAAGTCTTGATTCTCGTACCCGAGATAGCGCTCACTCCCGCCCTCGGGGCCGCGTTTCGCGACCGATTCCCGGGCGCGTGCATCGTCACGCAGACGAGCGCCATGGCTGAACTGGAGCGCGTCCGCGGATGGCTCCTCGCCCACAGCGGTCGCGCCGATATCGTGCTCGGCACGCGGCTCGCGGTATTTGCGCCGCTCCCCCGTCTGGGGCTCGTCGTGGTCGATGAAGAGCAGGATGCCTCGTTCAAGCAACGTGAGGGGGTGCGCTATTCGGCACGCGACCTCGCAATCACGCGGGGCCAAATCGCCGGCGTACCGGTCGTTCTGTGCTCGGCCACGCCTTCGCTGGAAAGCTTCCAGCACGCGACTTCGGGCAAATACGAGCTCGTGCCCCTAACGCGACGCGCCATCGGCCGGGCGGCCCTACCTGCAATACGCCTGATCGACACGCGCGTGCACCCGTCCCAAGAGGGAATTGTTCCGCCTCTTCTCGAGGCGCTCGCGGCTCGCCTTGCGCGCGGGGAGCAGTCGCTTGTTTTCCTCAATCGCCGCGGCTATGCGCCGGCCCTCGCCTGCCCCGCTTGCGGCTGGGTCAAGGGCTGCAGGCGTTGCTCAGCGAACATGGTCGTGCACTTGGCCGTGCAACGGCTGAATTGCCACCATTGCGGACTGACAGAAGGCATTCCGCGCGCCTGTCCGGAATGCGGTAACCCTGATTTGCAGGCGTTCGGACGCGGGACGCAGCGGATCGAGCTAGTGCTGGGCGAAAGATTTCCGCAAGCGCGCATCCTGCGTGTTGACAGCGACAGCGCGCGTGCGAAGAGTGGGCTCGAAGAACTGCTCGAGCGCGCCACACACGCCGATATCCTCATCGGCACGCAGATCCTCGCCAAGGGCCACCATTTCGAGCGCTTGACCCTTGCAGGCGTGCTCAACGCCGACAGCGGCTTGTTCTCGAGCGACTATCGGGCGAGCGAGCGGACCTTTGCACAGTTGCAGCAGGTCGCCGGACGCGCCGGACGCGCGAATCTGCCGGGCGAGGTGCTGATCCAGACGCGCTATCCCGAGCATCCTCTGTACCAGTCGCTTGTGCGCCATGACTACAGGGGGTTTGCCAGGAGCGTGCTTGCGGAGCGCCGGGAGGCCGGGTTTCCGCCCTTCGTTTTCGAAGCGCGTCGTGGCTTTCCGCGCGCAGCGCTTTCTTCGATCAGCCATCGACCAGTCACCGCGAGGGAGCGCCTCGATCACCGTGTTCGATCCGGCGCCGATGTCGCTCGCGCGGCTCGCGGGCATGGAGCGTGCGCAGGTACTCGTGCAGTCGCGCTCTCGATCGCGCCTGCAAGCGTTCCTCGCGGAATGGAGCGACTCGCTGTACCGCATGCCCGCGCACGGGGTGCGCTGGCATCTGGACGTGGACCCGATAGAGTTTTGACCGCTTGCGGAGATCAGGCGGGTTTCTTCGCCGGTTTTTTCGCCTTGCGTGGCCGGGTCTTGCCGTGCGATCCCTTGAAGACCTTGCCGCGGAATGTGCGTTTATCGCCTTTGCCCAAGTTCGAACTCCATATCAGAGGTTGAGGCAGACGTATTCTACCTTTGCACGGCCGGCGATGATCAAGGCCCGCGTATAATACGGGCCCTCGATGTCCGCCGAGGTCAAATCCCACCTCACCGAGTTGCTCACCCGCGCGCTCGCCAAGGTCGCTCCGCAGCAGCCGGGTTCGCTGATTTCTCTGGAACGGCCCAAGCAGGCGCAGCACGGCGATTTTTCCTGCCCGGCGGCAATGCAGCTCGCGCGCGCGCTGAAACGCAATCCGCGGGAGCTGGCGCTCGAGCTCGTCGCGGCGCTGCCCCCCTCAGAGTGGCTCGAGCGCGCCGAAGTCGCGGGCAGCGGGTTCATCAACCTGCGCGTGCGACCCGCGGCCAAGCAGCACATCGTCAAGACCATTCTCGCGGAAGGCCTCGGCTACGGCCGCGCTGACCGCGCCGGCGGCCGGCCGGTGATGGTGGAGTTCGTATCGGCCAACCCCACGGGTCCGCTCCACGTCGGGCACGGCAGGCAGGCGGCCCTCGGCGACGCGATCGGGACTCTGCTCGAATCGCAGGGCTGGCGCGTAACGCGGGAGTTCTATTACAACGACGCGGGCGCGCAGATCCGCAATCTGGGACTCTCGGTACAGGCGCGGATTCGAGAAAAACTCGGCGTACGGGCGGAATTTCCCGCCGACGGCTATCACGGCGACTATGTGCGCGAGGTCGCCGAAAAATACCTCGAGGCGGGAAACACCGACGGCGAAGATTTGGAAGCCGTGATCCGTTTTGCGGTGGCCGAACTCCGGCGCGAGCAGGATCTCGATCTGCAGGCCTTCGGCGTGCGCTTTGACAGCTATTATCTGGAATCCTCGCTTTACCGGGACGGGCGCGTTCAGAAGACGGTTCAGGCGCTCATCGACTCGGGCAAGGCCTTCGAGCGGGACGGCGCTCTCTGGCTCAAGACCACGGAGTACGGCGACGACAAGGACCGCGTGATGCGCAAATCGGACGGCGCCTATACCTACTTCGTGCCCGACGTCGCCTACCATCTTGCGAAGTGGGAGCGCGGCTTCACCCGCGCCATCAACATCCAGGGATCCGACCACCACGGCACGGTGACGCGGGTGCGAGCCGGGTTGCAAGCGGCATCGGCGAAGTGGGAGCGCCGGATTCCGCAGGGCTATCCCGACTACGTGCTCCACAAGATGGTCACGGTAATGAAGGGCGGCGAGGAGATGAAGATCTCCAAGCGCGCCGGCTCCTACGTTACGCTTCGCGAGCTGATCGACGAGGTCGGACGGGACGCGGTGCGGTTCTTCCTGCTTTCGCGCAAGGCCGACGCGGATTTCGTGTTCGACATCGATCTTGCCAAATCGCAATCCGAAGAGAATCCCGTCTATTACGTGCAGTACGCGCACGCCCGGATCTGCTCGGTGCTGGAACAATGGAGGACGCAGTTCGGTGGCGAGGACCGTGCTTTTCCGGTCACGAGGGCGCTGAACGCCGCGAATCTTGATTCCGTCAGGAACGCCGACCTCGCGCCGCTCAGCGGCGCACGCGAGCTTGCGCTTCTGCAACGATTGGGCGAGTACGCCGAAATCCTGGAAAACGCCGCGGCGGAGCTCGCTCCGCACCAGATCGTGTTTTATCTTCGCGAGCTGGCGGGTGAATTTCACAGTTACTATAATGCCGAACGCATCCTGGTCGCCGAGGCTCCGCTGCGATCGGCGCGTCTGGCACTGTGCCTTGCCGTGCGCCAAGTGCTTCGCAACGGGCTTTCGTTGCTGGGCGTCAGCCAGCCCGAGAAAATGTGATGCCTTACCCCTATGAGTTTCGACTACAAGCAAATATCCCCATCCAGACCAGACTTCTCCGGCAGTTTTTTGATCGGCCTTTTTTTCGGTTTTCTGCTGGGCCTGGGCGTAGCGGCCGGAATCGCGATCTATTTCTTCAAGACCCCCATTCCGTTCGCCGACAGGCCGCGGGCGCCGGACAAAGCTCCGCCCGCCGATCAGAAACTGCCTGAGCCACCCAAGTCCGCCAAGGCGGAGGACAAGCCTCGCTTCGATTTCTACCGGATCCTCCCCGGAAAAGAGGAGCCGGTCACCGAACGCCAGATGCGGGAGGCGGCCAAGCAAGCCGGCAAGCCCGGCGCACCCAAGGACAGCTATTTCCTTCAAGCCGGCTCATTCCAGAACCCGGCCGATGCAGACAACCTCAAGGCAAGGCTAGCGTTGATAGGCCTGGAAGCGAGCGTCGAGCCGGCCAATCTCGCCGAAAAAGGCGTGTGGTATCGAGTTCGGCTCGGGCCTTACACGCGCGTGGACGAGATCAACCGCGTCCGGCAGCAGCTGACGCAGAACGGAGTGGACGCGTCGCTTGTCAGAATCACCGAAGTCGCCAAGAATTGAATCAGCACTCCAAGGAGAAGCCCCATGGTTTTTCGCTTGCTGAGCGTCTTTTCCGGCTTGTTCCTCGCCCTTGCCACGTACGCTCAGGGTTCGCCCGTCGAGGGCGTCGATTACATCGAATTGAAGCCGCCACAGGCCGTCGAGTCCTCGGGCAAGATCGAAGTGCTCGAGTTCTTCTGGTACCGCTGCCCGCACTGCTACTCGCTCGAGCCCGACCTCGAATCCTGGGCGAAGCGATTGCCGCGCGACGTGCAGTTCAAGCGCTTGCCGGGAATTCTGAACGACGACTGGGCAATCGATGCCCGGATTTTCTACACGCTGGAGGCCATCGGAGAGCTCGAGCGGCTGCATAGACCTTTGTTCGACACCATCCACCAGCAGGGCGGGGTGAGGCTGCGCGGCGATGCCTTCGCCAAATGGGTCGCGGACTGGCTCGCGAAGCAGAACGTGGACATGGCCAAATACGACGCCGCTTTCCGCTCGTTCTCGGTCGAAAGCAAGCTGCGCCGTGCGTCGCAGATGGGCCGCGCCTACCGACTCGACGGAGTACCGACTCTAGCCGTGCAGGGCCGCTACCTCGTCGTCGCGAGCACATCGCGCAAGGGGATGCTCGCCACCGCCGACTTTCTCATCGGAGAAACCCGCAAGCAACTCGCAAGAGCAAAACCGTAGCGTGGCGGCGCTTGCGCTGGAGCGAATGAAACTGCGAAGCCGCTTGGAGAAATGGCTGTTCGCGTCGGCGTTCGCCCTGCTCGCCGGGACCGCATCGTCCCAGATCCAGCTCGGACGTGAATTCCAACGCATCGAACCTCAGCGCCCGGTCGCCGAGGGCGGACGCATCGAAGTGATCGAATTCTTCTACTATGGCTGCCCGGTCTGCTATGAAACCCAGCCGTTTCTTTCCCGCTGGCTCGGCACCACACCTGACTATGTCGCAATCCGTCGCGTGCCGGCGCTTTCCACGGAAGCGTGGGAGCCTTTCGCGAAATTGTTCTATACCCTCGAAACGCTGGGACAGGTCGGCCGACTTCACTGGCCGGTCTACGATCATATTCACTTCGAAAACGTAAAGCTCAACGACGAGAAAATCATGGTCGACTGGGTGGCGCGTAACGGCATCGAGCGGCAAAAATTCGTTGAGACTTACGGGTCCTCGGGAGTCGCGGCCAAGGTCGCGCAGGCGCGCGAGCTTCTCAAGGCCTACGACGTGCGCGGGGTGCCGACATTCATCGTCGACGGCAAGTTCCTTACTTCGGCACGCTTGGCGGGCGGCACCGAACGGGTCGTCCAGGTAGTCGACCATCTGGTGAAGCTCGCGCGCGAAGAGCGCTTCCGATAAGCGCCGCCCTCTGACGTCCCGGTGTTACCCAGCCCCAAGGTTTTCATCACTGGCGCATCGAGCGGGATCGGCGCCGCGCTCGCGGCGCACTACGCGCGCCGAGGGGCGGTGCTCGGCCTGTGCGCAAGACGGCTGGTCCCGACACAGGCGCTCTTCTCCAACTTGCGCTGCGCCGGGTCCTGCTATCAAGTGGACGTGACCGACGCCACCAGCGTGCAGGCCGCGGCCGCCGAGTTCACGGAGCGGTTCGGTGTGCCCGACATCGTGATCGCGAATGCGGGCATCAGCGTCGGCACCGCCACCGAGAATCCGGAGGACCTTCCCGTCTTCCGCAAGATCATGGACACCAACGTGTTCGGAGTGGCCGTGACGTTTCAGCCGTTTGTCGCGGCGATGCGCGCGCGCGGCAGCGGCACGCTGGTCGGTATCGCGAGCGTCGCGGGCTTTCGCGGGCTGCCCGGCGGAGGCGCTTACAGCGCTTCCAAATCGGCGGCAATCACCTATCTGGAGAGTTTGCGCGTGGAGCTTCGCGGCTCGGGCGTGGCCGTAGTCACGATCTGTCCCGGCTATATCCGCACCGCGATGACCGCGTCGAACCGCTACCCAATGCCGTTCATCATCGACGCGGACGAAGCGGCACGGCGTTTTGCCCGAGCCATCGCAAGAAAGCGCCGCTTCATTGTCATACCCTGGCAGATGGCGCTCGTTTCCTTTGCGCTTCGCCACCTGCCCCGCTGGCTGTTCGACCGGTTGTTCGCGCGCGCGCCGCGAAAAGCGCGCGGTCTCCCTTTGTGAGCGGACCGGAGGCGAGACTCGTCGACGCCGTGGGTACGCGGCACGCGCCGGCGCGCCGCGATGCGCGCATCGTGAGTCTGGTACCGAGCATTACGGAGCTGGTCTGCGATCTCGGCCTCGCGGCACAACTCGTGGGCCGAACCGGCTTCTGCGTCCATCCTCGCGAGGTCGTTCGCCGTATCTCCAAAGTCGGCGGCACCAAGGACGTCGATCTCGACAAGCTGCGCGCGCTGCGACCCACCCACGTCATCCTCAATATCGACGAGAACAGGGAGGAGCACGCTCGTTCCCTCGCAGAGTTCGTTCCCGCGCTGATCGTGACGCACCCGCTCGCGCCCATCGACAACCTGGCGCTCTACCGGCTGATCGGCGGAATATTCGGGCGAGAAGACCAAGCCGAAGCGCTGTGCGGCGAATTCGAAGCAGCGTACGCGGCGCTGCAGACGGCGGCGCGCGCGTTTCCGCTCGATCGCGTGCTTTACCTGATATGGAAAAATCCCTGGATGACGGTGTCGCGCGATACTTACGTTTCGCGGATGCTTGCCCTCGTAAAATGGGAAACCGTCCCGGCGGAGTGCACTGATCGCTACCCCAAGATTCAGCTCGACAGTGGGGTGCTCGACGCAGCCGACGCGGTGCTGCTGTCGAGCGAGCCGTATTCGTTCCGCGAGGGACATGTCGCGGAGCTGCGCGCCGACCCCTTGCTCGCGCGGAAAAGGATCGCTCTCATCGACGGAGCGATGACCGCGTGGTACGGCAGCCGCGCTATCGAGGGTTTGGGGTATCTCCGGCGATTCCGTGAGACGCTCGGTCACTCCGCCCGATAATTCTCCCGGAAGGCAGGCAGCTCAAGCGAGGACGGTCACATAAGACCCGGGAGCGTCCTCGAGGGCCTGCAGTGCCTCCGTGCTCGGGACGCGGCCCGGCACCCGGTCGGGTCCGTTCAGGCCGGCCATCCAGGCCTGCCAGTCGATCCACCACGAACCTTCGCTACGGCTCGCCCCTGCCTGCCACTCGTCGGCCGATTCAGGGAGCTCGGGGCCGGTCCAGTAGCCGTATTTCTTCGCCGACGGCGGATTCACGATGCCGGCAATATGCCCCGAGCCTCCGAGCACGAACCGCGTGGGTCCGGAGAGGAGGCGCGAGCCCTTGTAAGTGGATTTCCAGGGCGCGATGTGGTCCTCGAGGGTGGAAGCGAAATAGGCGGGAATCGCAATTTTCCTGAGGTCGATCGGCACGCCGCCGAGCGTGATGCCACCGGGATCCTTGAGCCGGTTGGCGAGGTACATGTTGCGCAGGTAGAAGCTGTGCATCTTCGCGGGCATGCGCGTGGAATCGGAATTCCAGTAGAGGAGATCGAACGGGAAGGGATCCTTCCCTAGCAGGTAGTTGTTGACGACGAACGACCACACCAGGTCGTTCGCGCGCAGCATGTTGAAGGTGGCCGCCATCTCGGAGCCCTCGAGGTAGCCGCGCTCCTGCATGCGGCGTTCCAGATTCTCGACCTGCTCTTCGTCGATGAACACCCCGAGCTCGCCCGGGATGGAAAAATCGAGCAGCGACGCGAGGAACGTCGCCGAAGCCGCGCGCAGGTCTCCCTTTTCCGCCATCCACGCGAGCGTGGCGCCGAGCAGCGTTCCTCCGAGGCAGTAACCGATGATGTTGATCCTGTTCTCGCCGGCCGCCTGGCCGATCGCATCGAGCGCCGCAAGCGGCCCTTCGAACATGTAATTCTCGAAGGTCTTTTCGGCATAGCGCTCGTCCGGGTTGACCCAGGAGATCACGAACACCGTGTGGCCCTGCTCGACAGCCCAACGGACGAAGGAATTCCTCTCGCGCAGATCGAGGATGTAATACTTGTTGATCCAAGGCGGAATCACGAGAAGCGGCCGTTTGAAGACCGTTTCCGTGCTCGGGGCATATTGGATGAGCTGCATGAGCTCGTTCTGGAAAACCACCTTGCCGGGGGTGGTGGCGATATTCACGCCGAGCTTGAATGCTTTTTCGTCCGCCATGCGGATGCCGCCGCGCTCGATGTCGGCGAGCAGGTTGTTCAAGCCCTTGAGCAGGTTCTGGCCGCCGGAGTGCAGCGTCTCGCGCAGCACCTGCGGGTTGGTGAGAGCGAAGTTCGACGGAGACAGCGCGTCGATGTACTGGCGCGTGTAGAAATTGACTTTCTTGCTGGTTTCTTCCGGCAGGCCTCCGACCGATGCTACGGCGTCGTGGAGATGGCGCGCGGCGATGAGATAGGATTGCTTGATGTAGTCGAACAGGAACTGATCTTGCCAGTCCGCCTCGCGAAAGCGGTTGTCGCCTTTGGCGGGCACGGCGACGGGCGGGGCTTCCTTTCCCAGCATGCGCAGCAGTGTCGACTGCCAGAGAGCGACGTGGTCCCAGAACATCTTCGTCTGCATCTCTGCGAGCTTCCAGGGCTCGGCCAGCATGCGTGCATAAAGATCCATGAAAGCCCGGGCGATTCCGAATTCGTCGCTGGTGGCGACGCCTTGGCCGCCGGCCTGACGCTGCAGAAACTCCCCCATGATGCGGCCGGAGCGCTCCGCCACTTCGGCGAACACTCTCGCGCTCTCGGCGGGATCGGGTGGGGACGGCGTCGCGGGCATGTCGCTAGTTTTGAGCGTAGCGAACCACGCCGTCGGCGCCGACCGAATGCTTTAAGCGCCCATCGTAGTGGAGCAAATGCAGGTGCGCCATTGCCTCGCCCATGGCGAAGAAGAGCTGATGCGTGTCGAGCTTGCGGCGAAACAGCGTATCGAGCACGTCCGCCGCGGCCTTGGGCGTCTCGCAGGCTTCATGCAGCTCGGCAAGGCGCAGGCGGTGATGCTCCTGGAGCTGAGCGATTCGCTCGCGCAAGCCCCAGAACGGCAGGCCGTGTGAGGGCAGCGTGAGCGTGGTCGCCGGCAATCCTGCGTAGCGGGATATCGAGTCGAGGAAGAGCGCGAGCGGGTTTCCCTCCGGCTCGTTCGCCCAAACGCTGACGTTGGTCGAAATCCTGGGTAACACCATGTCGCCGGAGATGAGGACGCCGAGCTCCTCGCAGTAAAGCGCGGCGTGCTCGGGGGCATGGCCGTACCCCATGACGACTCTCCAGTCGCGCCCGCCGATGCGATGCGCCTGCCCGTCCATCAACCGCCGGTATGCGGAGGGAAAGCCAGGCACCCGGCTGCGGTAGTTGCTGCGGCGTTGCTGAATCAGCTCGAGCTTCTCTCCGGCGAGCCCGTTGCGCTCGAACATCGCAATGACGTTGTCGAAGCCGAAACCCGCGCTCCCTTCGCGCATCGCGTGCGCGGCGAAATACTCGGCCTGCGGCATCCAGAACTCCGCGCCGGTGCGCTCGGTCAGCCACGACGCCAGACCCGCGTGGTCGGGATGATGGTGCGTGACGATGAGGCGCCTGATCGGCCGCCCCGCGATGCGTCCGGCGAAGATGCGCTCCCACAGCGCGCGCGTGGCGTCGTCGCCGATGCCGCAGTCGATGAAGGTCCAGCCGTCGCCGTCTTCGAGGAGCCAAAGATTGATGTGATCGAGCGCAAACGGCAGCGGCATGCGCAGCCAGTGCACACCAGGCGCTACCTGCAGCGCCTCGCCCGGCGCCGGCGGCGCGGCATGCGGATACTGTAGGATGGATTCGGGGGTCACGCGCTTTGGATGGCGCGAGTAGGTCGGAGTAGAATCCGGAGCTTCCCGCGGCGAAAGGTGCGAATTCTCGCAGATTATGGCGCCGCCCGCCACAAAACCGCCAGACAGCGCTTGAGCATTTCGCCGATGAACGAGCCCGCCGAGACCTACAGCATCGCCGACCTCGCGCGCGAGTTCGACGTGACCCATCGCGCAATCCGCTTCTACGAGGACGAAGGCCTGCTCAGCCCCGGGCGCGACGGAACGCGGCGCATCTATTCCAAGCGCGACTGGGTGCGCCTGAAGCTGATCCTGCGCGGGAAGCGGCTCGGCTTCTCCCTCGCCGAGGTACACGAGATGCTCGAGCTCTACGATTCTGCGCCGGACGAGCGGCCTCAGCTGGAGAAGTTCGTCGCCGCGCTCGCCGCCCGCCGCGAGCAGCTTGAGCGCCAGCGCGAAGAGATCGAGGAGGTGCTCTCCGAGATCCGCGCGTTCGAGCGCCAGTCGCGCAAGATCCTCGTGGGCGCAAGGCGCCGCAGGCCGCCCGCCCGGGCGCGGCAGCCTTGATGCGCGGTTGACGTTT
>WNFF01007237.1_pt1 | contig 15561 bp, 17 predicted proteins | sample 5400441 | NCBI WGS metagenome assembly WNFF01 (sample SAMN13153345, study PRJNA577476) | soil metagenome | isolation source: 120 cm saprolite under Douglas fir tree site 2 hole 3 replicate 1 | place: USA:California | collected 2015-04-18 | reverse complement strand
CCCAGAGGACGCAGCCCCAGTAGTAATTCAGTGTGTGCCTATCCAGAGATGCAGTGTGAAATGTGCAATGGCCGCAGGGTCAAGGAGGACATAATGGAATTCGTCATTGGCTTGCTCATTGGGCTCATTGTTTTTGATTTAGTAGCCTTGCGCCGGGGCGTCGACAGCAGGGATAGCATTGATAGCCCCGAGTGGGAGCGGCGGCAGCGCTGGTATGGCTTTCACTAGCAGGGGGAGGTGCAGGAGGCGCAGCCTCCTGCCGGGGGTATCCCCCGAAAATCTCCCCTTTTTAATTCACTATTAGGAAGAGAACAAAACCTACATGAAAGACAGCTACCGGATCGAGCGCGTACCAGAAGCGTTAACGAGGGACCAGGTAGAGGCGAGCGCAGGCCTGGCTGCCAATCTCCCGGACGGCATTTCCTCGAGCGTTGAGAAAAATCCCGCTGACTCTGTAGATACGCCATCGTCCGGCGAGCCTCGTGGAAAAGCAGCGCCGGTACCTGTAAATGCGGGGGCTGTACGTAAGCGCCTGGCAATCGTGTTCTCCCTGTTCTCTCTCTACCTGATCTGGGGTTCCACGTACCTTGGCATGCGTATATCGCTGGAAGGCTTCCCACCCTTTCTGCTGTCGGGCATTCGTTTCCTGATAGCAGGTGGCATACTCTACGCGGTTTTGCGCCTGCGCGGCGTGCCATCACCGGGCCGGAAGGAGTGGGTTGCCGCGATAGTGCTGGGCGCGCTGTTGCTGGTGGGTGGCAACGGGGGCGTCGTCTTTGCCGAGCAGTGGGTAGCTTCCGGGTTGGCGGCGCTGGGCATAGCCGCCGTGCCGCTGTGGGCCGCGCTGTTCTTTGGCCTGTGGGGTCGCTGGCCCAGGCGTCTGGAATGGCTAGGACTCGGACTGGGCTTCGCGGGAGTGGTACTCTTGAACCTGGAGAATGGTTTACGAGCTGCCCCTATAGGAGCTATAGCATTGTTAATCGCTCCCATGTGCTGGGCGTTCGGTTCTGCCTTGAGCCAGCACTTGCCACAGCCGAAAGGGTTGATGGGGAGCGCGGCGCAGATGCTGGCAGGCGGTGTCATTTTAATCCCATTGAGTCTGGTGCTGCGGGAAGGGATGCCGCATGTGCATACAATCCGTCCCATCCTGGCAATGGCTTTTCTGATACTGTTTGGATCGCTCGTTGCTTTCAGCGCCTATGGCTACCTGCTGCGGAACGCCAGGCCGACCCTTGCTACCAGCTACGCCTACGTCAACCCCATGGTGGCAGTGGCGCTGGGCGTGGGATTTGCTGGGGAACATATCACGCTGGTAGGGCTGCTGGCCATGCTGATTATCCTGTCCGGCGTGGGACTGGTCTCGCTGGGGCGGCAGCGAGCGTAAGCATTACGTTAAGGGGTGTAGCCGCGTCATTTATGGCGCTGGGGTGGGGGACGGCCTCGCCTGGGATGCCTCCCCTCACCCCGGCGCGATGAATCGCGGTCCCTCGATAAATCGGGGACCTACGGCCATTCGTATGCCGTATTATTTTGTGAAAGTGCATAATCGCGGTCCCCGATTCATTGGGGACCTACGCCGTTATTTCGTTCCGTAATGTTGAGGCCAAAGGGCGAGGGCTATTTGCCGACATTAAAGCGAAAGTGGGCGATATCTCCATCCTGGATGACGTAGTCTTTGCCTTCGAGGCGCTGCAGGCCTTTTTTCGCGGCAGCGGCAAACGAGCCGCAGGCCATGAAGTCTTCAAAACGCGTCACCTCGGCGCGAATAAAACCACGCTCGATATCGGTATGAATCTTGCCGGCGGCCTCGGGCGCCTTCGCTCCTTTTCTCACGGTCCAGGCGCGCACCTCGTCCTCGCCTGTTGTCAGGAAGGTAATCAAGTTGAGCAGGCGATAGCCGACCTGGATGACGCGGTCCGCGCCCAATCTGGGCAGGCCCAGCGCTTCCAGGTACTCGGCGGCATCCTCTTCCGGCAATTCAGCAAGCTCCGCCTCCAGGCGGGCGGAGACTGCGACGACCTCGGAGCCCTCGGCCCTGGCGCGCAGGGCAATAGTGGAGATACCTTTCATCTCGCCTTCCTGGGTTGCAATATCGATATCTTCCCCGGCGGCGACGCGCGCCAGCAGGTCGGCCGCCGCACCCAACACATCCTCGCTGACGTTCAGGACATACATGCGCGGCTTCATGGTCAGCAGGAAGAGTTCATCCAGGACGGCATGATCCTGTGCGAGCAGTTCAGTCTGACTTACCATACGCAGGTCATTGAGCGCCTCCTGGAGCAGCCGCAGGACCTCCAACTCTTGCTGGTATTTCTTGTCGCCTGACTTGGCAGCCTTGGTGGTACGCTCGATGCGCTTCTCGACGGTAGACAGGTCGGTCAAAGCAAGCTCTGCATTCAGGCTATCCAGGTCGCGATTGGGGTCTATATCCCCGTAGGGATGCGGGACATTGCTGTCGGCAAAGGTGCGCAGCACGATGGCCAGGGCATCGGCATTGCGGATATGTCCCAGGAACTCCGCGCTGAGGCCGCGCTTCTCGGCTGTCGTGCTCTGGCCCATACCTGCGACATCCACGAATTCGACGGTGGCGTATGTGACTTTCCTGGGTTTGAAGATTTCTGCAAGCGGCTGCAGGCGAAGATCCGGCACCTGCACGACGGCGATGTTGGCCTGCACGGTGCTGGTCGCGTAGCCGCTGATGGGCGCTCCCGCTCTGGTGAGCGCGTTGAAGAGCGTGGTCTTCCCGCTCTGTGGCAGTCCAATAATGCCTATAGTAAGAGCCATATATCTCTATTCCTCTGTTCCTTCTCATCTTGACGTTGATTGGCACACATATTACAATATGTTGTGATTGTCGTAGCGTTTTCCGCCGATCGGAGGTAACTTTCTATGCCATTGTACGAATACTACTGCTCGGAATGCAAATCCAAATTTGAACTACTTGTGAACCATAAATATGCTGACGAGGTGGTATGCACGAAGTGCCACGGTGAAAAGGTGCGCCGCCTGCTCTCCGTTTTCGCGACGGCGCGTGGTGATGCGGAGGACAGCGGGTATGAAGAGATGAGTGCTTCAATGGGAAGCTGTGGCTGCGGCGGTGGGAGCTGCGGCTGTAACTAGTCGAGCTTGCTATGTTTAACAAGGCCAGTTATCGACGCGGCGTGATCGAGGGCGTGATACTCTATACGCTTGGCCGTCTTGGCGCTCTGATTACGCCGGCTTTCTTTCCCGATTGGCTCTACGTTGCGCTGCCCCTTCTTTTCCTGGCATTGCAGTACTTGATCGCGCCCGTGTGGGCCACGCGCCGCATCCAGTCCACCAAAAGAGAGCGTTTGAGCAAGCGTTTCTGGCTGCTCGGCCCATTGCTGGCTGCTATTTGCTTCGGCATCGACCTGCTGGTTACGCTGACGATGGGGCTTGCCCTCAACATGGGCGAGGTGCAGCAGGGTCCAGCTGTGTGGCGTCTCTTCGTAGGCGGCGCTCATCACCTCAGCATTACCGGCCTGGCTGTTTACGAACTAAAAACTGCCTCATTACTTCTGGCTTTCTTCACCATAGCAGTGGTATGCACGCGCCTGGCGCAGGGTGGTTTTTTGCGCTTCACGATGCCCGCGGGCGGGAATCGCGTGACGCTGTAAGAAGGTTTACATGTTTTGATCAGGAATTTTTTTGCTGATTGAGCGCTTTGAGCGTTTTCGTGCGCACCTTCTCCAGGCTAACGCCCAGACTTTGCAGGACACCCGCGGCGATGCCCTCCCCTTCACGCACTAACCCCAAGAGAAGGTGCTCTGTCCCGATATAGTCATGATTCAGGCGACGAGCTTCATCAGCGGCGAGTTCGATCACTTTTTTAGTGCGCGGGGTGAGACCCAGTGTGCCGGGGACACTACGATCTCCTCGTCCAAGAATAAACTCAACGGCAGAACGAACCTTATTGATCTCTACGCCAAGGTTGCGCAGCACCGCGGCCGCTATGCCGCCGTTTTCACGCACAAGGCCCAGCAAGAGGTGCTCAGTGCCTATGTAATTGTGCTGGAAGCGCCGAGCCTCTTCCCCAGAAAATCTCAAGGCCCTTCTGGCCCGCACAGTGAACTTATCAAACCTGTCCCTGTCATCCTGACTGAGTGCGCCAAGCTTCTGCTGACTGAATACGCCAAGCGTCTGAATGAAATCCTTTTCCTCTTGACTCAGCTCTTGTACTTTATCGTCGTCATCTAGAAGGGGTTGCAGAGTGCTGACCGTATCCTCTTCACCTGGTTCCTGCTCACTCTCCTTGTTGTCACGCTTGCGATACCAGTCAGACTCTAGCCTGGCGATGTGGTCACGCAGGTTCACCTCACGATTGCGTAGTTCAGCAGCCAGTTCATACTCTTGCTGCTGAAGAGCCGCTTCCTTTTCATGAAGTATGGCATCCAGTGCCTTTGGTGCTTCTTTTAGTTGTGGTGGTACTTCCATCTTCTGAGGTATACCAGGTTGACTGAGCACCTGGATGGTTTGTGTGCGTACCTTCTCCAGGTTAACCCCCAGACTTTCTAGCACACCTGCGGCGATACCTTCACCTTCGCGCACCAGGGCCAAGAGGAGATGTTCTGTTCCGATGTAATAATGGTTCAGGCGTTGAGCTTCATCCACAGCGAGTTCGATCACTTTTTGGGCGCGTGGGGTGAGGCCAATTTCCCCAAGAACAATGCGATCTCCACGACCTATAATAGCTTCAACGGCATAGCGAACCTGGTTCAGTTCGACGCCGAGGTTGCTCAGTACTTTGGCGGCGACTCCTTCTCCTTCACGTACAAGACCGAGCAAGAGATGTTCGGTGCCGATGTAATTATGTTGGAAGCGCTGGGCTTCTTCCTGAGCGAGACCCAGGACCTTCCTGGCCCGCTCTGTGAACTTGTCAAACCTGTTCCTATCGTTCATTGTAGGTCACCCTCCTTTCGGTATCGCTCAGGCAAACTGCTTGTTTCATTATACAATAAGCTGTTTCAAACGGGGTGACGTCGATTTTGAGCGGATGTCAGTTTGACATGACCTGTTGCGACCGATCCAAAGACGAGAATAGCTGAAACCTCTGGGAAGTGGCGGATGGAGCCAGTTTTTATACCACAGCAACCTCAAGCCGCTTACCCAACGCCTGGACATACCGGCGCAGGGTATTGAGGGTATAAGAATCGTAGCCGGACTTCTCGATTCGGGCTACTTGTGCCTGGGAAACGCCCAAGCGCCTGGCAAGCTCCACCTGGGTTAATCCTGCTGCCTGGCGGGCTTCTACAAGCTGCAGCCACAGTTCCTTCTTAGCGGCCTCCTCTTTGTAGATCTCCCTGGCCTCGGGGTCGCCCAGCAAAGTATCCCGCCATGCCTGGTACGCCTGCTCTCCTTCTTCGATATGGTCGCGTCTTTTCTTCTGCATGAGGTTATGTCTCATCCTCTCTCTTCATGAAGTTGAAGGCGTTGCAGTATCTACCCTGGAGTGGGTGTTTTGGATGGGTTATGACCTAGCGAATGAAACGAATTTTCTACAAAACCACAAAAAATAATTGACTTTGTGGTTTCTATAGATTACAATTTGGACTATGTGATACAAAAAGTAATATTTGACGATATCCGGTCAATACAAGAGAGGAAACCAAACAATGACCTCTCCTCATATCTATACCACATCCGAGGTTGCCAAAGCTACGGGCTTTACTGTAAGGCAACTTGACTATTGGGCAAAGCAGAAACTACTTGTGCCTAGCGTACAGCAATCACATGGGCCAGGTACCCATCGGCTTTATTCCGTAGAAGACCTCATCCAACTACAATTCATTCGCCAACTCAGGCACTTTGGCTGGTCACTTCAGAAGATTCGAATTGCAATTGACACTTTACGAGATGTGATGAGCGATCCGAATCCCTTAAAGCATGCTGTGCTTATTCATGATAAGACAACCATAATTGCTTTATGTAAAACCAAAGAAGGGGAGAGGATCTTATTTGACACTCTCAGCGCTGGTAGACAGCAGGTAATGGGTATTGTCTTGGAGATGCTTATGGAAGAAGCTATACAGACGATGGCTAACATAGATTATCCTAAGACGACAAAGGAAGTAGCGCGATGACTGCCGTCAATTTAAAGGAAATTCTATTTGAAGAACTGGACTACACCGAAGGGTCTGGTCTAGAGGATGCCACCTCGCTGAAAGGGCGACCTATCCCATATGTAGAACAGGTTTATTTTATCCGAGATATCCCCGTCGCCTATTTTAGCCAATTGAGAGATTACAGCCCCGAAGAGCTGTGGACATTGCACCGCCAGGTATGGAGCCAGAGCAGGGTACCTCTTTTATACGTTATTTTGCCTACAGAAATTCGTGTGTACAATAGCTACGCCGAACCTCCTCAGACACCTGCAGGACTCGATGTGGGTGATAGGTTACTGCACCATCTCCGGCAATTGGTGGATGAGGAGACCGCTCGCCAGGAAATTAGGTATCGACTAGTGGATAGCTATAAACGGCTTTCACTAGAGACGGGGGCTTTTTGGAGCACTCCAGATGGACAGCGTATCAAACGTGAGAGTCGTGCTGATCGACGTCTACTGAGGGCAATGGATCAAGTGCGCCGACGCCTCTCTGACCTTCCTAGCGATCAAGCGTATGCTCTGTTAGGACGCTCCATCTTCATCCGTTATCTGGAGGACAGAGGCATCCTTACCTCACAATGGATAGGGGAGGCCAGTGCAGGCCAAGCCGGGAGTTATCAAGAGGCTTTGAGCAAACCAGGTACGGATACCGCGTACCTTTTCTTCGAAGCTCTCAGTCAACGTTTCAATGGTGATCTATTTCCTCCAGATAGGGAGCGCGAGAAAGTTAAGGAGGGGCATCTCACCCGCATTCGTCAGTTTTTGGAGGGATATGATTTCGATAGCGGTCAATTATCTTTCTGGCCTTACGACTTCAAGTATATCCCGATAGAGCTTATTAGCGGGATTTATGATACATTCTTGTATAGTGAACAAGGTAATGATAGTGAGGAGGACAGCGACGATGAAGATGATGGGGGTGAAATCACAAGCAGAACTAGAAGGCGTCGAGCATTAGGCGCTTATTACACACCGTTGTCATTGGTGGATTTCGTTGTGAAGGAGACATTGCCTTTCGAAGCAGTTCAAACGGAAATGGCTATCCTCGACCCTGCTTGCGGCTCCGGGGTGTTCTTGGTACGTGCTTACCAACGCCTCGTGGAAGCTTGGTGTCAACAAAGTAATGCCTCTCTCTCAGCCCAGGTACTGAGTAAGATACTGAAAGAGAGCATATTTGGTATAGATATCGAGCGTAATGCCGTTCAAATAGCAGCGTTCAGTCTTTACCTGGCTATGTTAGATTATCTAACCAATGAAGAGATCGTTCAGCAAGATTTTCGTTTCCCGAGCCTGAAAGATACAAATCTCGTTTCTGCTGACTTCTTCTCTGAGGAAGTGGATACGTTATTTGCTGGTAGACGGTTTGATCGTATAATTGGCAATCTACCGTGGGGGAAGGGCACGTTAACAGAGGCTGCTTCAAGCTGGTTAGAGAAACGAGGATATCAGGTAGCAGGAAAACAAATTGTTCAGGCATTTCTGTTGCGTGCTCCTGAGTTTTGTGCCGAGAAGGGTGAAATGGCTCTCGTGGCAGGGGCTAAGAGTACAGTTATCGTTGCCAGTGATATATTTGCAGAGTTTCGCCAGCAATTTTTCGAGAAATATGATGTACGAGCCGTTGTCAATTTCTCCTCCTTGCGTCAGGAGCTCTTTTCTAATTCCGTTAGCCCATCGGTAGCCATATTTTACCATCACTATCTACCCACCAAACACAGCAAAATTGTATACGGCATACCCAAGCCTTCTACTCTTTCACAGCGGCTTGGGGCAATTGTTTTGGACGCCACTGAAGTAAAATACTTAGATAGGGAAGAACTGCTTGCCCATCCTGAATTATGGAAGGTTGCGTCATGGGGTAATCCTCGTGATGCAGAACTAATACGGCGTTTAAGGTCATTGCCGACTTTACGTGAGTTGGAAGAAGCTGGAATCTTACGAAGCGAGATAGTCCAGGGTTTCATCGAAGGAAAAATAGAGTCGAGGAAAAAAGATGCTCCTTGGTTGCAAGGGAAACCTTTCCTGAAAACCAACAAGTTCAAACCATACTATATAGCAGAAGTAAAAGAGGTTGTTCAAAGCTCACGCTTTGAACGCCCCCGTACCCAGGAAATATATCAAGGTCCTCTTGCTCTGATTCGTAGGAGTACCTGTCAAGCAGCTTTCTTTGATGGAGACTCCATAGCATATCGTGATAAGATCACAGGAGTTTTAGGCAAGACCGGACAGGAAAATCTCCTAAAATGGCTAGTGGCGTATATCAACTCACCTCTAGCACGTTACTATCATTTTCTAACATCCACCTCTTGGGCCGTTGAGCGTGACACGATCATCCAAGACGAATATAAAAACATGCCTTTTTTAATACCAGATGAGCGCGACCCTAGGTTTAAAGAAGTGATAGATCGTTTTGACCAGATTGTTCATCTGCTTATGCAAAGTGGCAAAGTGATCATGAGAGATGTGAAAGCAGAGATTAGCGACCATGAAGCTACTATTGCTCATCTCATTTTTGATCTCTATGGTCTATATCCTGAAGAGCGTCAATTGGTGTGGGATATGGTACAATACGAGATCGAATTCTTCAAATGGGCTAGACGGGAAACAAGAAGATTCGAAGGTTCTAGATCTCATCCTGTTCGGCCTCCTGATACCTCTATGCTGGTAGAGTATGCCAAAACATTTGTTGAAACAGTGACAGCACTACTACGCTACCAGGATCAAACTTTAAATGCTGTTGTATATCAAGATGGTGCGCCTCTAAGTGTCGTAAGCTTTGAACTGGTGAGCTTAGCAGGTGATAGAGAAGTCTACACTATACATGCGCCGACATGTTCGTATTTACGAGGCCCCCTGGCTGTATCTTGTGCGTCCCAGCGAGCGGCGATTCTGGACTCGTTCACAAGCTCGTGCCGATGCGGATAGTTTTATTGCAGAGTCGCTCAATCGCTCAAGAGCAAAAATGGGGGTATCCAATTGAGCCAGTGGCGCGATTTGCCCCTCAAACCGCCTTCTGAAGGCGTTGGCAAGCCTGATATAGTGGAGTGGAAATCTTTTGTACGAGCTGTTTTGGAAGTCACTATTCTTGGATACCAATGGATGCGCCAGAAGAGTATTGCCCGATTGAAATGGGAGGAAGATCACTTCACAACTAATCTAGAGGATTGTATGCGACCCTTTGCTTATAAAATTGGTGTCACTGTGGTATCGCAGATTGCAAGTTATACACCAAAGATGAAAGCAGGTGAAGAATCCATCAGAGAAGCAAAAGTATTAGACCTTCGCTTGTGGGGTCACTGGGAAAACTATCATCAGGTTCATTTTGTGTGGGAGTGTAAACGTGTTGCTCCCAAGCATAAAGGCAGTAATACTTACAAGGACTTGATTCCGGAGTACATCTCCGAAGGTATGTTTCGCTTCCTTGACGAAGAGTATGCTGTTGGATTGAGCGACGCCGGTATGTTGGGCTATGTTCTCGCTGGTGATGTACCAAGTATCGTTCGTGGCATCAACAGAAGCATGACGAGTTCTCGACGCGAACGAAAACTAGATATCACTGAAAACCTGCGTCAAGCCGATCCTATTGGTACCTTTACTGATGTATATCTCTCATGTCATAAACGAGCAGTTAGCAGGAGCCTTGTCCAAATTCATCACATGTTTCTAAAATTTGATTTTATCAATCAATAAGCTCAACTATAGCCTTAGTTGAATAGTTAAGCCGTGATGGCTTCCTACACCTCCACCTTCCCCGCCTCCACATACGTAATCTCCCTCCACTGCTTTCTCGTACCCACCATCGCAAAGTCGAAGCGGTCGACATCCAGCACCAGAGGAATGTCCTCCGCTGGGAAATCGGACTCGCCCTGTTGCCACGTCTCGAAGCGGCCCACGTCGCGCAGCCTGGCTATTTCGCTGTTCAGCAATTCTCGCGCGTCCTCTCGCCCTCTTAGCAATGCCTCTATGTAATCGGCGCAAATCTGGTCCTCGCCGGGTTCGCCGTTGTCCAGGCCGCCTTGTGTAGGGTGCAGGGTCACAATATCTCCCGTCGATTCTGCGAGTACACGGGCGTAGTTAGCGGTGGCACGGGCATTCACTAATGAAGAGAGTAAGATATGTGCTGCATTGGCGACGGCGAGGGCTCCCTGTGTGCCCGCGCCCGTGCGCTGGACGAGTATGCGTCCACGCACGTCGGAGGCTGTCATGAGCGCTGGTGAGTTGTTGAGGTCGAAGCCGGGGATCAGGCGCCCGCCGACCTCACCGATCAGCAATACCCCTGGATTTCGCTCACGCAGGGCGAAGGCCTCTTCTACTGTGCGTACTAACCAGAGCGCCTGCGCGCCGCCCGCCAGGGCGTAGGCAGCGACGCTGAAGGCTCGAATAACGTCGATGACGATGACGACGCCGCGTGCTTCCGCTGCCTCGTAGCGACCTACACGATATATTTCTAGATCCTGCATCACTGGTCGATCTGCGCCTTCTGCAACTTGCCGCTGTAGTCGGTGTAGACCACCTTCCATTCGGTGAAGACGTCGAGACCAGCGATGCCCGCTTCGCGGTGCCCGTTGCCGGTGCCGCGGGTGCCACCGAAGGGGAACTGGATCTCGGCGCCGGTGGTGCCTGAGTTGACGTAGAGGATGCCCGTGGTGATATCGCGCATGGCGCGCTGCACGTGGTTGATATCCTGTGTATAGATGGCGCTGGAAAGGCCGTAAGGCGTGTTGTTGTTCACCGCGATGGCTTCATCGAGCGAACCCACGTCGATGACCGAGAGCGTGGGACCAAAGATTTCTTCCTGCGCCAGGCGCATCTCCGGGCGCACAGCGGTGAAGAGCGTGGGCCGGTAGAAGTGGCCGCGCGCCAGGTCGCCTTCGCGGGCTATCGAGCCGCCTGTGACGAGCGTTGCGCCTTCGGCCTGGCCGATCCCGGTGTAGCTATGTATTTTTTCGAGCTGCGAAGCGTTGATGACCGGGCCAACGTCTACGTTTTCATCTAAGCCGTTGCCGAGGCGAAGTTGCTCGATGCGCGGTACAAGTTTGTCGACGAGCTGCTTGCGCACCGCGTTATGTACGATGACGCGGCTGCAGGCGGTGCAGCGCTGTCCCGTGGTGCCGTAGGCGCTCCACAGGATGCCCTCGACGGCCAGGTCGAGGTCGGCATCGTCCATGACGATGACAGCATTCTTGCCGCCCATCTCCAGCGATACGCGTTTGAGGGATTTAGCGGCTTCGATGGCCACATGACGGCCGGATGTAGTTGAGCCGGTAAATGAGATGACGGCAACATCGGGATGGTGCAGCAGAGCCTCGCCAACGGTATTGCCAGGACCGAAGACGATGTTGACGACGCCTTCGGGCAGGCCAGCGTCGTAGAGCGTCTCGACGAGGCGCAGCGCGCTCATGGGAGTATCGCTGGCGGGCTTGATGACAACGGTGTTGCCCGCGATGAGCGCCGGGAACATTTTCCAGGTTGGGATGGCGATGGGAAAGTTCCACGGCGTGATGCAGGCGACGACGCCAACAGGGTCACGCGTGGCAATGCCCGCTTTGTTGGGCAGTTCGACGGGGACGCTGTAGCCGAAGAGACGGCGTCCTTCACCACCCATGTAGTAGGCCATGTCGATGCCTTCCTGTACGTCGCCGCGCGTCTCTTTGAGTACCTTGCCCATCTCCTGCGTCATAGTACGCGCCAGCTCCTCTTTGCGGCGCAGGAGCAGCTCGCCGACGCGATAGAGTATCTCACCGCGTTTGGGCGCCGGCACGAGTCGCCATTTGTCAAAGGCGGCGCGGGCGGCGGCGACGGCGGCGTTCGCCTCGGCCTCACCGGAGAGGGGAAAGTATCCCAGGAGTTCGCCGGTGGCCGGGTTGTAGTTGGGGAAGGTCTGGCCGCTCTGGGCGCTCTGCCATTTACCCCCGATGTGATTTTGAAAAACGTTGGCTGTTGTTGTCATGGTCAACTTCCTCCGCTTGTGGCAGGAGAGAGATTTCTTCTAGAGGATGTTTTTGTGCAGCGCTGCCAGGAACTCCACGTTATTGCTGGTCTTGGACATGTTCTGTAGCAGCGCTTCCATGGCCTCCAGGCCGCGCTGGTCTGCCAGCGTCGAGAACATGCGGCGCATGACGACAACGGCGCGCAGTGTTTTGTCATCGAGCAGCAGTTCTTCACGGCGGGTGCTGGAGAGAGCGATGTCGATGGCGGGGAAGACGCGGCGTTCGGCGAGTTTGCGGTTGAGGACCAGCTCCATGTTGCCGGTGCCCTTGAATTCTTCGTAGATCACATCATCCATGCGGCTGCCGGTATCAACCAACGCGGTGGCGATGATAGTCAAGCTGCCGCCTTCTTCGATTTTACGAGCGGCGCCGAAGAAGCGCTTGGGCGGGAAGAGCGCACTTGGATCGAGACCACCTGAGAGTGTGCGCCCACTGGGCTGCACGGCCAGGTTATAGGCGCGGCTTAAGCGCGTGATGCTGTCCAGCAGGATCACAACGTCGCGGCCTCCTTCTACCAGGCGCTTGGCGCGCTCCAGCACCATTTCGGCGACGCGGGTATGGGCCTCGGTCGGCTCATCAAAGGTAGAGCTGATGACTTCGGCGCGTACCGAGCGTTTCATGTCGGTGACTTCTTCCGGTCGTTCACCGATGAGGGCAATCATCAGATGAGCGTCATCGTAGTTGGTGGTGATGGAGTTGGCGATAGATTTGAGCAGCATGGTTTTACCGGCTTTGGGCGGGGAGACGATCAGTCCGCGCTGCCCGCGCCCGATCGGCGCTACTAGGTTGATAATACGGGCGGAGATGTTCGAAGGAACAGTCTCCAGATTAAACATCTCACGTGGGAAAATCGGCGTCAGGATGTCGAAATGGGGACGGCGCTTGGCGATTTCGGGGTCTACGCCGTTAATGGCCTCGACGCGCAGCAGGCCATAGTACTTCTCGTTGTCCTTTGGCGGGCGAACCTGGCCGGAGACCATATCCCCGGTGCGCAGGCCAAAACGGCGAATCTGCGACTGGGAAACATAGACATCCATGTTGCCTGGTAGGAAACGCTCTTGCCTGAGGAAACCGAAGCCGTCTTCTACAATTTCTAACACTCCGGCGCTGAAGATGTTTCCTTGCTGCTCGGTGTGAGCCTGGAGAAGTCGAAAGACGAGGTCTTGTTTTTTGAGGGTGGTGAAGCCAGAGAGTTCGAGGTCGCGAGCGATGTCGCGTAACTCTGGCATGGTTTTTGTTTCTAACTCAGCGATGTTCACGTTGTTGCCGGGCGAGGAAATTTCTTTGAGAAGAACACGCCCGTTCTCCTTTCTTCACAGAAGCTAAAGAATGGTGGGATGTGCAGGATACTTGTGTTACTGATTGTTTTTCCGGAAATGTTCCGGGATAGGTGTGGCACTAATGGACCCATAGTAAGCGGGAGAGGCATTCAACTGCCTGAGATAGTCTACTCTGATGCGTGCATGCACCTCTTGATCAGGGAAGTATCACTTGCGTCAGCCTGGACGAATGCATCCAACAGTACACAAGCCCCTAGCATGTTGCTATGGGGTTCCTGACTCCATCAAGCACTACAGATCGACGAATGGGATTGTGTTTATGCCGGTACGAGCTATACTCGAACATTCTCGTTATCCCTGGCATATACCACTCTTAGGATTGTTCTATCAACTACGTGGGGCTATTTCGCCGCACTAGCTGGAACAAGGGATACTCACATGCCGTTTCTGGTAGGGACCTGTGGGACTATTGATGATGTGGTACATGCCTTCGAAGACGCTATCAATATACCACAGGCACTGGCGGATGTCAAGGGTTTCGCACGAGCACGAGAGTAGTTTCATACCGTGTAGCCCTGCGGCCAAAGCAGGGAGGTTTGCGGTGCATCTGGTAAAATGCGCACCATTCCCTGTCGATCCACTCATCGCAAGAACGCACGTATTCACCCAGTCCGCGTTGTTCGAGTTCGCGATCGACCACGTTGTTGGCGTGCGGGTGCTGGTAGAGGCGTGGCAGTGGTGAACCGAAACCATGCGCATAGTGCGTCACTTCATGGGCGATGGTCGCAATCAGCACGCATTCTGGCACAGAGTGGTGCCGGAGCAGGGCATTGATGCCAATGAAAGAGAGTTTATTGTCCAGCGAAAGGCGAATCAATCCCAGGCGTTGTTTCCAGGGATGGCCATAGGCTATCTCCACCTCGTTCACGCGTGGGATGTCTGAGAAGTGCCGCTGCCAGATACAATCGAGATATGTAGTGAGATCGCGCACAGAAGTTGTGTTTGGGCCGTGCTCAGTGGCTGACAACATAAGTTGGACTCCTTAACAAATTATGCTTGTGAGTCCAGTATAAATGCCCACTCCTAAAGACCGGGATCAAATATGTCAGATGACCCATGTACTCGTGTCCGAATTCCGTTATGCTTGAACGTGTAAAGAATAGATGATTAGGAGGTTGCAGGCTATGCATTACACACAGTGCCATTCAGAGCAATACGCCAACTGCGTTTACGCTGATATGCCAGCGGTGGAAGACCGGTTTGTAACTGAACCAATCATCGCGGTAGAACCGGCCTACCGGCAGCTTGACGAGCAAGAGTTGCATACATTATTCGAGCAGGCGATTAGCGATCGCGTGGTGGCGGTCAGTGCGCGGCTGAAACGCATCAGCAGTGCGCTCAACGATTGCCTGCCTGTCTCGTCTGAGACGACGAATCACAGCATGTACCAGGCTCCCGTAGAGGTCGTGCCATCAAACTGGCTGCCAGATTCACCGGGGAGAACAAGATCATTATCACCGACCAGCATGTGGCAGCGATCCTTCATTATAGCTGGCCTTGCCGTAATGCTCTTGTTGACCGGCTTTGACCTGATGGGCGTCCTGGTGCTGCATATGCGTTAGGCTGTACCCGTGTGGTATGATGTGTATGTACATCTATCAGGGAAAGGTAGCCTTTGTGCAGGAGAATACGCAGAAGCCGCAAGATCCCGCTCGTCCAGAGAATAGTAACCCAAATGTCACTGCTGCAGTTGGCTTAAGCGAAACTGCAGGGCGCTTGCGCGCCAGGCGCAGTTCGTTGTTTACACAGACCGTCATCTGGGTAACGGGATTGGTTTGCCTGGCGCTCTTGCTTGGTTCGCTGGCACAGGCCTGGTCGAATAGCGAGCTTATGCAGCGTGTGCAGTCGGCACAGCAGCAGACCCAGCAGCTCCAGGCGCACCACGACGACCTTTCACGACTCGTAAATTATTACAAGGACCCCTTCGTGATTGAAAGTGAGGCGCGCCAGCAGCTTGGCTATGTCCGGCCGGGCGAGAATCCCGTGGTAGTCGTGAGTTCGGCCGGGCAGGACCAGCAGGCAGTGAGCCATTACAGCAGGCCTTCCGCTCCGCGGAGCTTCTGGCAGGAGTGGTGGGATGTGTTCTTTGGAAATTGACTTGGGGCTTGCG
>WNFF01002323.1_pt1 | contig 15563 bp, 19 predicted proteins | sample 5400441 | NCBI WGS metagenome assembly WNFF01 (sample SAMN13153345, study PRJNA577476) | soil metagenome | isolation source: 120 cm saprolite under Douglas fir tree site 2 hole 3 replicate 1 | place: USA:California | collected 2015-04-18 | reverse complement strand
CGAGGTCAGGGCCGCCGTCGACTACATGGTGGCGCGGTCGAAGTAAGGGGCGGTTTTCACTTGCGGACCTCGTAGGCGACGGGCAAAACAAGGCCGCCGCGGAATTCCAGGGTGATGTCGACCCGGTCGCCGGCGTGCAGTGTCCGTTTCGGGTTCAACAGCATCAGATGGTACCCTCCCGGCGCAAAAAGCAAACTCGCTTTGGGTAAAAGTTCGATTTGCGGGGCGTGTTCCATACCCGTCATGCCTTCCTTGGCGATAGTGCGGTGAATCATCACAGTCTCGAAGCTGGAACTGCTCGCGGCCACGAGTACTTGTGGCCGTGACGTCTTGTTTTGCAGCACCATGTACCCCGCCATCATGGCTGCGCCGGGCGGCGCTTCCCGCACCCAGGCATCGCGTACAGAAACGTCAGCCTCTCCGGTCGTAGCGGCGATGGAGGTCAGCGCCAATATCAGGCCAGCAAAAACCGGTTGTCGCCATCTCATGTCGCTTTGGGTCCTTCGAGCTCCCGCAGCACCTTGAAACGCTTGCTGATACTCTCCGCATCAATGGGGGGCGCGAATACGGCATGAAATCGGGCCCGCGGGTCCACCAGAAATACCGCCGCGGTGTGATAGACGGGATAGTTTTCCACACCGGGTGTGATCGCAAGCTGATACGCGGCACCGAGCTGACCCGCGAGGTTGCCGAGCTGCGCGTTGTCTCCCGTCACGCCCAGAAAGCTGGTATCAAAATAGGTTACGTATTGCCTGAGCTTGCCGGCGGTATCGCGATTGGGATCCACTGAGATGAAGACGAATTGCACGTCTTCGGCACCGACCGTACTCTTGACGATGTCTTCATGCGCGCGGGCCAAAGTCGCCAGGGTCGTCGGACAGACGTCCGGGCAATGGGTGTAGCCGAAAAATAAAAAGGACCACTTGCCCTTCAGGCGTGAAAGATCGAATACCCGATTCTCGTGATCGGTGAACGCAAAGGCCGTCAATGGCTTCGGGTCAGGGAACAATGTCATCACCTGGTCCGGCAGCAATATGGCCCGGGAACCGTTTTCCCGATATGTAGCAGCGAGCCACACTCCGCCAAGCATCACGGCCAGCACGACGCTTGTCATCATGACGCTAAATTTGAGGGATATTTTTTTCACTATTGCCCGACGAGGATCTCAAGGCCGCTGCCGACTACATCGTGGCACGGTCGAAGTAAACGCAGACACCGAACAACGGCAAAAGTTTCGGCAGCCGAATGCCCTCGGTTCAGGCGGGGTGAAGCCCTAGCTTTTCCAACAGGGCGCGGTCGCGCGCGGCTTCGGGATTGCCGGTGGTGAGGAGCTTGTCGCCGTAAAAAATCGAATTCGCCCCGGCAAGGAAACACAAAGCCTGCACGGCCTCGGGCATTTCGGCGCGTCCCGCGGAGAGCCGCACCATGCTGCGCGGCATGGTGATGCGGGCGCAGGCGATGGTGCGCACGAACTCGCTCCAGTCGAGCTTCGGTGCGCTCTCGAGCGGAGTGCCTTCCACGTGAACGAGATCGTTGATCGGGACCGATTCGGGCTGCGGGTCGAGACCAGCTAGCACGGCGATAAGGCCCGCGCGCTGCGCGCGCGACTCGCCCATGCCCACGATTCCCCCGCAGCACACCTTGATTCCGGCGCGGCGCACCCGCTCGAGCGTATCGAGCCGGTCGCCGTAAGTGCGCGTGGTGATGATCTCGCCGTAGAACTCGGGGGCCGTATCGAGGTTGTGGTTGTAGTAGTCCAGACCCGCCGCCTTGAGCTGCTCCGCCTGGCCTTCGCGCAAGAGGCCGAGCGTCGCGCAGGTCTCGAGGCCCAGCCCCTTGACCGCGCGCACCCTCTCCACCACCTGTTCGATATCTTTCTGCTTGGGGCCCCGCCAGGCGGCACCCATGCAAAAACGCGTGGCCCCGTTCTGCTTCGCCGCACGTGCCGCTGCGAGCACCGTCTCGAGCGGAACGAGCGGCTCGTTTTCGACCCCGGTGCGGTAGCGCGCCGATTGGGGACAGTAGGCGCAATCTTCAGGGCACCCTCCAGTCTTGATCGAGAGCAGCGTGGACAGCTGCACCGCGTTGGCGTCGAAGTGCGAGCGATGCACGCTCTGGGCGCGATGCAGAAGATCGTTGAAAGGGAGCTCGAAGAGCGCCTCGACGGCTTCGCGAGTCCAACCGTCCGTGCGACCGCCGTGAACCGCGGTGCCGGCTTGTCCGTTATGGGAAATCGTGTGGCCTATCTGCACGGAACGATCATCGGGGTAAGCCGAAAAGTTGTCAAATAATGATGTCCACTCTACTCAACACCTGCGTAAGAAACGTCCAAGCCTGGGCTGGCGAAGACTGCCTGCTCTGCGGGGCGGAAACCGCTCCGGAGCTGCTGTGCCCGGCCTGCATCGCCGAATTGCCCGCGCTTCCCGAATCTTGCCCGCGCTGCGCGCTTCCCAGCCCCGCCGGCGCGCTGTGCGGGAGCTGCCTCAACCACACCCCGCACTTCGACGCAACGCTCGCGTTGTGGCGCTACGAATTTCCGTGCGACGGGCTGGTGCAGGCGCTCAAGTATCGCGCCCGGCTTGCCCTCGCCGGATTCTTCGCGCGCAGCCTCGCGTCCGGGCCGATGCCCGAGGTCGATCTGATCGTGCCGATGCCGCTGCATCCCAAGCGCCTCGCCGTGCGCGGATTCAACCAGGCTCTCGAGATCGCCCGCGGCCTCGCGCGGTACCTGGGCACCCCGATCGAGCCCCACGGCGTGCTGCGCGTGAAGCACACACCGCCGCAGACCGAACTTCCTTACGAGGAGCGCGCGAAGAACGTGCGCGGCGCGTTCCTGTGCAAGCTCGATCTCTCGGGAGCGAGGGTCGCCGTGCTGGACGACGTCATGACGACCGGCGCGACCCTGAACGAGCTCGCACGGGCGCTCAAGCGCGCAGGCGCGGCGAGGGTCGAGAACCTCGTGATTGCGCGCACGGTCCTTCGCTGATCACGCAATCGCCGAGCGGGCACGTACCGATGTTCGGACATGGTTCCACGGAGGCCGGCTTGATGGAACAGAAGCTTGGGCGTAGCCTGCTCGTTATGACTGTCAGTGGAAAATCCCGAAGCCAAGGAACAAAGATTTCACGCTGGGGCATAGCTGCGTTGCCGTTGAGCGTATTCGTCGGCGTCGTACTGGGTGCCGTTGTCGGTGCAGCGGTGGCTCACATTGGCATCGGCGTTGTTGTCGGGGCGGGTTTTGGCGTCGGCGTCGGCGTTGCCGTGACGGTTGCGGTTTTTTTATTTGGCTCTTCCGAACCGCCGGGTTCCCAGCGATGAGCTTCTCAGCGCCCTAGGCTTCCTCCCTCGGATCCCGCGCGAGCAATTCCTGCACGGCATCGCGCGGCGGAGTGCCGCGGAACAGCACCGCGCAAACCGCGCGGGTGATCGGCATGTCGACCCGCTTTTCGGCGGCAAGCGCCTCGACCGCCGGCGCGGAAGCCACGCCTTCGGCAACGTGGCCGAGCTCTTTGAGAATCGCCTCGAGCGGCTCGCCCCGGGCGAGGAGCAGCCCGACGCGCCGGTTGCGCGACAGCTCGCCCGTACAGGTCAGGATTAGGTCTCCCGCTCCCGCGAGCCCCATGAATGTTTCGGGCCGCCCGTCGAGCGCGACGCCGAGACGCGTGAGCTCGGCAAGGCCCCGCGTGATCAGCGCGGCACGCGCGTTCAAGCCGAGGCCGAGCCCATCGCTGATGCCGGCGGCGATCGCCATGACGTTTTTCACGGCCCCGCTGATTTCGACGCCCGCGAGGTCGGTGCTGAAATACACCCTGAGCGTGGGCTGGTGCAGTTCGCGCGCCCAGCGCCTCGCGAACCCGGCGTCCCCCGCCGCGAGCGTAAGCGCAGTAGGGCGGCCCTGAGCCACTTCCAGCGCGAAACTCGGCCCGGACAAGGCCCCGCACGCGGCGCGTTTTCCGAGCACCTCGGCCGCGACCTGGTGCGGCAGCTTGCCGCTTGCCCGCTCGAATCCCTTGCACGCCCAGATGACGGGCTGCTCGAACCGTGACGCGCGCATGCGCCCCAGCACCTCGCGCAGCTCGGAACTCGGCGTGGCGATCAGGGCCGCGTCGCATCCGGCCATTGCGGAGGGAAGGTCGCCGGTCACCGCGACCGAAGCCGGGATCGAAACTTCGGGGAGATAACGGGGATTGCGCCGACTCGACCCGGCGGCGGTTGCCAGCGCCGCATCGCGCGCCCAGAGCCTGACGCGGTGCTTTCCGGAGAGCGAAACCGCCAGCGCCGTACCCCACGCTCCTGCGCCGAGAATCGCGATGTCCAGCTAGACGCCCCAGACCTGATTGATTTTGACGTAGCCGCTCTGGCCGTCGGCATGCCGCACCCTGATCCAGCCGCCCGCCGGCGGTTCCGCGACATCGAGGGCCACGCCCTGCTGCGCCTGGAACACCAGCGCCGCCTGGTCGCTCGCAGCCTGCCTTGCATCCGCGACAGCTGCGGTCACGATCACCGTGCGCTTGTCCGAGAGCGTCTTCTTTTCCACCCAGGCGAGGTCTCCCGCCTGATCGCGGACTTTGACCCAGCTGTCGATGTTGATCACGACTTCGACCGGATAGTAACGGCTTGCGACGAAAAGTTTCTTGGCGCGAACCGAAGGCGCATCGTACATCGGCGTCCCGTTTTCCGCGATCGAGCGAAACTCGCCCGCCGCGGCCGGCAACGCGAGCGCGAGCAGAACCGAGACCGCGAGACTGCGCATCAGTGGGCTATCTCGATGCGCGCCCCGCTCGGCTGCGACGGGGCGGCGGCGCGCTGCTGATAGAGCGCCTCGAAATTCACGGGTGCCAGCAGCACCGGAGGAAAACCCGCGCGGCTGACGATATCGGAAACGGTCTCGCGCGCGTAGGGAAACAATACGTTCGGGCAGACTATCCCGAGCACCGGGGCGAGATCCGCATCGGGAACGTTGCGGATCTGGAACACGCCCGCCTGCGAGGCTTCCACCAGGAACAGGGTCTTGTCGCCGTGTTTTGCGCTCACCGTGATGACCAAAGTCACCTCGAACAGGAGCTCGTTCACGCGCTGCGACTGCTGCGTGATCTGAACTTCGAGCTGCGGTTGCTCGGACTGCATGAACGTCTGCGGCCCGCCGGGTACTTCGAGGGACAGATCCTTCACGTAGATTTTCTCGATGCCGAACGTCGGCTGCTGCGCATCGCTCATCGGGACTCCGATAGAGTTGAAAGGGCGCGCGGAGGCTAGGCCGCGAGCAACGAGTCGAGCTTTCCGGCATGTTCGAGCGCCGCGAGTTCCTCGAATCCGCCCACGTGCCTATCGCCGATGTAAATTTGCGGCACCGTGCGCCGGCCGGTCTTATTGATCATTTCCTCGCGCTGGCGCGGATCGAGATCGACGCGGATCTTCTCGATATCGGTGACGCCTTTTGAATTCAGGAGCCTCTCAGCACGCAGGCAGAAAGGGCAGACGGCGGTCGAGTACATTCGAATCTTCTCCATCTACTTTTCCAGTGGCAGCCCCGCTTGCCGCCAGGCGCCGACACCGCCGCCCAGCGTGAATACCTGCTCGAAACCCCGCTTGCGCAGCGCCGTCGCGGCCCTGCCCGAGCGGTTGCCGTTGTCGCACACGACGATCACCGGCTTCGCCTTGTACTTGTCGATTTCCACGGCGCGCGCCTCGAGCTCCCCGAGGGGGATGTTGCGCGCGTTCAGCATGTGCCCTTTTTCGTACTCCGCCGCTTCACGCACATCCAGCACGAGTGCGTTCTGCTGGTTGATCAGCAAGGTCGCCTGAAGGGTCGAAATCGTGGCGCCGGCCACCCCGCGGCGCACCGCCGGCCAAACGAGCATCGCGCCGCTTACGAACGCCACCCCGACGAGAAATATGTTGTCGGTGACGAATTTCAGGATGTTGACTTCTGCCATGTCACGATCTCGGCGGGCCGCCGCACAGCACTTCGCGCATGGTAGCGATAAGATGCAGCGTACGCTGGTCGCTCACGGAATAATACACGTGATTGGCATTCTTTCTGGGACTGAGGATGCGTTTTTCACGGAGGATCGCCAGATGTTGCGAGACGTTGCTCTGCGAAGTCCCGACCGCCTCGACGATATCCTGCACGCTCAACTCGTGTTCGCCCAGAACGCACAGGATCTTCAGCCGGAGCGGATGCGCAATGGCCCGCATTGCGCGGGCCATCCGCTCGATCTGCTCCTTGCGGCCGATCAGCTCGAAAATGTCCCGGGGCTGGCGCTGGGCGCTCTGTCCTCGAATTTCCATAGAGGCTCATTATAAAATGCTTTCTTGCGGCGCGAACAAGCGCCGCGCGAGAGGCTCCCATGCATAAAGTCGTTCTGTTGCGCCACGGTGAATCGGTCTGGAACATGGAAAACCGCTTCACCGGCTGGACCGACGTCGACCTCACCCGGCGCGGCGTGGAGGAAGCGAAACGCGCCGGGGACCTGCTGAAGGAGGCCGGCTTCCTCTTCGATTGTGCGTACACTTCGGTGTTGAAACGCGCCATCAAGACGCTCTGGCTTGCGCTGGAGAGGATGGACCTGATGTGGATCCCGGTGCACCATTCCTGGCGCCTGAACGAGCGCCATTACGGCGCCCTGCAGGGGCTGAACAAGGCCGAAATGGCCGCGAAGTTCGGCGAGGAGCAGGTGCTTCTCTGGCGGCGCAGCTATGACGTGCCGCCTCCTCCCCTCGGGCGCGGCGATCCCCGCCACCCGAGAGGAGACCCGCGCTACGCCGGCCTTGCCGAATCCGAGCTGCCGCTCACCGAGTGCTTAAAAGACACTGTCGCGCGATTCCTGCCGTACTGGAGCGCCACGATTGCGCCCGAGGTCCTTCGGGGCCGCCAAGTCGCTATCGTCGCCCACGGCAATAGCCTCCGCGCCCTGGTCAAGTACCTCGACGGCGTGAGCGACACCGAAATCGTGGACGTGAACATCCCCACGGGGATCCCGCTGGTCTACGAGCTGGACTCGGGATTGCGGCCGATACGGCACTACTATCTTGGGGATCCAGCCGAGGCGGAAGCGCGGGCCCGGGCGGTTGCCGACCAGGCCAAGGCGAGAAATTGATCCGCCGGCGAAGAGCAAGGCGATTACCCCGAGGCGAAAGAACGGGATGATACCGCCTCGCCGCTCCCGCATCGCGCACGCGGTCCGCGGGATCGGGCTGGCGCTCCTCGTTACGCCCGTCCTGGCGTTCGCCCAGGGCGAAACGGAAAAGCTCGATGCCCTCCGAGCGCGTATCGAAGAGCTGCGCGCGAAAATCGCGGAGGCCGAAGAGAGCCGTACGGAAGCGCGCGACCAGCTGCGGGACTCCGAGCGCGCGATATCCGAAGCCAGCCGAGCGCTTCGCGCTTTGGCGGGCAGACGCACAACGGCGCAGCGCGACCTTGATGCACTGCTGCGGCGCGGCCAGGCGCTCGAGACGGAAATAGCCTCGCGCAGGGAAAGCCTCGGGAGGCTGCTCACCCTGCGTTATCTCAACGGAGAGCAAAGCGCACTGAAACTTCTGTTCTCGGGCGAGGAGCCCGGCCGTATCGCGCGCGAGCTGCATTACTACGGCTATGTTTCCCGCGCGCAAGGGGAGTTCATCGGAGAGCTGCGCTCCAGCCTCGCGCGGCTGAAAGAGCTCGAGGCGCGGACCCGGGAGAGGAACGCCGAGATCGCCGCCATCGAATCAGCCGGGCGCGCTGAACGCACCGCGCTGATCAAACAGCAGGCGGAGCACCGCAAAGTGCTTGCGCGCGTCTCCAGCCAGCTCCGCGCGCAGCGCCGCGAGGTGCAGCATCTCGAGCGTGACGAGTCCCGGTTGTCGCGGCTCGTCGAGGAGCTGGGCAGGGTGATCGCGGCCACCCCGCTCCTTCGCAACGAAAGAGTTCCCGAGCCCGGAGGTGCGGAAGGGTCCTTGTCGGGGCTCAAGCGCGGACTGCGGCTGCCGATCAGGGGTGTACTCACAAACCGCTTCGGTGCCCAACGTCCGAGCGGCGGACCTTCGTGGAAAGGCCTGTTCATTCGCTCGCCTTCGGGTCAGGAGGTGCGGGCGGTCGCGTCGGGGCGGGTCGTGTTCGCCGACTGGCTGCGCGGCTTCGGAAATCTGCTGATAATCGACCACGGCAAGGGCTATCTCACCATCTACGGCAACAACGAATCGGTGCTCAAGCAGGTCGGCGAGCCCGTGCGCACGGGGGACGCGGTTGCAACCGTCGGAGCAAGCGGCGGCAACATGGAATCGGGTCTATACTTCGAGGTTCGACATGAAGGAAAGGCCTTTGATCCCATGCGTTGGGTGTCTTTGAAGTGAGCGATGACGATGCCAAGCGGCCGGCGCAGAGCCCAGGACCGAATATCATGATGACCCAGATCAGACAGGCCAGCCTGGTGCTGGTTGGCGTGCTGGCAGGAGTCCTGCTCAGCCTGAACTTCTCCGCGGTGGCCCAGCGCGAGGCGGCGCGTTTCCCGCTTCCGGTGGATGAGCTGCGCGCCTTCGCCGAAGTGTTCGGCGCAATCAAGTCGAGCTACGTCGAGCCGGTGGAGGACAAGAAGCTCATCACGGAAGCGATCAGCGGCATGCTTACGGGGCTCGATCCACACTCGGCTTATCTGGACCAGGACGCGTTCCGCGAGCTCCAGGTGGGCACCCAGGGCCAATTCGGCGGCCTCGGCATCGAGGTCGGCATGGAAGAAGGGTTCGTCAAGGTCGTGTCGCCCATCGAGGACACGCCGGCATTTCGCGCCGGCTTGAAACCCGGCGATTTCATCATCAAGATCGACGACACCTCGGTCAAGGGCATGACCCTGAACGACGCGGTCAAGCGCATGCGCGGAAAGCCGAAGACGACCATCCGGCTCACCATCCTGCGCAAGGGCGATGCCAAGCCCTTCGAGGTCACGCTTACGCGCGACATCATTCGCGTGCAGAGCGTGAAGTCCAAGCTGATCGAACCCGGCTACGGGTGGGTTCGAGTGTCCCAGTTCCAGGAGCACACCGGCGAAAATCTCGTGAAACACGTCGAGGGGCTCTACAAGAACGGGCCGCTAAAGGGCCTGATTCTGGATTTGCGCAACGATCCGGGCGGACTCCTGAACGGCGCGGTGGGGATCTCCTCGGCGTTCCTGCCGCGGGGGGTGGTGGTGGTGTCGACCGACGGCCGTACCGAAGACGCCAAACGCAAGTTCATCGCCGCGCCGGAGGATTATCTTCGAGGCAACCGCGAGGATTACCTTAAGAACCTGCCTGCGGCGGTGAAGACCGTGCCGATGGTGGTGCTCGTCAACGGCGGATCGGCCTCCGCGTCCGAAATCGTCGCGGGCGCCCTGCAGGACCACAAACGTGCGACGGTGCTGGGCACCCCGACATTCGGCAAGGGCTCGGTGCAGACTATCCTGCCGCTCGGCAACAATACCGCGATCAAACTGACCACCGCCCGCTACTACACCCCGAGCGGGCGCTCGATCCAGGCCAAAGGCATCGTGCCCGACGTTCTTATCGAGGATCCCACGACGCCCACCACGGGACGCTTGCGTGAAGCCGATCTCGAAAAGCATCTCCTCAACGACCAGGAGAGGGAGGCCCAATCGGAGAAATCGCAGCGCACCAGTGCAAAACCGTCGATCGATGCGGAAGAAAAACCGCAGGCGCCGCTCGAGTTCGCCTCTGAAAAGGACTTCCAGTTCCAGCAGGCGCTCAAGCTCCTGAAGGGCATGCCGCTCACCACCGCGCAAAGCACGCCGCCCGCGCCTACCAAGAATTGATCAAGGCGGACGCCTGCGGCGCCGCTTGATCTCCGCGGGATGGAACCGACGCGGAGCGCGGTTCATCCCGCGGTCGACGGTGTCCTCTTATGAATGACGACCAACTCCTGCGGTATTCGCGGCATATCCTCCTACCCGAGATCGGGGTCGAGGGACAGGAGAAGCTGCTCGCGTCCTCGGCGCTGGTCATTGGCGCGGGAGGGCTCGGCTCGCCCGCGGCGCTGTATCTCGCCGCGGCAGGCGTTGGAACGATCACTCTCGCCGACGGCGACGCGGTGGACCTCACCAACCTGCAGCGCCAGATCCTTCACACCACCGAATCGATAGGAAGACCCAAGGCGGCGTCCGGGCGCGATGCGCTCGGAAAGATCAACCCGGAAGTGAAGGTCGTTCCCCTCCAGCAGCGCCTGCAGGGCTCGAGGCTCGGTCCGCTGGTCGCTTCGAGCAGCGTCGTCCTCGACTGCTCGGACAATTTCGCGACCCGTCACGCGGTGAATCGCGCATGCGTGCTGCAGCATAAGCCGCTCGTCTCGGGTGCGGCGGTGCGCTTCGACGGCCAGGTAAGCGTTTTTGACTTGAGGGACGATCGCAGTCCCTGCTATCACTGCCTGTTCCCGGAGAATGCGGAGCTCGAGGAAGTGCGCTGCGCGGTCATGGGCGTGTTTGCTCCGCTCACCGGGATCATCGGCGCAGTGCAGGCGGCGGAGGCGCTGAAGCTGCTCGTCGGAGCCGGCGAAACCCTGAACGGGCGCCTGCTGATTTTGGACGCGCTCGCGATGCAGTGGCGAACGGTCAAACTCGCCAAGGATCCGGCGTGCACGGTGTGCTCGAGGGTGATGGCCTAGCAGTTTGTTGAAAAGGGGGCACGCCCCCTTTAGATCCCCCAAGTTTGAGGTTGTAGAAAAGCGCTTCCCTCGCGGGAATCGTTTTTCAACGACCTGCTAAAGCTATAGCAGCAGCGGCCATTGTTTCTCCCATAGCTCCGAAGGCGTTCGTTTGAAACCGCTCTTGGCGTACAGCTGCCAGCGACCGATCACGTAGCAAAGCATCAGATTGGCCTGAGGACCGGGATCGGCGGGAAGCTGGGATCCTGCAGGTGCGTCGTGTCCTTGCGTCGCGGCCACGCGCAGGCACTGCTTGAGCGTCGCCTCGAGGCGGTCGTGCAGCTGGTTGATGCGGACCTGGAGCCGCTCGTCCTCGTTCACGAGCGCGTCGCCGACCAGCACGCGCGTCATGCCCGGATTCTTCTCGGCGAAGCTGAGCAGCGAGGAGAGGATTGCGTGGATCTGCTTCAGGCCGTTCTCCTCCTCCGCGGTGATCTTGTTCACAAGGCCGAACAGCGTCTGCTCGATGAATTCGATCAGGCCCTCGAACATCTGGGCCTTGCTCGCGAAGTGCCGGTACAGCGCGGCTTCGGACACGTCCAGCTCCTTGGCCAGGGCCGCGGTCGTCACTTTCTCTCCCTTCGGGTTTTCGAGCATCCGTGCCATCACCTGCAGAATCTGCAGGCGGCGGGCGCCGGGTTTGGCAGCGGGCATGGCATCCTCCGAGACGGTCGGCGGGATGCTTATTGTATGACTCCGGGTAAGTGCTTGCTACCGGCCTACGGGGCGACTTTCCGGGACGCCGGGCGGCACCGTCACTTCGAGCGGATCAGGGTCCCGACCCCTTCATCGGTGAGAATTTCCAGCAGCAAGGCATGCTCGACGCGGCCATCGATGACGTGCACGCTCTTGACGCCGTTCCTCGCGGCGTCGAGCGCCGAGCTGATCTTGGGAAGCATTCCGCCGGAAAGCGTTCCGTCGGCCACCAGAGCGTCGATCTTTTTCGGCGTAAGGCCGGTCAAGAGCTTGCCGTTCTTGTCGAGCACCCCCGGAGTGTTGGTAAGCACGACGAGCTTTTCGGCCTTCAGGACTTCCGCGAGTTTCCCGGCCACGAGATCGGCGTTGATGTTGTAGGACTGTCCGTCCACCCCGACGCCGATCGGCGCGACGACCGGGATGAAACCGCCTTCCTCGAGCGCCCAGATCACTTTCGGGTCGATCGAGGCGATTTCGCCGACCTGGCCGATGTCGATCTTCTCGCCGCCGTTGCTCTTGTCGGAGAGCAGCAACTTCCGCGCGTGAACGAAGGCCCCGTCCTGACCGGTGAGCCCGACCGCCTTGCCGCCCGCCTGGTTGATGAGCGTCACCACTTCCTTGTTGACCTGGCCGCCCAGCACCATCTCGACCACGTCCATCGTCTCGGCGTCCGTGACACGCATGCCCTGGACGAATTCGCCCTTCTTCCCCATCCGCGCCAGCTGCTCGTCGATCTGCGGTCCGCCGCCGTGCACGATCACCGGGTTCATGCCGACTAGCTTCAGCAGCACTACGTCGTGGGCGAAGCTGCGCTTGAGCACCTCCTCGGTCATTGCGTTGCCGCCGTACTTGACGACGATCGTCTTGCCGTGGAAGCGCTTGATGTAGGGCAGCGCTTCGGCGAGGACATTGGCCTTGTGAGCCGGAGTCAGGGCAGCGTCGCTCATCGGCATGCGCATCTTGAGCGCCGATTGTACTCTTTGAGCGCGGAAAAAAAGAAAAAAAGGCGGCCAACCGGCCGCCTTCGCTTCTTGAAGGCTGTTACCTATTACTGGATCGTGAGCTGCTTCGCTGCGGCCGTCGCCTTCTTGGGGAGCGTCAGTTCGAGCACGCCGTCCGAGTACTTGGCGCTCGCGCGGGCTTCGTCGATTTCCTGGCTCAGCCGGAAAGCGCGCGATACCGTGCCGAAGTAGCGCTCGCTGTGCAGCACGCGTTCACCGTCCTTTTCGTCGCGCTCGGCGCGCGACTCGGCAGTGATCGACACTTGGTCGCCGTCGATGTTGACCTTGATGTCTTCCTTCTTGACTCCGGGCAGCTCGGCGACCACTTTGTATTCGCCGTTCTGCTCGGCCACATCGACCTTCATGCGGCGCACCGGAGCGGCCGCTTCAAACCCGATCGGCCCGACCAGAAAACCTCTGAAAATGTCGTCGACCAGGTCGCCAAACGGATCGTAACGAGTAATGTTTGCCATGGTTCTCTCCTTTTGTTCAGTCCGGGCTACAGCCCGACGTGCTCTGAATATGGGGACCTTGCCGGCCATTTCAATGGCGCTTGCGACGCGTCGTGGAAGCGGCTAGATTGGCCGCGACCTTCGGGAACTTCGCGCCCCATGCCCGCTCAGAAAACCGTGACGTCGGGCTCCCGCCCGAAGGATGCACTGCCGGCCAGCCGGTGCGCGCGCTGCGGCGACGCGCTCGAATGCGGAGCTCGGGCAGGTCGTGAGCATTGCTGGTGCCAGGAATTTCCCGCCCTGTCGGCTCCGACCCCCGGTTCAGGCTGCTACTGCCCCCGCTGTCACAGAGAGTCGATCGAAACCGATCAAAGCCGCTAGACGGAACGACCGGGCCCTCAGGGGCGGCCGGTCGCGGCGAGTTCCCTGACTTCGGCCAGGACCTGAATCGTCCTGATCGTCTTGTCGCTCAGCTCTACCTTGAGCCGGATGGGCACGAGGTCTCCCTTTTTCAGGGGCCGTTTCAGGTCCACCAGCATCATGTGATGGCCGCCCGGCTTGAGCTCGACCGTCTTGCCGGGGGGGAGCTCCAGCCTGGTCACGGCGCGCATGCGCATCACGTTGCCTTCCATCTTCATCTCGTGGATTTCGGCGCTGCCGGCGGCCGGGCTTTCCGCGCCGAGGAGGCTCGCGCGCCGATCGCTCGTGAGCTCCATGTAGGCCCCGGCCGTCGTCTGGCCGGGCGCCGTCCCGCGCACCCACGCGGCCCGGGCCTCGACCTGTCCGTGCGCGGCCGCTGCGGCCGCAAGGAGTGCCAACGCGAGGAGCGTTCTTGCCATCGTCCGCATCTTCAAACCGTCACAGCACGTAGCGCGCGAGGTCTTCGCTCTGCGCAAGTTCCTTGAGTTTCGAATCGACGAAAGCGGCGTCGATCCTGAAGCTCTCCCCGCCGTGCTTGCCCGCGTCGAACGAAATCTCCTCCAGCAGCTTCTCCATCACCGTGTACAGGCGCCGCGCGCCGATGTTCTCCGTGCTCTCGTTCACGCGCATGGCAATCTCGGCGATGGCCTCCACCGCCTCCGGCAGGACGTGGAGCGTGACGCCTTCCGTCTTCAACAGCTCCACGTACTGCCGCACCAGCGCGTTCCGCGGCTCGGTCAGGATGCGGACGAAATCCTCCCGCGTCAAGGGCTCGAGCTCCACGCGGATCGGAAACCGGCCCTGGAGCTCGGGAATCAGGTCCGACGGCTTGGCGACGTGGAAGGCCCCGGCGGCGATGAAGAGGACGTGGTCGGTGCGGACGACCCCGTACTTGGTGGTGACCGCCGAGCCCTCGACGATCGGCAGCAGGTCGCGCTGCACGCCCTCGCGCGAGACGTCCGGGCCGTGGGCGGCGCTCTGGCGTCCGGCCACCTTGTCGAGCTCGTCCAGGAACACGATGCCGGAGTTCTCGACGCGGCGGACGGCCTGGGCGACGACCTCCTCCATGTCCACGAGCTTGGCGGCCTCCTCCTGGACCAGGAGCCGGCGCGCCTCGGCCACGCGGACGCGGCGGCGCTTGGTCCGCGAGGGCATCATGTTGGAGAGCATGTCCTTGAGGTGGATGCCCATCTCCTCCATGCCCTGGCCCGAGAAGATCTCGAGCATCGGCATGGCCTGCTGCTGGGTCTCCAGCTCGACCATGCGCTCGTCGAGCCGTCCGGCGCGCAGCTGCGAGCGGAGCTTCTCGAGGGTCGCGTCGCGGGACGCCCCCGCGGTGACCTGCTCCAGCGAGGCGCTGCCGAAGGGCTCGGCGCCGGTGCGCGGCAGCAGGAGATCGAGCAATCGGTCTTCGGCGAGCCGCTCCGCCTTCTCCTGCACCTGCGCCATCAGCTCGGCCTTCACCATGTTGACGCCCAGCTCGGTGAGGTCGCGGATCATCGATTCGACATCGCGACCCACATAACCGACTTCGGTGTACTTGGAGGCTTCGACCTTGACGAACGGCGCTTGAGCAAGCTTGGCGAGCCGCCTCGCGATCTCGGTCTTACCAACGCCGGTGGGGCCGATCATGATGATGTTCTTCGGCGCGACCTCGTCGCGCAGCTCGGGCGGCAGGTTCTGGCGCCGCCACCGGTTGCGCAGGGCGATGGCCACCGCGCGCTTGGCCTTGCCCTGCCCGACGATGTAACGATCGAGCTCCGAGACGATCTGGGCGGGGGTCAGGCTGGCGCTCACAGCGTCTCCACCGTGATCTGGTCGTTGGTGTAGACGCAGATCGAGGCGGCCACGCGCATGGCCTCGGTAACGATAGCCTTGGCGTCCAGCTCCGAGTGCGCGACGAGCGCGCGCGCGGCCGCCAGCGCGTAGGGGCCGCCCGAGCCGATCCCGATCAGGCTGTCGTCGGGCTCGATGACGTCGCCGGTGCCCGATACGATCAGCGAGTGGTCGCGGTCGGCCACGGCGAGCAGCGCCTCGAGCCGCCGCAGCACGCGGTCGGTGCGCCAGTCCTTGGCCAGCTCGACGGCGGCGCGCGGCAGGTTGCCGCGATGCTCCTCGAGCTTGGCCTCGAAGCGCGCGAAGAGCGTGAAGGCATCGGCGGCGGTGCCGGCGAACCCCGCGAGGATGCGGTCGCCGTGGATCTTGCGGACCTTGCGCGCGCCGGCCTTGACGATGGGCTGCCCGATACTCACTTGCCCGTCGCCCGCCATGGCGACGTTCCCCCGGTGGCGAACGCAGAGCACGGTCGTGGCGTGAAACACGCGATTT
>WNFF01010746.1_pt1 | contig 15570 bp, 11 predicted proteins | sample 5400441 | NCBI WGS metagenome assembly WNFF01 (sample SAMN13153345, study PRJNA577476) | soil metagenome | isolation source: 120 cm saprolite under Douglas fir tree site 2 hole 3 replicate 1 | place: USA:California | collected 2015-04-18 | reverse complement strand
AAAGGCGAAGAAGGCCGCCGTATTTTACCGGCAGTGACGATGCTTGAAACGAGCAACGCCGGTCGCGGCGCTCGCGAAATTCTTCGGAGCTACATTGTCCCTCAAATAGGAAGCGAACCTTATCTGCGCAAGCCGCCGCTCGTGAACTGGATCGTAGCCGCATCCTTCAAACTTTTCGGCGCGCGCAATGAATGGACCGCGCGGCTTCCGTCTGCGCTTTGCGTGCTTACAGTCGCAATTGCATTTGTCACCGTTGCTCGCTCGAGTCTCGGCGAAACCGGATCGCTCATTGCCGCGGTGATTTGGCTGACAAATTTCGGGATGATCGAAAAGGGGCGGCTTATCGAGATCGAAGCACTTTACGTTTCACTTTTCGGTCTCGCAATTATCTGCTGGCTCTGTTGGTGGCAGGAGCGGCGATCGCCATGGCTCACCTGGACCATTCCATTTATTTTTCTCGGCTTCGCACTTCTTGCGAAAGGTCCGCTCCATCTTGTTTTCTTTTACGGGATCGTGATCGCGGTCTTGTGGCGCGAGGGCGAAATCCGACAGCTCGTCACGGCTGCGCATTTTATCGGAATCGCGATCATGCTCGGCATTTTTGCGGCATGGGCGATTCCGTATTTGCAAATGACGCAGAACAGCGGCGTCGCGCACGTCTGGTCGCGGCAGTTTTCCGGTCGTCTTGCCGGTGAAGGTTTTAAGTTCACCAGTTGGATCCTGAATATTCCACGTGGCCTCGCTTATTTTCTACCGTGGGTTCTCCTGCTGCCGCTTGCGAGCACCGCCCAATTTTCTGCAAAGAAACAATCGGACATCGCTAGCGCGCTCGCATTGGGGATCGGCCTTCCATTTTTCATCGTCAATTTGATCCCCGGCGACTTGCCACGATACAGCATGCCTTTGCTTGTACCGGCTGCGTGGCTCATGGCCATGGTACTAAGCGCCCACAACCTTCGCTGGCCGCAATCCCTCGGCGGTAAGGAGCTTCGACCTTTGCGCTGGGTTACATGGATTGCCGTTGTCACTGCGGCCGCTATTTGCATCTATGCGGTCGCCATCATTCCAGAGCTGGAACACCGACAAAAGGTGAAGAACATTGCGGCGCAGATCGATGCGGCCGTTCCGCCGACTGCATCGATCTACGCAATCAGCCGTTCCTTTTTTATCTACACCGAAAGTTGTCCTACATCGATCGCGTTAGCGACTTGCCACCTGACACGCGCTTCTTTCTCGTTCGACCGGGAAACGAAGCGGCGGCGGAAAATGCGCCGCAGTTTTCTCCGCGGCGGGCTCGCGCGATTCTGCGCATCAACGATTATCGCGGGTGGAAAACCATTCTCTTTGCCGTGGGGCCGTAATTGCAGCGGGTCGCAGTTGACAGAAACCAGAAATCGAAATTAGTTAGCATGCTAACTGTTTCTCAAATGCTACCTCCGAATATCGAAGAGTTTGGCCTTGTTCTTTTCGGAACGGCGCGCGCCTGGCGCACGAAGCTGGATCGGCGTCTGCGTCCACTCGGGCTTAGCCAGGGAAAGTGGCGGACCCTCATGCATCTTTCCCGTGGAGGAAATAAGCTTACGCAGAAAGAAATTGCGAACCGAATGGGGATTGAGGAGCCGACGCTCGCCGGTTTGCTTGATCGTTTGCAGCAAGATGGCTGGGTGCGGCGCCGCGGTTCACCCAGCGATCGTCGTTGCAAAACAGTCCATCTCCAGCGGCGCTCTCAAGCAGTGCTCGATGAAATTTTTAATACGGCACACGATCTGCGACACGAATTGATTGCGGACATTCCGCTCCGCGATCTCCAGCTTTGCATGCGCGTCCTCTCCAATATTCGCGACAAGGCCGAGCAATCACCTCATGGCAGCCCGAATCGGAATGGTCGCAGAACAGCAGCGCCGAGAAAATCCACGTGATGACTACGATGAGCCGAGTGAATGTTGCCACGCGTGAAGCGATTGGCGATCTCGAGAAGCGTTGGGGCCGCAAACGCATGTATGTTGGCGGAGCCGCAATTCTCGTCGTCTTTTGTCTCCTCGTCTTACGTGCGTGTGGCGGAAGGCAGAAACCGCCTCCGCCACCGCCGCCGCGACCAGTTGCCGTAGCAAAGGTTGTGCAGAAGGACGTGCCACGCTACCTCGATGAAATCGGCACCTGCGCTGCGCTTGAAACCGTCCAGGTGCAATCGCAGGTGAGCGGTCAGATCGTTTCGCGGGATTTCCAGGATGGCGCGGATGTGAAAAAAGGTGATCTGCTCTTCAGGATTGATCCGCGCCCCTTTCAGGCTGTACTCGACCAGGCAAAAGGGCAGCTCGCCCAAGCCCAATCGCAATTGGTGCTCGATCAAATCACGCTAAAACGCCAGCAGGAATTGCGCGCACGTAATGTTGTTGCGCCGCAGGATCTTGATGTCGCGCAAGGCACAGTGAACAGCGACGAAGCGAAAGTGAAGAGCGCCGAAGCCGCAGTCGCCGCTGCTCAAGTCAATCTCGATTTTTGCAGCATCCGTTCGCCGATTGATGGCCGCGCCGGTTTGCGAAATCCGATCTACACAGATTTCACAGTTGCGGAAACCGATCTCCCGCAAGTGCGGCGTTATTTAAACGGACCCGCGCTCAAAGTGCTGACGGCGACGCCGGATGACGCCAGCGACGATCCGAAAATGGGCGACCTGTATTTCATCGATAATGCGGTGCAGCCCGGCGCGGGCACGGTCAAGGCGCGCGCGGTTACCCCCAATCCCGATCGAAAGTTCTGGCCGGAGGAGTTTGTTCGAGTTCGCCTGATTCTCGACACGATTAAAGACGCGAAACTTGTGCCATCGCAAGCGGTGCAAATCAGCCAAAACGGTCCTTACGTGTTTGTTGTTAAGCCCGATAACACCGTTGATAAGCGTGCTGTGAAACCCGGTCAGCCGCAGGATGGAGATATGGTTGTAATCGAGCAAGGCGTGCAGGCAAACGAGATCGTCGTCGTCACTGGGCAGATTGCGTTGGCGCCTGGAGTAAAGGTCGCGCCGCAGACCTCCAAGTCTAATGAGGATCGCGCCAAAGGATGATCCGAATTCAATTTTTCTGAACGAGAGTTTCACTTCGCATGGCTTCTCATAACGAAAACGAGGGCGATGGGTATAACGGCGGCGAATCGATTCCGCCGCGGCCCGCAGCTCATCGACAGAAACGAGCGGCTGCCGGCGTAAAACCGCAGGACACGCCCGGCGGCAGGCTGATTCAAATTATCGGCTCCGGTCTTTCCGGTCCGTTTATTCGGCGGCCAGTCATGACAGTTCTGCTGACGCTTTCGATCATCGTCGCCGGTATCGCGACTTACGGAAAACTCTCCGTCAACGATCTGCCTGCAGTCGATTATCCTGTCATCAACGTCACTTGTTCCTATCCCGGCGCGAATCCGACGACGATGGCGAACAACATCGCTACGCCGCTTGAAAAACAGTTTCTGCAAATTCCCGGCCTCGACATCATCACGAGCCAGAGCACGCAGGCGAACACGCAGTTCACGCTGCAGTTCAGTTTAAGCAAAAGCATCACCGATGCCGCGACCGACGTGCAGGCTGCAATTCAGCGCGCGAGCGGAAGTTTACCGGCCGATTTGCCGAGCCCGCCGACATTCACGAAAACGAATCCGAACGATCAGGCCGTTTACTTGTTAGGCTTAATGTCGGACACGCTGACCGACGGCGATCTATATAAGTATGCATCGACTGCGGTGCAGCAGCGCATCGCGATTCTACCCGGTGTTTCCCAGGTGCAGGTGTACGGCGTGCAGGCCGCCATTCGTATCAAGGCCAGCCCCGCGGCGCTGGCTGCGCGCGGACTCACGATGGATGATTTGGCGGGTGCGATCAAAGCCGGCACGGCTTACTCGGGAGCGGGCCAGTTCGATGGGCCGCATCGGACTTTCATTCTGCAACCGAACGGTCAGATCGATCAGGCTGAAGGCTATCGAAACCTGATCGTCGCGCGGAACAAAGACGGTTCTCCAGTGTTCCTTCGCGACATCGCGGACGTGCGTCAGAGTGTGCAGGACGAGCGATTGTCGCGAACATTCTGGGTTCGCGGATTGAATGTCCCTGGGTCGGTCGTCGTGCTTGCAGTTTCGCGGCAAGCCGGCGCAAACGCGGTCGCCGTTGCAAATTCTGTCAAAGCGCTTTTCCCCGAGCTGAACGCGACACTCCCCGGTTCTATTAAACTGATTCCGGTTTTCGATCGTTCGCAAAGCATCGTCAATTCCGTGCACGACGTGCAGATGACGCTGTTCATTTCGTTTGTCCTCGTCGTCCTGGTCATCTACGCCTCTCTCGGTCGCGCGACCGACACGCTGATTCCCGTTGTCGCGCTCCCGCTTTCGCTTTTGCTCACGGTCGCGGTCATGTACGCGCTCAATTACTCGATCAACAATCTGACTTTGATGGCAATGACGCTCGCCATCGGGTTTCTGGTCGATGACGCGATTGTATTTTTGGAGAACGTGGTGCGTCGCGCGGAGCACGGCGAATCCATTGCTCAAGCCGCGTTCAACAGCGCAGGAGAAATTTCGTTCACGATTCTTTCGATGACGTTATCACTCGCCGCCGTTTTTATTCCGCTGGTTTTTTTGCCCGGCCTTCTCGGGCGAATTTTCCGCGAATTTTCCGTCACAATTATCGTTGCGATCTTCGCATCGGGACTCGTTTCACTCACGCTCACACCGTTGATGTGCGCTCGCATGCTGCGCGAACATGGACCAGGCCACAAGAAAACTCGGGTAGAACGTTGGGTGGGCGACAGGATCAAACGCGTCATTCAAATCTACGGAAGATATCTTGACGCCTTCCTCGATCGTTCCTGGCTTGCTATACCGATCCTGATCACTTGCATGTTCGGTCTTTGGTTCTTCTTCAGCCATTTGCCGTTCACGCTTTTGCCGGCGGGCGATAGCGGATTCATTCGCGGGATTTTCATCGCGCAGGAAGGCGCTTCACCCGCGCAGATGCGTGCTTACCAGCAACAGGTGAATCAGAAATTGCAGCAGGATCCGAATGTCGGGCAGTACTTCACCTTGGCTGGTTTTTCCAGCCGCACCGCGTCCTCGCAAGCCCTGGTCTTGGTGTTTCTCAAACCGCAAAAAGAACGACCCGACATCGATCATTGCATTCTCCAACTTCAGAAATCGATCGCCGAAATCCCCGGCATCACCGCGATTCTACGGCCAAACCCAGTTTTGCAAATCAACGTCGGCGTGACCAATCAGAACCAGGGCCAATATGCCTACGCTTTCAGTGGGATTGTCCTCGAAGACGTTTATAAGGCGGCTGACCAACTACTCAAGAAACTGCAAGGCTTCAAAGGTTTCGCTACCCTGCGCTCGGATTACTATAATAGTACGCCGAACCTAACGATTGATATCGATCGTGAGCGCGCCTCCACTTACGGCGTCTCCACTACTGCGGTCGAGAATTTGTTACGCACCGCTTATTCGCAAAACTACGTTTACCTAATCAAGAAACCGGAAGACCAGTATCAGGTCATACTTGAAGTCGCCGACACTGAGCGGGCCCATCCGGACGATCTCGATGAACTCTACGTGCGCAGTAACTCGTTAGGTAGTTCGGGTTCCAATGCAACGTCTTCTGGTGGAAGCGCTGCTTCATCGAATGCGAGCTCGGGCGGTATCACCACGACTACCGGCACAATTAGCAATCTCGTTCCACTCCGCGCCGTCACTCGCACCAGCCAGGTCGTCGGCCCGCAAGCCGTCAATCACTTAAATCAATTCACAAGCGTAACCATCAATTTCAACCTGCTCCCCGGAGTAGCTATCGGTGACGCGAAAAATTTCATCGATAAAGCGGCCACCGATGTGCGCAAACAATTCCCGGGCGTGCAGGGTGCGTTCCAAGGGGAGGCGCAGGTCTTTGAACAGCTCTTCAAAGCGCTGCCGCTTCTCCTTATCTCCGCGATTTTTGTCATGTATGTCATTCTCGGAATTCTATACGAAAGCTATGTCCACCCCGTCACGGTGCTCTTTCCTGCGATCGTTCCCGCAGTGGTCGGCGGACTTTTCACTCTCTGGATTTTCAATTCCATGCTTTCGCTCTACAGCGTTATCGGCTTATTTCTACTTCTCGGTATCGTGAAGAAGAATGGCATCATGGTTGTCGACTTCGCGCTGCAGCGGATCGATGAAGGCTGGAATCTGCGCGAAGCGATTCACGAAGCGAGCATCGAACGGTTTCGTCCCATCATGATGACCACACTCGCCGCGCTCATGGGCGCAATCCCGCTCGCGCTCGGCTACGGCTCCGATGGAAAATCAAGACAACCGCTCGGACTGGTTATCGTCGGTGGTTTGATCTTTTCGCAGATGGTTACGCTCTTCGTTACGCCGGTGATTTATCTCTGGCTCGAATGGTTCCAGGAACACGTGCTCGATAAAGTGCCGTTCCTGCGCAGCGCGCATACTCATCACGAGGGCGAGCCGCCACGACCGGCCGGAGCCGGCGACGGTCACATCGCGCCTGAACCTGTCGGTGCGAACTGAGGCTGCGCTTTACGGCGTCGCGTCAACGACGTTCTCGCGTCATTTTCCGAATACCTTCTTAATCTCGCCAACCTTGCGCTGCACTTTGCCGCCAACCTTTTCGGTCGTGCCGCGATCCTGCAAGTTCGGATTGCCGGCAGCTTTGCCGGCTGTCTCTTTTACCTTCCCCTTGGCTTCACTCATTCTGCCTTTAACTCTGTCTTTCGTGCTCGATTTCATATCAAACAATTCGCACGTCCTTGAGGCAGAGGTTGGTAAAATCTGAGTGTTTACATCCACAGCGTCACAGCGGCGACGATCAGACCGAGCACGAAACCGCCCAGCACTTCAAAGATCGAATGACGCGAAAGTTTCAGTCGCGACCAACCGAGGATCGGCAGAAAAGCGAGCAGCATTCCGCCAAAGCCCGGCACAAGCTTGGTTATGATCACGGCCGCGAAGGTGGCGATGGCGACGTGGACGGAAAGCTTTATCCAGCGATTGGCTGCGGCCGCCACTGCTATGAGCAGGGCAACTGCAGCCAGACCTCTGATCATTTCCTTCGCGCGCTCGCCGACCAGAAAGTAAAAGCCAAGCGGAATGAGTAAGAGAAAGGCGACCGTGTAGAGTGCGGGACGATCGGCTGGCGCGGAGGCATCAACCGTTTCCCAGCGACCGGACGAGTAGCGGGTCCAAACAAACAGTCCAAGGGGAACGAGTGTAACTGCTACTACAATACCTGTAGTTCGAACTGCGTTGTAACCGCCGTAGAAACGCCACGATGCGGTTGCTACTAACAAAACAACGAAAGTAAAAGGGTGTCCGACGATGGAGCACCAACGCGCTAGCGTAACCTTACTCATTTAAAGACGCGGTCATAGCGAAAGTTTTGGCAAGTAGAAGGTTATTCGGCCAGCGTCAACTATTTCCCGCAACTCCTGACAAGCAGACCAGCTGCCTCCCGGTCCTTTTTGGTTAGCGCTCAGCAACAGTCTTAGGAGCGTAAACCTTGACATCAAATCCATCGACCAGACAAGTATGATCCGGAGCAGGAGCGAGTGAGCTGAAGCCATCGAGTAGTGCTGGGATCGTGGAAAGGTGTTCCACCTCGGCGGCACGATATCGATACGGTGTGTGTGACACTTGCACTCGGAGAAGTGCACCCAGCGGCCGGTGAAGGGAAAAGAGGTAGTAGCGTTCGAGCAGAAAAAATTCTCGGGAACCCGGTTCAGTTTCCGATGCGTCGCCCAGCCCGCGATACCGAAAGCGCGCGCACTCGTCCGAACCGGCACGCGTGCTGGAGTAATTTACCCAAGTATTGCGTTTCGCGGTCATCTTGGCGCGGAAATACGGCAGCCCGAATAAAGCGCGTGCCCCCCAGGTGGCGAGCGATTGGTTACAATCGAGAGAGTAGAACCAAATGCCCGGCCGGCCGTCGCGGTCGTAAACATAGGTGCGTACGTTCAGTTCTTGAAAGGAAGAGAACCACGGCAAGGAAGGCACAACACGCGGACGCACGTTACGCATGAAGAATGGAACGATGCCGAGATAAGCCTCGCCTTGGAAGGTGTCGACGGTAAGGCCGGCCGGCAGCGTCTCCTGGATTTGGGCGGGCTCATAGCACCAATGCAAGAAGAGCAGCGATTCCCATCGTTGATGCATCACATGAGGTGCATCTCCGTCCGGAACACGAGCTTCGAGTCGCGCCTTGAGATCGGGTGCCATAGCTGCCGGAGTTGATCGCTCGCGTAACGTACCCAGACAACTCGTGATCGCGCTTAAAATGTTTGAGTTGGCGCGCGGCGACAAAATGATAACGGGGCGATTCAGGCCTCGCAGTTTTATTGTGCAAACCGCTTTTGCGCGAACGCCGCTACGTTTAGGTTGACTCATGCAAGCCCAGTTTCCATCTGAACAATCTGAGTCCGGAGAATTTCAACGGCAGGAAGATGCCTTTCGCGAGTGGATTTCTACGGATGGATCGACACCGTATCCGGCCGTTCCCGGCCGCTATCATCTTTACGTTTCGCTTGCTTGTCCCTGGGCGAGTCGCACCGTCATCTTCAGAAAGCTAAAGCGACTCGAGGACGCAATCGGTATGACTGTGGTCGACCCGATTCGCGATGAGCGCGGTTGGGCACTTCGCGATCCAACTGGAGGGACGCGCTCCGTCGCGTCCGGAAATGGGGACGACACAGAGGTCGTCCCTCCATCAACTGATCCGGTCAACGGTTTCCATTTCCTCAGCGAAGCTTACGCAGCGACCGATCCGAACTTCGACGGTCGCGTCACCGTGCCGGTGCTCTGGGACAAGGAAACGAAAAAGATCATCAACAATTGCGAAGACGACATTTGCCGGATGTTCAATGACGCCTTTGATTCGTTAGGGAACTCTAAACTCGATCTTTTCCCCAAGGATATCGAAGAGGAACACGCCCAGCTCTCCGATTTCATCTACGAGAATGTGAACAACGGCGTTTACAAAGCCGGCTTCGCCACTCGCCAGCGTCCTTACGAAATTTCCTGCAAGAAACTTTTCGACGCGCTCGATGACTTAGAGAAGCGGTTATCGACAAGCCGTTATTTGTTCGGCAATCGCATCGTCGAAGCAGATTGGCGATTGTTCTGCACACTCGTTAGGTTCGATGTTGTTTATCACGGCCACTTTAAGTGCAACATTCGTCGGATCATCGATTACCCGAACCTGCAAGGTTATTTGCTAGACCTTTATCAGCAGCCCGGTATCGCCGAGACGGTTAACTTCGACCACATCAAGCGCCACTACTATATGACGCACACCGAAATTAATCCGACTCGAATTGTGCCGATTGGACCCGCGCTTGACCTCGCGCGTCCGCATGGTCGCGAGAAGACATCCGAAAGCGCGACTGGAAACAGAATCGCCTTGTCGAAAGGCGGGATCCGCTCTTAAGGTTTCGCGATATGACAGGCCAAGGGTCGACCGGCAACGTGATCGCTGCTCTTTGCAGTTTCTTTATTCCTGGGTTGGGGCAATTGCTGCAAGGACGGCTGCTCATGGCAATCGTTCAATTCTGCCTCGCCGCGGTGATGTGGATTGTCCTGCTCGGATGGCTGATCCATCTCTGGTCGATTCTGGATGCCGCCTTATACAAGCCGCGGAGTTGAGGGAGGTGCGTCCTCGTCGCGCACTGGACAATTGGCAATCGCAACTCGAACTTCGGAAATCTTTTCGTCCTCGTAGTTCAACGGATAGAACGGAGGTTTCCTAAGACGAAACCGGCATTTTATCACACTTTGTCACCGGTCACACATACGCAAACAATCTGATTTTAGTGTCTTACGCCGGAATACGTGTAAGCTTGAATTGTCAGGAGTCCGCTAATCTTTGTAGGCCGGGTGACACAAAGGGTGACACAAAATGAATCCGGTGTTGCTCGCCTTATGTTAGGCTTTACTGATGGAATCGTCTCGCCCGTTAGCGACCGCGTCCGTTTCTAGAGTGGTCATCTGCCTTCATGCTGGGATCAATCCGGGCACGCATTCCGTCTTCATCGACTACTGGCATGCGGGTGCGCGATGGATACGTGGCGAATACCTCTATCCTCGCAACAACCAGTTTCTTTACAGCCCTCTGGCAGCAGCTTGGTTTGCTCCCTATGCGCTCCTACCACAAGCTCTCGGCGGCATTCTCTGGCGTCTGCTTTCCGCAATCGCCCTTATTTTGGGCGCCCGGATGAGTGGCCGCATGGCTTGGCCCGGCACCAGCGGTGTTCAATGGACGGCTTGGGGTTTGGCCGCCCTCCTTCCTCTCTCGCTGAGCAATCTAAACAACGGGCAAGTGGGAGTGTTGATCACTGCCCTTTTGCTATTTGGGACCGTCTTCTGCGCGAGTGGCCGGTGGCAAATTACCGCGGCGTGCTTCGCGATAGCCACAATTTTCAAGCTCTATCCTATCGCAGTCGCGTTATTACTCGCCGCTCTCTATCCCGACAAACTGTCATGGCGTCTCGCACTGTGGTTGGTGGGGTTATTTTTGTTAACGTTTCTACTCCAGCATCCCTCTTATGTTTTGACGCAGTATCAAGAGTGGTTAGAGCGGCTCGCGAACGACCATCGCCGTCTCAAGGGTGCGTATGGCACTTGGCGTGATGCTTGGTTGTTACTGCGGCTTGCCCGCGTGCCGATGACGATGCTGGCTTGGACAATGTTGCAGCTAGTGGCTGGAGTTCTCGCCGCTACATTCTGCGTTTGGGGACAACGGTCGGGTTGGAACTCGAGGCGGTGTCTCGCCGCTGCCTTTTGTCTTGCCTCAGCGTGGATGACGCTATTCGGTCCAGCTACTGAAGCCGCCACCTACATCATCTTGGCCCCGGCTGTTATCTTCGGCCTGATCACTTCCTGGAGCTCACCGCACCCAGTGTGGCTGCGGACCGGTATGAGCTGTACCTATGGTCTCCTGGTCGCGGCCGATATTTTAAACTCTGGGTTGCACCCGGCTGCACATGTCATCTACGTTCACGCTGTCCAACCCGTTACTGCTTTGATCTTTGTTGGACTAGTTCTCGTGTGGCTTAGCTCGGACGGGCTCTGGTTCCGACCCGTGGTCATGCCTGACGAGGTGTGACTTCTGCAAGTGAACGCCTCGCCAAACATTCTTAAAGGAGAGCGTGGTCGAGATCAATCCGACGTTTCTGCCAGGAGTCGTCTCACCTACGCAAATTGTCGTTCGTTAGGTCGGCTGCACCGGAAGCTCCGTCGGCTCGCGTCATCGGGAATCTGCCTATTTTTAATCATCCGGGTGACACAACAGTGACACAAAACTCAGCGCCGCTTTCTCGTTAGGAGTCAGGAGGTCCTTTGTTAGGTTCGCTGCCGGAACCTATATATGAGGATGAACAATAAATACAACAAACAGCCATTATCGCGCTGTCGGCGCACGGTACACAATAAGCTTAAAGTAAAACTGAGGTATACGGTATGGCAAAGCTTTTCGCCAGTGAACCATTCGGAAAATCAGGCACGGTCGTTCCCAAGAGTAAGGTTGTCCTTAAAGGATGCTTTGCAGACCTGGATCGCAAGCCTGCAATCTTTGGGCTGGGCGTCGCCTTTTTAGGCGTCCAGATCACGGACCTTGAAAACAGATGTGTAGCGATGCACGGTCGCCTAGATCAAAAGTGTTGCCTCTCTAGAGCGAAACGGAAAAACGAACCTCGTACCACATCTACCACGCGAGACACCTGACGGCTGGTCGGGTCGAACGGTAGGAAAGTTTCAAACGGACCGTTAGCCGCGTCCGAATCGAGGGAACTGCGTCGGAAGCGAGTCGGCAACGGCATGCACGCTGCGAAAGGCCTCGGGAGCAGGCGAAATACCATTAGGGGACTTGTGTTTGCGGCCTTATATTGCCGCAGCGGTCATCAAAGGGAACTTATTATGCATGCATTAACGATCACGCAGAACAGCGCGCTTTACTTCGCGCAGCATAGAATTATAAAACGGCGCAACGCGGTTTTTCGGCGTATGCGCGCGGCAGGAAGAGATCGGCCCCCCGATCTTCGGCGACCGGCTTTCAGCGAGGCCTACCTTGTACCGCGATTTTATCAGGACAATAGTCTGTGAGCCTCTCATCGTGCACGGTTGACGGGCGTACGTCAGTTATAGTTCACATACGCTTGTGCCTGAGCCTAGCAGGGTCCTCGTAGTTCAACGGATGGAACGGAGGTTTCCTAAGGTAAAAACCGGGCCTTTGCCGGAGTCCGCACGAGTTATCTCTCGTCTGCAAGCTGTGGTTTGGTAGCGAATTACGACTAGTTCTGAGTAGTCAGGAATAATCTGCAGTTAGCTTATTTTTCGCATTTGGGTGACACAGCTGGTGATACAAAAATCCGCCTAACGAGTGAAGGAACAATCCCGAACTCGAAGCGCGCGGGATCAATTTTTCGGACCCATTGTCGGTGGCAGCGGCTCCTGCACGGCGCGTTCGGCGTTGATAAAACCAAAGCCGTCCAGAATCGAATAACCGGCGCCAATTCGGTTTGCCATCCGGCCCTTGAAAGTCCCGCCGTCATTGGCCGTACCTGTGAAGGCGACCCCGCCATCTATCACCGTTCCCTGGGGAATAAGCACGCCGCCACCGAGCAGATCGGCTGAGTCGTCCCGGTCTGAAACTCACCGTCATTCGAAAAAATTGGCCTTCCTGCGAAGGGGCGGGCGCCTGGCCGGCGAAGGTAGCCATTACGTTTGCGCGACTGATCCCGATCGAATCGCCAAAGGTAAAGGGCAGCCCGCCAGTAATGATGTCGCCATTATTAGGGCGCGGATCAAAAACCAGACCCGGAAAGGGGCCGGCTTCGCTCCCGCCGGTGACATTGCCTCCGGCTCCATGGAAAGTAATGCTGTCGATGCTGCCTGGGCCCGAATAAGAAATCATGTTCTCGTTCGGATCGACCAGTCCAAGATTTGAGAAGCTAGAGTCAGCCACCGCGGTGACAATAACCTTGCCCCTGGCGCCTATTCCCGGCCGCATCACATCTGCGGTTCCTTGGGCAAAATAGGGATCAAGATCGTGCAGAAAAGCGCTCTTCTGAAGTACGCTCCGCATTTGTGACGGAGTTACCGAGCCAGAACCACCGTTGGCCTGGAGCACGAGAGCCCCGATGGCGGCGGCGTGGGGAGCGGCGCAGCTTGTGCCAAAGAAGTTTGGAAACAAGTCCGCGTCGCGACTGCTATCCGCGAAGAAGAAGGTCGTGTTTGCTCCGTCCATCGCAGCGACATCGGGTTTGAGCCGGATTTCTGGCCTATCAAGACGATGGTTGTTCTCATCAAAGATGATGGTCGCCGGACCTTCCGAGGTAAACGATTCTGGGATGTAGGGTCGGAACGGGCTGTATGCCGCTACGGCGATCGCGCTGCGGGCATGAGCGTGACCAAACACCGTCGGCGTGAAGTAGGAGAAAAATTCCGTCGGATTCGAGCCGCCGTCGAAGAGTGAGTAATGCAGCCGGCTGGCGATTTTCGAGTCGTGCTTCGGCATATTTGCGCGAGCGATGACGAGTTGGTAATCGAAAACACCGCCGGGGAGAATGATTGTTCCGACCTCGACAGGCCGATGATTGGCAATGTTGTCGGAACCCAACGCACCCACAAATTTCCCGTTGCTGTCGAAAAGCAGCGCATTGAAATCAGACGTGACCAGATCGGGCGTGTCTCTGACCGTACTTACCTTGACGGTGAACGGGCCGGTGTCAGCTGTGTCGCCGGTCAGAAAATCATTGCCAATGATTCGGATGGTATAGTTGCCGACTTTCGCAAACGTTAGAAGCAGGCTTGGGTTAATTTCCCCGTCAGCGCTAACTACTTTACCGCTTGGATCAAGGACGGTAATGGTTGCGTTAAGAGGAACGGGACGCTTGCTGGTCTGATCCGACGTGCCGAGCAGGTCAATGCGGTCCGTCGCGCCAGCCACTTTGTTGTGAAAGATCAGATCGAATGGGATCGGGTTACCATTGGCATCATTCTGCGCCTGGCCGGAACCGCTGAAGAGCGTCTGTAGTGGCGGCGGAAGCGTTACATCGTATGGGTCATCCCATTGCAGATCGAGAATGATCTCGCCAAAAAAAGCCACCAGGCTTTGAGCGATGTCTTGTTGCCCAGGGTTCGGGTTAAAATTGTGAAAGCCGCCGGCGAAAAGCGCGGGATCGACTCCAGTGAGATCGATGTTCGTACCCGCGAGGGCGGCGCCAGGATTATTTGGATCGAATGGCACAAGCCGCAAATCGGAGGCATAAGATTGCGTCGGAGCATCATTACCCGCGGCGGTGAAATAGGAGACGCCGGCGGCGGTCACCTCGTCGATGGCTCGGCCCGAAATACCATCCGAATAGTAAGGCTCGTCAATGTACGCAACATCATCGACAACGATGTTGGCCTTGAATCCGTGGCGCGCATTTGTTCCGCTGGCAAGACCTGCAAGCGAGCGAATGTTGTTGGCGAAGTTCACCTCGCCGCCGTTGGCGGTGGCAAACCCAAGCTTGACTGCTGGGGCCATGTCATGGATCACCTGACACATCGCGCGGCCTTCGTCATTACCCACGCCAGACTCCTGCAGAATGGTTACGCCATTCGCTGGAAGGTCTCCGCTCGCGATATCGTCTCTTGCGTGGGTAATCGCGCCTTGGCTGGTGTTGAAGGTATCAGAGATCACGCCGATCGTGATTCCGGCACCATCGAACTGCGGGATCTTGTCTACGCGATGCTGCACCACACCCTGCGAAGTTACAGCACCGACGCGAAACTGCGGCTTGAGCGAAGCGTGCACAGCAGAAACTCCCGGCGTATGCGCGACGATCGCAATCGCATCAATCGGCAGATAAGCCTCCATCACGCCGCCACGATAGTTCCGGTCCTCGGCCGTGATTTGCGTCCCTTGGTTCGCGAGGATGGAAGAGCGCGTCTGATCGTAAGGCGTGGCGTTATCTAATAGAATGTCAACCAGCACCCGGCCGCCTTGATCGAATTGCATCATGCGCGCATAGTCCGCTCCACCTCGCGAGATAGCAGGTGCAGTCTTGGCCGCCGCGCCCGCTTGCGCCGCGGCCTGCTTTTGCTCCAGTATTTCACGCAAACCGTTACCCAGGTTTTTAGGAATCGGGCCTGCAGTGAGCGTTGGCAAACTCAGCAGGCCAGCGCCCAAGGCCGTGAGAATCACCAGACCAATGGAGTTGCTTAGACGAGTTCTTGTCTCACCTCGCATAATTGGTAAAGGGGATGTTTTCATTTTCAGTGTTCCTATTGTTAATGATGTCTCCATATTCTCTTCAGCGTCCGCGATACTCTCGACCGGGCGGCCGACCGTAGAGATTCCAAGCTCGTCCTGTCCAGCTTTTTTTGGCATTTTTCGAAAAAAACATAGATCAAAGGTCAGGCGTGCCCTTTGTGTGCAGCCTGCATTTTCGTCAATAGGCAGTTGGGACCGCGCCCCGATGCACCTTGTAGCCATCGAAATGGGAGCCGCGTGTTTTAATATTTTCCTATTTCGCTTTCGACCTCTGGAGCCTTGCCTGATTG
>WNFF01002320.1_pt1 | contig 15570 bp, 10 predicted proteins | sample 5400441 | NCBI WGS metagenome assembly WNFF01 (sample SAMN13153345, study PRJNA577476) | soil metagenome | isolation source: 120 cm saprolite under Douglas fir tree site 2 hole 3 replicate 1 | place: USA:California | collected 2015-04-18 | reverse complement strand
TGGGGTGCGCTCGTTTTGTAGAAGACGAGGTCGGGGTCCGCCGTTGCCTGCAGGCGCCGGTTGAACTCCTGCACAGCGGGTTCGTGTTCGGGAAGATAAGGCTGGATGACGATGGCCATAAATGAAGGTGTGAGCGTCGCCCGTATTAAACATTTTTGTCATCCTGAGCGAAGCGAAGGACCGAGGCATTCCAGCGGCACAAGCAAATTGCACAGATCCCTCGCTTCGCTCGGGATGACAACTGAAGACTATCAGCTCGCGGTCGACTGTAACTTCTCGACCAGCGCCGCGACCGCGCCGATGTTCTTCATCTGCTCGATATCTTCGGGCTCGAGCTGCACTCTGAACTTTTCTTCGATGGCGAGAACCAGATTCAGATGCTGCATGGAATCCCAATTCTCAATCGTCTCTGGCGAAGACTCCGCCGTGATCTTGTCCCCTGGAATTCCGAAGATGTCGCTGGCGACGTTTCGCACCTGTTCAAACATACTGTCTGTCAATTCTTTCCTCCCGGTGTGGTTTCCGCCGTCCTCAGCTTAATCCAATCGGGGCAGCGTAGCGTGGCACTCTTCAGATCGAGCGCCCACAGCGAGCCCGCACCATTGGTCTCCTGCCGCTCGAAGCCATGCTGCGGGTAGAAATCGCGCGCCGGAGCGTTTTTCTTTGTCGGCAGAAACCAGCCCATCAGCCGCTTGCGGCCGCGCTGGGCAGCCCTTTCGGCCAGATGAGCGAGAAGAGCAGTTTCGACTGTCCTTCCGATGACGCGGCAGCTGAGTAGGAAAGTATCCACTTCGCATTGCTCGCCTTCGTCGTGCGCGATCGCGACCCCGACCAGCCCGTGATCGCCGAAACGGTCGCGGACCTTGATCGAAAATATATGCCACTCCGGCTGTTTGGCCATCTCCGCGAGTTGCGGCTCGGTGTAGCGCCGGGTGGTCAGGTTGAACTGGTTGGTTTTCTGCGTCAGTTGCGCGACCCGCGCCAGCGTCAGGTCAGACACTGGTTCCAGTTCGGCTTCCTGCTCGAGGAAGCGAAAGAAATCTTCCTTCGATTGAAAATTCTGCTCGGCGCCTGCACGCTGTTTCTGTGCAGCATACATCTCGGTGCGCTGCTGGTCTTCGGACGAAAGAGTCAGCCGCTCCAAGGCTGCACAATTTCTGAGGGCGGAAGCATACTCCAGTGGATTCTTCGGCAGATCGATAACCGTAACCTCCGGAAGCGCGGCGCGAACCTGCTCGCGCTCAAAAGGATTGTCGTCGAGGAAGGCGAGCGCATCGATGCCGACGTTCAGTTCCTGCGCGATCTCGCGAAGATTCTGAGCCTTATCGGTCCAGTTAATGCGCAGCGCCGCGAAATGATTCGCGCGCACCAGCATTCCCGGATGCTTCTCCAGCGCTTCCATGGCATCGTCGAGATTATTCTTGCTGCACACGGCGAGCAGAATCCCTTTGCGCGACAGATCGAGCAGGGCGCGATGCAAGGCCTGATACGCCGCGCCCGGATATTCAGCGCCAACTTCTATGCCGGACATGCCATCTTCGCCAATCACCCCGCCCCAAAGCGTGTTGTCGAGGTCGACGACCAGTACTTTGGAGGTGCGGCCGCTGAGCGGCACGATAAAACGCATCCACTCGCGGGCCATATGAAGAAGATGTCCAGCTGCGATGGGAAGCCGCGCCATTAGCCACTTGCGCTCGTCGTGCCAATGCTCGCTGCCATGACGCGTCACCAGCGCGTCGTAGTCGAGCACATACACGCCGTGGAATCCTGCAGCGATGCGCCGCAGTTCACGATTGATCTGCCGGATGAGTCCAGACTGGCCAGCCTCGGACTGGTCGTCGAGGACCCCGAGACTTGGAGACGACGGGCGCTCCAGGGAGTGAATAATCAGCGCCGCCTGGCTGTGTTTTCGAAACGCGCCGATCCACTGCTCATAGCCGCGGACCACGCGCTCGGCGGCTTGTTGCGCCGCTTCCGGCGCCAGATCGGCAAAGTCACGCCACAGCTCGGGCGCGGCCTGGTCGCTGCGCACCGCGAGCACGACCGCGTCCGGCGCGAAGCGGTACAGCGAACTCTGACTGTCGAGCATGTCCTGCACGTAGGTATTGAAGTCGCCGACATGGACTTCCAGATCGATGCCGTAGGCGAATGCTTCCGCGCGCAGCAGCGGCACGATGGGCTCGACGGTGAAGGAACGCAGAATTGCCAGTTTGAATTTTGCCAGCGCCAGTCCTTCCCGCGTCTTCTCGCGTAGCTCGTCGAGCTGTGAAATCACAAAGCTCGCCGTACCCGACGCGGGATCGCGCCGCCAAAGTTCCGACAGCCGCCGCGCGGCAAGATCGAAAGCGCCTTGGGCGATCAGCCGGTCGACTTCTGCGCGCAGGTTCGGCGGATTGTGCTCAACAGCCTTCGGATTGGAGATCGAATTGGACATCGAACTAGAGTCGAATCAGCGCTCCAGATACTCGATCAGCAAACGATTCTTAGTGTAGATCCAGGCGATATGCCGGCCGCCGAATGCGACTGCCGGCATCGGTTGCCTCGTGACGATCGCTCCCAGCGCGCGCGTGTCGGCGAGTGCGTGCTCCAGATTTTCCACGACATAACAAACGTGGTGCAGGCCGCCTCCCTTGACACCGAAGGAGTGGACGGGCGATTGTTCATCAGCCGGTTCCACCAGTTCCCAGAGCGGATCGCCCGAACGCCGGCTCTTCAGGAACGTGACGCGAACACTCTGGTTGGGATCATGAAAAACCTGCTCGTCCCAATCCGCCTGCAGAATGCTGGCGAAGCCTTGCACGGAATCCGGAATCGAAGCCACAACGAAGCCCACATGGTGAAACGTGCCTTCGGGCTGCCAGGTTAGGGAAATCGCATTCATCGTCAGGAACCATTCGTCAGGTTTGTCACCCCGAGCGAAGCGAGGGATCTGCATATTGCCGCGAACTGCAGATCCCTCGCTTCGCTCGGGATGACAAATCAAATAGGGCGTCTATTGCGCGCGACTTTGAATCCGCCTTTTGCCACGAGCGCCTAGGCATCGGATTCTGCATCCGACTCAGCGATGCCCATGCGTCCCGTGTTGGCGAAGCGGGCGAGCGGAGTGTGCGACTTCAACCACAGTTTGAAGTCGAAATACAACGGATGCAGAAAATTCATGAAACGCACAGCTGGCGACAATCGCCGCTCTGCGGGCGGCGTTTCGAGCGGGTACCCGGTATCGGCGAGGAGGTTGCCGATGCTCGACTCGATGTCGCGAACCTGTGGTGGAGTGAACATGCGTTTCCATCGGCCAATGGTGTTCGCTTCAGTCTCCTTGCCGTCGCCGCGAAACGAAGAATTCGGATTGTGCACCGATCCCAGCGCGACCTGCTGGATGCGGTCGTAGTCCAGATCGTGTTCGATGAACTTGCCAACGTGTGCCAATGTCTCGCGCGGATTCTGCACCAGATCCTCGTAATGAACTTCCATGTAATCGCCGCCCAGCGCCTGACCGGAGCGCCGGCCCTTGCTCACAATCCATCGCCAGAAGATGGCGGGCGCCAGGAAGGCGCGGCTGCGGTCCCATGGTAGTGGACGAATCCAGCCGATGCGATGCAGGGACGCAGCGACGTCGCGGCCGTCGCGAATAATGTGGACCACGAGTGAATCGGGAATCAGTTTCTTGATCAACGGAAGATAGAGCAAGTGCAGGGGCGTAGACTCCGCCCAGCGCCGGACGCCTTGTTTGCGCGCGATGGCTTCCATCACGATGCGCAGGAAGTCGCCTGCATTCCGGCACTCTTCCATCACGCGCTCTTCGATTTCCTTGGGATCGAGTCCGGTACGCTGAAACAGTTTGCTGGTGAAATAGGCGTCGAGCAGTTGGCGGCGGTTGCCGCGACGGGCGAGGTTGCCGAAGCGCACGCCGAGCAGGTTGAAGGCATTACTCTCCGCATGATAGACGGCGAACCCTCCGGCGGAAAGCAGCGTGTGGTAGAGGAACTTGGTTCCCGAGCGTCCGCAGCCCAGCACAAACACCGGAGCCAGAGAACGAGCGCCTCGTGCGCCCGGGGCCGTACCCTGACCTGCTGGCCGATTTTCGACGAGGGCGTTGGCGTTTTCCATGGCGTCTTCAGTAACTCTGGTCGCAACTCTGGTTGCCGGATTCACGACGTTCTTCCCCCCGAACTTCAGGACCGGACCGACTCGGCCACCGGCACCGGTTCTTCTTCGACTTCGAGCGCAGACATGTTGGCGAGCCGGCCGACGGGCGTATGCAACTTCAGCCACAGCTTGCTGCCGAGAAAGGCGGGATACATTCCGCGCATCCACGACTGTCGCAAGCCCCGTCGGCGCTCGGCGGTGGGCAGCGACAGTTCGTAGCCATTTTCCTCTAGGCACTCGCCCACGGTCGCTTCGATGGCGGCGACATCGGCGTGAGCCAGGCGTTCTTTCCAGCGGCCGAGCGGGTTGATTTTTTCCTTCGCGCCTTCTTCGCGAAACGAAGAGTTCGTTTCCGACAGGCGGCCCAGGCCGGCGCGCTGAATCCGATCGTAGTCCAGATCGTGATCGAGGAAGCCGCCGAGTTTGCCGAGTGTTTCGTGCGGCTTGGTGATCAGGTCTTCGTAGCGGATCTCAATGTAGTCGGCAGGGAACTTGCGGCCGTGGGCGCGGCCTTTGTGGACCATCCACTCCCAATATAGCGACGTCGCCACCAGGCTCGCGGTTTGATTGCGGTCCCAGGGCAGAGGAGTGAAGCCACCCATTTTCTTGAGCGAGAGTGCAATGTCGCGCCCGTCGCGGATGATATGCACAAACAGCGCGTTGGGAATGTCGTGCTTCACGCGCTCGACGTGCAGCACATTGTCCGGATCGTACACCGCCCAGCGCTGTACTTGCTGGCTCCGGGCCATCGAATCCATGACGACGCGGATGAAGTCTCCTCCAGTGCGGCATTCGTTCAGGATGGGCGCCGACAACTGCAAGGCATCGAGGCCGCTGCGCCGGAAACCCTTGCTGCGGAGCCAAGTCGCGAAAATCTGTTCGCGATTCGCGCGGCTCCGCATGGAGCCGAAGCGGGGAATCAGAATTTTGTAAAGCGGGAGATACCCTCGGTGGATGGCAAACCCGCCGGAGGACAACAGCATGTCGTAGAGCAGATTCGTCCCGGAGCGGTGACAGCCCATCACGAAGACAGGAGAATGCTTGCGATCGCTTAGGCTGCGTGTGGGCACTGTAAAAATCTTATCATGCAGCGGAGGGTGGTCCGCTGGGAATCCTTGTCAAACTAGGGGGTTCCGGAAGTAACCAGCTTTTTTGATCACGTAGAGGGTTAGGCGAGGGCTGCTGCTGAAGAGTGCTCATCTATCTGAGGGGGTGAGAACATAACGGGACGGAATATGCACCCCCCTCCCCTGTTTTGGGGCGTCGGTCAAGCGCGGCTTAAGTCCTCCACACTTGTAATCTTGCCTAGCGCAGCTTGCACGTCTTCCTTCGCCTGCATCGGTGGGACCTACGCGTCTGAACTCGAACTTCCAGCCCGAGAAGCCGCTGGGAAGCTTCCGGCGGCGTTACTGATGACGAGCCTGGTCGTGTATTTCCCCCGCCGGACATCTCGCCGTGTTGCCGCTGCCCGGCGGGACTCAACCAAAACATGAACATGTGCGTTTGACAAGGCAAATTCTGCGTAACTATCCTTTCCGTATTCCCACTTGGGAGGTCGACCATATGCGTAGCTTCGCAATACTCCTTCTGCTCCTGATAATCGTCCCCGTTTCAGGATTTGCCCAGACCCTTCCCACTTTCGAGCACGTTTTTGTCGTCCTTGAAGAGAACCATAGCTATTCGAGCGTGATCGGCAACCCTTCGATGCCCTACCTGAACAGCTTGGCCAACACGTACGGCCTCGCCACGCAGTACTACGCCAACACGCATCCCTCGAACGGCAATTATTTCATGCTGACGACGGGGCAGATCAACCCCACGATGCAGAGCGGCATTGTAACGGCCGATAACGTTGTACGCCACCTGCTAACCGCGGGCAAAACCTGGGAAGCATACGAGGAGAGCCTGCCGCATGCGGGATACGTCCAGCCGGATGTGGGTCTCTATGTGCGTCACCACTGTCCGCTCTCATATTTTTCCGATGTCATCAACAGCAAAGTCCAGATATTGAATCTGGTGCCATTCACGCAATTCGCAACCGATCTGGCGAGCGGCAATTTCCCCGATTATTCGTTCATCACTCCGAATTTGTGCGACGACGCGCATAATTGTTCGCTCGTGACCGCTGACGCTTGGTTGAAGAAGAATATCGAGCCTCTCATCCAGAGCAGTGCCTTCCAGGACGGCGGATTGCTGATCATCACTTTCGACGAGTCCTACGAAAGCGACACAACTCACGGAGGTGGGCGAGTGGCGTGGGTTGCGGTCAGCCCTCAGTTCTCGAAGACGGGATATAAGTCTACGACGCTCTACCAGCACCAGAACACGCTTCGACTGATGATGCAGGGACTTGGACTGACCACCTATCCAGGCAAAGCGGCGTCGGCTGCCAACATGGCGGAGTTCTTCAAGTAGAGTATTGATCCGCAGCGCGATCACTGCTCCGGCCTCCTAGCAGACGCAGTTATCTGATCAGCATCCTGTCGTTCGGTCTCTGTCATGGAGAAGTTATCTGGCGAGTGCCTCGTCGGGATCACCAAGAGGTGACGCCCGCAACCGCGATTCTTTACCAACAATCCGCTCCGGCTACCTCGGAACCGGAATTGCTGACGCACCCTGCCAATATTCGACGGTCACATGAGAGAAAGTCAGGTAACGGAGCTAGAAGACCAGCGGTGGAACGAATTCAGGAGCTTGTGGCTGCGCGAAGTTTTTGCATCACACGCAGGCCTAAGATCGGATCTGAACGGCCCCGCAACTAGATTCTGTGAAGCCGCCACAGACCCAATCAATGAGGCGGAGGCGTACAACCTCAGGAATCAAATTGATGTGGTCTACGCCTTCGGCATTGTTAGATTGGACGACGAGACCGGCTATATGAATCGGATATTTGCAGTTTTTGTCTCCCTAAGGAGACGATGCCATCGTCAGACAGGCCGGCACACTAGCGTGCGTGCGTTTCCGGGCAAATGGGATACGCAGACCGTTCACGCCTTAGAGATGGGTGCAGCCGCCTGCGCTTGCGCCCTGCCCGCTCGCGCGCGCTCTCGCCCACGCGCGCCCCGGCCCGCTGACCGACGCCCAAAAGCAGGGGGGGTGCATATATTCCATCCCGTTATGTTCTCACCCCCTCATCTGCCTGAGGGGGATAGCGATAGACGGCGGGAAAAATCCGGACACCCTCGTTACCAGTCGGTTCACAGGGCCGTGCCAGCCTCCTAGACCCAGGACAGGTCGCGTTTCACGAACCATCCTTCCGCAGGCTTCCGTCCATCGACTTGCGAGAATTCATGGATATAATGGAATAGATTATTCTTTTGTTGAAAAAGTAGGAGTCAATAGCCTGATGAAGCCGGCAAGGAATCGAGGATCAAACAGCAGTGACGGCGCGAAAAAATTCACCGGTGTTTGTGATTGGCTGCCATCGGTCTGGCACCGCTCTGCTTTACGATAGCCTGCTCTCCGCCGGCGGATTTCCCCTTTATCACGGTTCTCCCTACGTGCATACAACGCTCCTTCTGATATGTGGGGACCCGTCGGTTCGTAGGAATCGTGAGAAGCTGATGCAACTCTGGCTGCGGAGCAAGGGATTCCGGCGAACTGGCCTCGACGCCGAGGACCTTCGGTTCAAGATTCTACAAGAATGCAAAAGTGGCGGCGACTTTTTGCTAATTACCATGGGAGAACTCGCTCGCCGTGCAGGCGTCCAACGCTGGGCCCTTTACGATTGTGACAACATCATGTATATGCCCACCATCAAGCGAGAGGTTCCCGACGCTCTGTTTGTCCACGTCGTTCGTGATGGTCGGGACGCCGCGCTGTCGATGAAGAAACAACATGAAGTTCCTCCTCGGTTGTGGGCTCGGGAACGAGCCCTTTTCGCGTGGGCGCTGCTTTGGCAATGGACGGTCCGGAAAGGAAGACGCTACGGGCAGAAGTTTCCCGCCGACTACATCGAAGTACGCTACGAAGATCTCGTTTGCAATCCCGAGAAAACCTTGAGCACGCTCGGAGAGTTTCTCGACCACGACCTCGATTATGGCCGCATTCGGAAGACCGCCGTCGGGCGGGTGGCTTCTCCCAATACGGTCTGGAAAGAGGAATCCGGCGCAGAGACTTTCAGTCCCGTCAACCGGTGGGCAACCAAACTTTCTCAACCGGAGATTGCCGCGCTGGAGGCATTGATCGGGGACTGTCTGGAGGAATTCGGTTACCCGCTAACGAATGAGCGGCGGAGTTCCGCTTCCCTGGATGCGACGCTTAGCCTCATGCGCATCCTTTACCCGCCATATTTCGAGACTAAACTGTTCCTGCAGTCCAAGACCGTTGTAGGCCGGCTCAGCAAGGGGACAAGGTTGGAACTCACTGATCCTGTCTGAGAACTCTTCGATGTGGTCTCCGACCCGAGCGAGTGGGTCAACATCGCATTGAAAGACCAAGCAATTGTGGCAAGGTTTATTCAGCCAATCCGGGCATGCCTTGAAGAGCTCGGCCAGACTCTCGGTGCAGGCAGATCACCCAAGCTACTGGTATAAACGAATGATTAGCGATTGCGGACGGTTGGCGGACAATTGGACGGGACATGCGCCCTCCCACTAATCGAAGGGTCATCTGCACCGTCGGTCCGGCTTCGCTTAAGCCCAGGATTATCCGACGTCTTCAGGCACTCGGCGTAAGCCTATTTCGCATCAACCTTTCTCACACGCCGCTTGAAGAAGTCGGTCCAGCGGTCGCCTTCCTGCAAGAGCACTCCACCGTACCGATATGCCTCGACAGCGAAGGGGCGCAGGTCAGGACCGGCACGTTCGCAGCCGCACTAACCGACTTAAGAAAAGACAGTGTCATCCAGGTTCATCGTTATCCAATTAGCGGCGATGCGCAGAAGTTCAATTTCACTCCTCCAGTTACTCTAGAGTTGTTAAAACTCGGCGACCTCATCACCATTGACTTCCATAAGGCCGTTGTCCAAGTCATGGAGATTCAAAGCGACCGAGCTGTTCTGCGTGTCCGCAAAGGCGGGAGTGTCGGCAGCAATAAGGCTTGCAACGTGCATCGTGGCATCGACCTGCCTGCAATCACGGTCAAGGACCGCAAGGCAATTGAGATTGGGCGAGAAATGGGCGTCGAGCATTTCGCGCTCTCCTTCGCAAATCGGCCGGAGGATGTCCAGGAGATGCGAGAGCTGATCGGTCCAGCGGCGACGCTTATTTCGAAGATTGAATCCCGCAGCGGTATTGCGAATCTTGAGGGGATCGCCCTGATCTCCGACGCTATCTTAGTAGATCGCGGGGACTTGTCACGGCAGGTGCCGCTGGAACAGATCCCCGCACAGCAGAAGGATATAATCGGGCGCGTAAAGGCCATCGGTCGACCGGTCTTCGTTGCCACCAATTTGCTGGAGTCGATGGTCCACTCGCCAGTGCCTACGCTGGCGGAAATCAACGACATTTACAACACGCTGGACGACGGTGCCGACGGCCTTGTTCTTGCAGCGGAAACCGCGGTGGGCAAGTTTCCCGTCGGATGTGTCGTCATGGTTAGGAGAGTTATCGCCGAGTTCGAACGTAGCGTGTCCGTATAGAGTGCAAATTGGAGCGGCGCAGCTTTGAGGCCGAACGGAATGGATATCGTCCAAATTGCTGATACTGCGAGCTATGGCGCCCAAAAATGTTTCGCCTATACGCGGTTCCTTGATCCGTGCTCGTTGAAACGAACCTTCAGGTGTCGCGGCTCTTTTGTATCCCCAGTCAGCACGGACTGCAGTTGCAGCTCAAGTTCCCATATCGTGAGCGGAAAATTCCCGCGCTTCAATTCGCCTGGCTTCTGCGTGGAAGTTACCGCCTCCGTATGCGGAGAAAGCGTTCTTGTAGCTGGCGCAGGCAATCTGCGCTGCCGGGGCTGATATATTCTCGGGCAGCCCAAACGAAAAAGAAAAGTGCGCAGTGGCCCCAACCTCTGGCGAATATCTTCGCCTGGGCCAACAATCTCGTGGCGCAAGAACTCCTCATCGGTCGAGCCGCGTGTTGGGTGGAAACCCGGGTCGCAAGAGTCACCTAAGGCTTATCACGATCTTATGCGGCCGGCGGTCGAACCTTCATCTTCAGGACTTGCCACTCGTCCAGTCTCACCCGACCAACTTCGGCAACAAATCGCCGAACTCTATTCCACCCCAGCAATGGCGGCTTCGACCGAGTCAATGTCCGCCCCCAAGTCCCGCCCATCGGAAGCAGAGCCTGCTCCCGGGGAGACCTTGGGGCAGCCCGGTCCTTTTTCGTGGCAGAGCCTCGGATCTTTGCTGACGCCGTTTTTGAGGTCGCGGATGCCAGCCGCTTCGGGCGACCCTACTATGAAGTTTCCTTTGGGAAAGGATCCGCGCCCGCTGATGATCAAGTTCCTATCGAATTTATACGGGTCGAAGCAAGCTTGCACCACGGCTTCACCGCCTAGCGCCTGATTCTTGCCTGCGCAACTTTCAGGACCTCCGCCCGCCGAGCCCACCGGCCGCTGATCTCCGACGGAGAACACACTGTTGGTCAGCGTGAAGTTCACCAGCTTCGCTCCGGGGTTCAGGACCGAGAGCAGCCTGCCTGTGGCAAAGGCGGTTACGTGATCAATCTGGATGTCATGCACCGGCGGCTGCCATGAGACCAGCATCAGAAAGCCGCCACTGCCCTTGTAATCTTTGTCGTGCAGGTCGTCGGCGAAGATGTCGTGAATGCTGTAGCGTCCGCCGTCCGCGGCAACCCCGCCGGTGTGTGAGGGCGCGTTGGCAACCTGCAAGACTCCGGCGACATTCCGAATCCGGTTGAAGCGGATGGTGATATCGTTGACGCGGCAAATCGGGCACTGGCTGGACTGGCTCCTGGGAGTGAGCAGGATGGAAAATCCGGTCTGGCTGAAACCGCCCCAGGTGTTCTCTAGCAGATTGGCCTCGAACAAAACCCGTATCGCGCTCTTGAGCTCAAAATTGTTCTTTACGATGTAGGGCTGCCCCGAAGCGGCTGGCGTATAACCAGGTTGGCCTTCCTTCCAGAGCATGGGACGGAAAAGGTGATTGCGCCGAATCTCAATGTCGCTTGGAACTATGGTGGCGGCGCTGCCGCCGAACAGAATGTTCTCACCGGCGGACTCGATGAAGTTGTTGTAAATCTTGAGGGTGGAGATGGGTTCGTCACCCTTGCCGCCGCCGACGCCGGTCGCGTCGGTGCATTTTCCGGTGCGCGCGATGCAATTCAGGCCGCTGATGTAAGAGTTGATGACGGCCATCATGTGCGCGCCGTCGAGGATTCCAACGCCGTGGCCTACTTCTCTGCCCTCGGCGGGGTGGAACCAGGTGCGATCGAAGATGATGTGGTCCCCGTGTTCGGTGCTCACCAGACGGCCGATGTCGGCGTCCGGAGTCGTAGTCCACTCAATTCCAATGAAGCGGACGTGATCTCCGACAACCGCGCCCGCAGGACGCCGCGTAACCATGGTGGCGAGCAATTTGGCTGGTCCGCCGGAGGGTTGGGCAAAGGGCGGACGGCCGGGGAGGCTGGCGACTCCGCCCCATGCTGGAGAGATGCGCGTGCCTTCAGGAGGAAGCTTGGAGTCGGGCGTGTCGGTTCGCACCGTGATGTAGTGCTGGTCGTCGCATTTTTTCGAAGGCAGCATGGTCACCTCGAAAGAGGCTCCGGCGGGCAGAAGCAGCGTGTCTCCGCACTTGGCGCGGTCGATGGCGGCGGCCAGATCGGACTTGGCCGAGACGCGAATCTGTTTTCCGGGCGACGGCGTTCCATCGAGCGCGGTGTAGTAACAGGCTTTGGGAAGCTCGGCGATGCCGTCCTTGGCGCCAAACTGCGCGACATTGCCCTTACCGCAATAGGCATTTTCACCGGTTGGAGGCGCAGCCGCCAATGCCGGCAGCGCGGGGCAAACGACAAAAGCGCAGACCAGACAGAAAAAATGAAGACTTTTCAGCCACGAGCTTTTCAACAGGCTTTTTACTACGGGAACAGAGCGAGAGGATCGCAAAGGAAGCGGAGGCATGTCTCAGTTTCTCCTTAATCTATCGCACGCCCCGCGCATGCACCTGTAATCACCGCGGAGAGGCCTTCAGTCCACAGTGTACTGGGATGCGTGGATGATAGCACGGACGGGATCGATAGACTGTCCGCGCTGATCGTGATTTACGGCGAAAAAAGAGAAGGTCCGCAGCGAGCCGCGGACCTTGGTTGGAAAAGCTGAAAATTCTTCGAAGCTGAACGGTTATTCGACGTTCGCCAAGGCTGCATTGAGCCCAACAATATCGGCGCCGAGATCCTTGCCGTCCGTGCCCTTGTTTGTGTAAGGGCTGTTCGCCTGAAGCTCGTAGTTTCCGCCATTGCCGTTGTTGAAGTTGACGAACCCGGCATCATTGATTGTCGGGAACAGGTTGTTCACTGGCCACTTCGACGGGGGAAACGCCGATGGAGCCGCAACCAGAGCGTTGTTGCTGAATGTAACAGTGGTGAAACATTTATTTATGGTGGTGATGGGCACGTCGAAGTAGCCGCAGTTGGCGGTGCCGCCTCCCGTGTTCCACACCGGGTATTGGCCGGTGGCCACCATGTTGTTGGTGAAGACGAATCCATACATTGGCGCAGTTGTGTAGTACAGGTTCCCTACGATCATCAGGTGGCTGGTGGGATCCGGGAAAGCGGTGACGTGATTGATGGTGATGGTGTTGAGCGGGTTCGTGGGCCACACGTTCATGATCTCGAAAACGCCGCCGCCGCCCACGTACTTTCTGTTGAGGTCGTCGAGAACCACGTCATGAATGCTCCAGCGAGTTCCAGCCAGCGCTGGGGCTCCGTCTATGCCGTTCCCGGAAATGGCGGTTGCCATCTGGATACCGCCGCCGGCATGCGAGATGTGTACATAGCGGACCGTGACGTCGGTCACCTGACACAGCGGACAAACGTTAAGTCCGCTTTGAGTGTGTTGGTTCTTGGGGGTGAGCAGAATGCCGTAGCCGCTTTGGCTGAAGCCTCCCCAGTTGTTTTCCATGAGATTCGCCTCGATCAGCACGCGAACCGCATTCTTGAGTTCCAGGTGATTCTTGACGACGAAGGGATTGCCGTCCGGTCCGCCGATGAAGTTCGGGTTGCCCGGCATCCACTGCCACGGCTTCCAAAAGTGATTGTTCAGAATTTGGATGTCGGTCGGGGTCAAGGTGGACGCTCCGCCGCCGAACATCACGGCCTCGCCCGAGGCTTCCAGGAAGTTGTTCTGGATCTTGAAGGGACCGTCCTGGGTGTCGCTGACGCCTCCGGCAACCGCGTGAGCGTCGGTACAAGCTCCGGACCTTGAAATGCAATGGAAATCGCTCAAGTAGGAATCGACCACCGCTACGTTGGTCATGCCACTCACGTTCACGCCGACGTGAGTTTCATCCTGAAGCGCTCCATGCAGCCATGAGCGATCCACCACGAGGTGATCCACGGTGCCACCTTGGCCGGAGATCGTGATCAGCCCGGCGGGACCCGGGGTTCCGGTGGGGCGGGTAATTTCCAGACCGATGAAGCGGTAATGGTTGGCGCCGCTGGCGAACTGGAACGGACCGTTGCCTTGGTTTTGAGTCTGTACTTTCGCCATCACGTTTCCTGGATTGGCGCAGCTATACAGCGGGCGGCCGGGCAGAGAAGCAACCCCGGCATAGCAGGGAGTGGCGCGCTGTCCTTCTGCAGGCAGAGCGCTGTCCGGAGCACTGGTTCGGACGATGATCCAATGATTGCTATCGCAGCTCTTGGCCGGCACCAGGAACTTGCCGGAGAAGGTTGCACCCGCCTGAAGGTCGATCACGTCACCGCAGTGCGCGTTATTCAAGGCCGATTGCAGATCGCCGCCGGCGTTGACGGTGATGACTGCTCCCGGCGCAGGCGTGTCGGTCATCGCGCTGGGAACGGTCACTCTCGGCAGTTCCGCCGGACCGTCGAAATTGCCGCCGGCAACGACGGTCGCGCTGAAATTGCCGGTTGCCGTCTTGCTGGCCGCATCCGCGACCGTGACCGTGAAGCTGGATGTACCGGCTGAGGTGGGCAGGCCGGCAAAATTCCCGTTCGCATTCATCGCGATTCCTGCAGGAGGAGTGCCCGCGGAAATGCTCCAGCTGTATGGCGTGGTCCCGCCGGTCGCGGTGAAAGCCGCGCTATAAGCGTTCCCCTGCTGGCCCTGGGGAAGGCTCGCGGTCGTGATTTTCAGTGACTGGGTATTCACCGGGTTAACGGTGACTGCGGCGCTGGCTGACTTCGACGAGTTAGCATTGCTGGTGGCAGTGACGACTACGTTGGTCTGCGCATTTACTGCTGGGGCGGTGTAAAGACCGTTGGCATCGATCGAGGCTGCCGACACCGACCAGGTCACCCCGGTGTTGGAAGTTCCGCTGACGGTGGCGGTGAACTGCTGCTTCTGACTCGAGGACAGAGTCACGCTGGCCGGAGACAAACTGACGTGGACATTCCCGCTACTGCCACTGCCGACAGCAACGGCGAACGTCTGGCTCCCCCGATCGAGTCGCGGGGAGTCGGTCACAACCACTTCGAACGCGAAGTTGCCCGCCGCTGTAGGCTTCCCGGAAATTGCCCCTGTAGCTGAGTTCAAGCTGATGCCCGGGGGCAGGGCGCCGTTTGTCACTCTGAAAAGGTAGGGGAAACTTCCCTGAATAACTACGAGCACAGCGCTGTAAGACTGATTCACCGTGCCCGCGGGAAGGTTTCCGTACAGACTCATGTTGTTCACGGCCCCGTTGTTCTGCGTGCCGGCGGCTTGTGCCACCGTGCCGCACGAACTGGTCATCAGCGCGACCGCCAGCGAGAGAATCAAAACGCTGACGCGCTGTCCGAGCGCTCGGGAAAATCTGGAATGACAGTTCAAGAAAGCATGTTCTGTTTCAAACATGGCCCCTGTTTCGAACATTGCTTGCCCTCGACCTTACGGGAATGGGGGGACTAGTCGATCGTCCTCAAGCTCAATTTATCGAGATGAGTACAGGGTTCCCAGATATCGGTAGTTCATGGCGGACCGCGTTAGTACATGCCCGCGGGGCATGTACGGATTCGCATGCCCAGTGTCCACTGGTTTTGACGGTGTGAAGAAAATGAGAACAGGCGTGGGACGGGCGGAGAGGACGACGGGCTGATTGCGAAAACTGAAGTAAATTCGAAAACTAAAATAAACAACGTCACGGTTACTGGCGGAGTTCCCCCAGCAAGACGGCGCGCAGGCGATCATAGGCGCGGTTTCCGAGCAAGCGCTGCCCGGTACGCCGGGCCTGATGCTGAAGGCGTTTCTTCCACAACCCGCGGCCGTGGCAGGTGGCGCTGAACTCTTCGATGGTGAGGTCACGCAGCATGGCTACGCGGCCGAGTTCGTAGGGGCTGATGCCGGACGAGTTGGCATAAAACT
>WNFF01003630.1_pt1 | contig 15572 bp, 16 predicted proteins | sample 5400441 | NCBI WGS metagenome assembly WNFF01 (sample SAMN13153345, study PRJNA577476) | soil metagenome | isolation source: 120 cm saprolite under Douglas fir tree site 2 hole 3 replicate 1 | place: USA:California | collected 2015-04-18 | reverse complement strand
AGGCTGAACACGCCGCTGTCCTCGTCATAGGCGAAAGCCTCTCCGTAGCGCGCCCAGGAGATGATCGCCCGCAGGGTCGTTTCCGCGGCCTCTTCCGGCATGGAATCTTCCAGCTCGTCGCGGAACCGGCTTGCCGGCGCACGATGGCTGGCGCGTTCATCGAGCACGCGCTTGATGTGGCCGGCGAGCGGCACATAGGTCAGCAGATGCTGCGCGAACAGCCGCTTGCGTTGATCGAGATCGGATTGCACGAAACGCTTGCCCGCCTCGGTCAGCCGGATGTCGCCTTCGGCGACCTCCGCGAAGCGCAACAGCTGCAGCGTCTCGGCCACGGGAAAGAGGTCGTCGATCTCGAGCTGCAGGCTGGCCGCCAGCGGCGGCAGATCGGCGCGCCCGTCGTAGGGTGGCGCCGCCACGGTCTCCATCAGGCCCGACAGGACGTTCGGCGACACCCGCGGCAGCGCCATGGAGATGCCGGTTCCCGGAAACAGCCCTTCCCGCGCCGGCCTGCCGAGCGGCTGCGAGGTCATCAGCGCATAGATGTCGTCGACCAGCTGGCGGAACTTCGGCTCGAGGCGGTGGCGCGGCAGCGGCAGCTCGACCTTGATCTCGGACACGATCCGTCCGGGGTTGGAAGAGAACACCAGGATGCGGTCGCACATCAGGACCGCCTCCTCGATGTCGTGGGTGACCATGAGGATGGAGGAGATCGGCATGCGCCCCTCGCACCAGAGATCGAGCAGGTCGCTGCGCAGGGTCTCGGAGGTGAGCACGTCGAGGGTCGAGAACGGCTCGTCCATCAGCAGCACTTTCGGATGCACTACCAGGGCGCGGGCGAGCCCGACGCGCTGGCGCATGCCCCCCGACAGCTCCTTCGGATAGGCGCTCTCGTAGCCGTCGAGGCCGATGAGATCGATCGCCGCGAGCGCACGTTTCTTGCGCGCGTCGGGGGCGACGCCCTGGGCCTCGAGCCCGATCTCGACGTTCTCGAGCACGGTGAGCCAGGGAAACAGTGCGAAGCTCTGGAACACCATCGCCACCTGGCCGGCGGGCCCCGACACCCGTTCCCCGGCGATGGTCACCGTTCCCGCCGTCGGCGGCATCAGGCCGGCGATGATGCGCATGAGCGTGGATTTCCCGCAGCCGGAACGGCCGAGCAGGGCAACGATCTCGTTGTCGTGGAGCGTGAGATAGACGTCGTCGAGCACGACGTGCTCGCCGGCGTCGCCGTGGCGATAGACGTGCCGCACGCCCTCGACCGCGACGAGCGGGGCGGTGGTGGAGCTCGGTACGCGCGCCAGGACGTCCATGGTCACCTCACAGATCGATGCGGTAGCGCCGCGCGGCGAGCGTGTAGAGCCGGCGCCACAGCAGCCGGTTGATGGTCACGACGAAGATCGACATGACCGCTACGCCGAGCACCACGCGCGGATAGTCGCCGGCATCGGTCGCCTTGGCGATGAAGGCGCCGAGGCCCGCGGCCTCCAATCGCGTGTCGCCCCAGCTGGCAACTTCCGCGACGATGCTCGCATTCCAGGAGCCGCCCGAGGCCGTCAACGCGCCCGTCACGTAATACGGGAAAATCCCCGGCAGGATGACCTTGCTCCACCATTGCCGGGAGCGCAGGCGGTAGATCGTCGATGCCTCGCGCAGGTCGGTCGGAAGGGCGCTCGCCCCGGCGACCACGTTGAACAGGATGTACCACTGCGTTCCCAGCACCATCAATGGACTCAGCCAGATATCGGGATCAAGCCGCAGCGAGACGATGGCGACGACTGCGATCGGAAACAAGACGTTGGCGGGAAACGCGGCGAGGAACTGGGCGATCGGCTGCGCGCGCGCGGCGGCCCTTGGCCGCAGGCCGAGCCACACGCCGATCGGCACCCAGATCAGGCTCGCCACCGCGATGAGCACGGCGACGCGGGTAAGCGTCAGGAACCCGAGCCCGACGGCTTCGGCGACATCGGCCATGCCCAGATTGGCGCGCAGGTATCGAACGACGAACCACAGCACGACGCCGGTCCCGACGACGACGACCGCGAGCCAGGCGGCGTCGGCGGCCTTGGCGAGCCCGGGGGACATCGGTCCGCGGGGCGACGCCAAGGCCTTGCCCCGCAGCCCGGTGATGCGGGTCCGAAGTCCCGTGCCGAGTCCCGCCACCGGCGCGAACATCCGTTTGATCACCCGCGCCCGGCGCACGAGGTCGAAGACCCAGGACCGCGGGCGCTGCTGTGCCGCGGTCTGCTCGAACCGGAATTTGTCGGCCCAGGCGACGATCGGCCGGAATATCAGCTGATCGTAAACGAGGATCACCACCGCCATGGCGGCGACCGCAAGCGCCACCGCCTCGATGTCCTTCTGCGCGATGGCGAGCGCCAGCCACGAGCCGGACATCGACATCATCGTGTTCCAGATCAGCCCGGGGGCGGAAAACGGCAGCTCGAGGCGCACGAAGCGCAGCCAGGGCGACAGGCGGAAGTGGCGGGTCATCTCGTCGAGATCGCTCGGAATGGCGCGCATCGACTGGTAGTAGCTGAACGCCATGTTCCAGGCCTGGCTGGTGAAGATCGCGAAGATCGCCGCGCATTCGGCACCGAGCTGGCTGCCGGGAAACAGCCGCATGAAGAAGATGACGGTGAAGGTGAGGAAGCCGAGGATCGGCACCGATTGCAGGATGTCGAGGGCCGGCACGATGACGAGCTCGGCCTTGCGGCTCTTGGCGGCAAGCGTGCCGACCGTGAAGGTGAACAGGAGCGAGGCCAGGATCGCCGCGAACATGCGCAGCGTGGTGCGCAACGCATAGTCCGGGAGGTTCGTCGGATCGAGCGTGACCGGCGCGACATCGAGCTTCGACAGCGGCGCGCCCATCTCGCGCGCGCCATGGGCCAGGGCAACGAACACGCCGGCGATCAGGATGAACACGACGAGGTCGTAGACGTTCGGCATGAGGCCGCGCACCCCGAGGCCAAGGAGCGAGGTGCGCGCGGCTCTATCGGCTCGACCGTTCATGACCCGCCTCGCGATCGGCTGCCGCCCGCATTACCGTGTTTTCGCAAGCCCTTCCAAACATCATTTTGAGGGGTTCGCCGCGCCGGCGTCCGGCGGCGGCGGGCAAGCGACCGGCCGCCGATCCGGGGGCCGGTCGACATGGCCTCGCAACGTTGATTAAAACTCGAGCGATATTCGCTGTCACAAATTAAGGCTGCGAACAATTCGCTCAAGGTCGTCGCGAAATGACCGGGATTTTTCATCGAGCTTTACTCGCCTTTCACCGGTCCGATTTACTACTGCCATCCCAAGGGCGATCTCACTGCGAGCCGCGGAGGCCGGTGCGATGTCGGAGCGAAGACACCATCAACGTCGGCGAACGCTGAAGGCCGGGCAGATCGTCTTCAATCAGCGGTTCTCGGTGATCACCTGCACGGTGCGCAACCTGTCCGATGGCGGCGCCTGCATCGAGGTAGCCAACAGCGTCGGCATCCCGGACGATTTCGATCTGACCATCGAGCCCGAGCACGTGAATCGATCCTGCCACGTGGCCTGGCGGTCTGAGCATCGCATCGGCGTCGCCTTTCGCTGAAGGACGCCACGGGCCGGCGACGCGAAGGTCGGCAGCGGTCGCCCGCCCCCGCCGGTCGCAGACATTCATGGTCGATCGTTTGCAATCGATTTTCTGGATCGAGATTTAGCTTCGGTATGAGCTCTTCCAAACCACAAGTACCAGCAGGTCATCATTCTGCTGACCGACGGCCTCAATACGCAGGACCGCTGGTATGGCGATCAGACGTCGATCGACAACAGGCAGCAGATGACCTGCAACAACATCAACACTGCCAAAATCACGCTCTACACCGTGCAGGTCAATACCGGCGGCGACCCGACCTCGACGTTGCTGCAGAAATGCGCGGGCAGCCCCGGCAAGTATCCCGATTCGGACAAGTTCTTCCTGCTGACGTCGGCGAACGAGATCGTCACGACCTTCAACCAGATCGGTACCGCGCTCTCGAGCCTGCGGGTCGCGAAATAACCACCGCCCGGGCCGCGTGCAATAAAAAGCCCGGCCGCTGCGAGGCGGCCGGGCTTTTCGCTACGCTTACGCGTACGCGTACCAAACGCGCTTTTACTTCACCGACGTGGCGCGAGCGATGTGGCCCTCGAACGGCTTGTAGCTCTCCTTGGCGAGGTCGGCATAGAGCTCGCCGAGCTTGGTCGCCTCGGCGACGAAGCCCTCGTAGGAGCTCTTGATGTAATCGCTCTGCACCTCGAACGCCTTCTCCAGCGACTTCGCGCCGACGAGCTTCTCGGTCGCGGCCGTGCCCTGCTCGAACACCTTCTTCGAATAGTCCGCGATCTCGACCGCGATCGCCTGGACGCTCTTCGAGAGCGCCCCGAACGACCTCATCGTCGCATCCACGTTGTCCTTCCCGAATTGCTGCATCTCGTCGATGGTCTTGACCATGGCACAACCTCTCCCGGCGTCTTGCCGCCTGCGTGTGATCCTTGCCGCTCTCGCCGGCATGTTTAGCCGGCTGATCGATATATATTGCGCTGCACAAAAATGTCAAGCCTTATTTTGCGGTGCAATATGAGGCCGCATATCCACGGCCGCCGAGCCCTGGGACGCCCGCTTAACGCTTTCGCAATCGGCCTCGCCTAGCCTTCTTGACCGTGCCGTTCGGGCAACGGTCGGAAATCCGCTCCGCCGGAATCGCCCCGAAACGGGTGCGCGGGACAACGCCAAAAAGGCCGGAAAAATTCAGAAAACCGCCGTTTTTGGCCCGTCCAATCGCTTCACCTCGGCACGACAGGGGTGTCGGCCGCTCCGCACGGAGCGCCAAAAGGGAACGAGGACGGGGGAAATACCATGCTGCGGATCCGGACCGGAGCCCGTCACGGGCTTCGTTGGGGTGTGTTCGGTTTTGTTGCTGCTGTTCTCACGATATCGAGCGATCGCACGGAGGCTGCCCCTTACTCCGACATTGTGGTCGACGCCAATTCCGGCAGCGTGCTGCATTCGACCAACCCGGATTCGCGCCGCCACCCGGCGTCGCTCACCAAGATCATGACGCTCTATCTGCTGTTCGAGCAACTCGAGGCGGGCAAGCTCAAGCTCGACAGCGAGCTTGCGGTATCACGGGAAGCCGCCGGCCAGGACCCCACCAAGCTCGGCCTCAAGCCCGGCGGCAGCCTCAAGGTCGAGGACGCGATCAAGGGGATCGTCACGCGCTCGGCCAACGACGCGGCGGTCGTGGTCGCCGAGGCGATCGCCGGCGACGAGGACAGTTTCGCCAAGCTGATGACGCGCAAGGCGCAGGCGCTCGGGATGAGCCACACCGTCTACCGGAACGCCTCCGGCCTGCCCGACGACGAGCAAGTGACCACGGCCCGCGACCAGGCCACGCTCGGACGCGCCATCCAGGAGCGCTTCCCGCGCTATTACAAGTATTTCTCGACCCGCTCGTTCACCTTTCGCGGCGATTCGATCGCCAACCATAATCGTCTGCTCGGACGCGTCGATGGCGTCGACGGCATCAAGACCGGCTACATCAGCGCTTCCGGCTTCAACCTCGTCACCTCGGTCCATCGCGGCAATCGCTACCTGGTGGCGGTGGTGATGGGCGGCAGCAGCGCGGGCAGCCGCGACGCGCGCATGCGCGAGCTGATCAGCGATAAGATCGCGCAGGCCTCGACCAAGCGGACCGCGCCGATGTTCGCCGAGGCCGGCGAGACGCCCGAGATCGAGCCGAAGGTCGCGCGGGCGGAGGCAAAACCCGAGCGCAAGGTCGCGGCGGCCGCGAGCGAGCGGAAGGCCGAAGGAAAGCCCGAGCCGAAACCCGACAGCAAATCCGAGACGCGGTTCGCGGTCGCCAGCGCGAGCAGCGTGCCGGTGCGCTTCACGCCCGGCTTCGCACGCGCCGCCACCGGCTCGACCGAGCCGATCAAGCCGGTGCTGGTGAAGACCATCACGGTTCGTGCCGGCACGCAGACCGCGTCGCTGGCGCCGCTGCAGGCAGCATCGCCGCCGGCGGCCGAGCCTGTCCAACCGACGGCACCGGTCGTGCAGGTGGCGGCAGCAATGCCGACCGCTCCCGCAAAGCCTCAGCTCCCGCCCGCGCCGGCCGCGGCCGCGAAGTCCGAGGCCGCGGCACCCGCGCCACCGGCCACCGCGAAGGTCGAGCCTCCGGCTCCCGCGCCGGCGACCACGGCGAAGCCCCAGCCTCCGGCTCCCGCGCCCGCCGCCAGCGCGAAGCCCGAGCCGCCGGCACCCGCGCCGGCGTCGACCGCGAAGTTCGAGCCTCCGGCACCCACGCCCACCGCGGCAGCCGCGAAACCACAAGTCCACAGCGGCTGGATGATCCAGGTCGGCGCCTACCAGGCCGAGCAGGAGGCCAAGCAGCGTCTCGCGGCCATCCAGGCCAAGGCGGCCAAGGTGCTCAGCGGTGCCGATGCGTTCACCGAGACCGTCGAGAAGGGCGGCGCCACCTACTGGCGCGCCCGCTTCGCCGGGCTCGACAAGGACAAGGCGGAAGCCGCCTGCAAATATCTCAAGCGCAACGACGTCGACTGCGTGACAATCAAGAACTGACGTCGATCAGAACACTCGCTCGAAAACAGGGGACCGCGTTGACCAGGAGCCGCCAACGGTTGCGTCGAGTAAAGGAGTTCAGCGATGGCGGCGCAAAAGGACCTCTTTGGCCTCGTTCACGCGGGCCGCGAGATACGTCGACCCCCCTTGGTCGGGATGCAGTTTCTTCATGAGCGCGCGGTGGGCGCGGCCGATCTCCTCGGCGCTCGCCCCCGGCTGCACGCCAAGGATCTGATAGGCCTCCTCTTCCGTCATTTTGCCGCTGCTCCACGCCGCCCGGCCCCCCCGCGCGTCCGCATCGCCTTGCGCGTGGTCACGCCAGTCGGGCTCGCGGCGGTCAAGATACGCCATCAGTAGCGCCCGGCTCTCCTCGTCGATCCCGCGGAGGCAGCCGATCAGCGTCGCGACGTCGAGCGCGTCGAGCGCCACGCCCTCATGCGGTCCGGCGAGAACGCGTCCGCGCATGGCGCCGCTGTCGTGCTCGAGCTCCATCTCGAGGAAGGCCGAGCGCACGCGGGAGACCTGACCGGCGCTCTTGCGCATGCGCGCGGCGAGCCCGGGAATGCTCCACGGCAGCCAGCCGAGCAGGCCGAGCCCGGCGAGGCCGAGCGGAATGGCGACGTCGAGCCGGCCGCGCAACCCGAGCACGCCGGCAAGCCCGAGCGCACCGATCCCGCCGCCGGTCTTGAGCACCACCGCGGCGGTATGCGGATTGAGCTTGGTGAAGCTGTTGAGCGCCCACAGCACCAGCACCAGGACCACGACGCCGAAAACGAGCGCGGCCATCGCTATCTCATCTGCTCGAGGAGCTTGATGGCGCCGGCCTCCCGCCGCGCCGAGAGATCGGCGAGCGCGCGCAGGCCGCCCGCCGCGTAGGCCGCCGCGGCGCGCAGAAGCTCGGCGAGCTGATGCGCGGCGCCCGGATCGAAGCGGCAATAGGCCCCGCGCGTGAGGCGGGCGATCTCGCGAAAGGCCCGCTCGCTGACCGGATCATCGCCTTCCTGGAACATGAAGGCGGGCACCGCGAGGAGGCCGAGTTCGCCCGCGGCATGGCAGAGATCGTCGAGCTTCTCCTCCATGGCGTCGCCGACGAAGACCAGCGCCTGCACCTTGACCGTTTCCGTCTCGCGCCGGGCATGGGCGAGAATCCGGCCGATCTGGGTGTGGCCGCCGCGGCAGTCGATCCGCTCCATCAGGGCGGCGAGCCGCTCGGCCTGCGACACCCAGTGCGAAGCGCGGCACTCGCTCAAGCCGCGGTAATAAACGAGCTGCACGTCGAGTCCGCCGATCGCCGCCGCTTCCCGGAACATGTCGGCCTGCAGCCGGCAGGCGGTATCCCAGGTCGGCTGCCGGCTCATGGTGGCGTCGAGCGCGAAGATCAGCCGCCCGCGCCGGCCGGGCTCGGTGGTCGGCGTCAGCCCCTTCACCTCGGTCAGGAAGGCGTCGATCTCCGCGCGCGTCGAGACTGCCGCCGGCGCGCGGCCGCCCTCGCTCGGTAGTCGGTCGTCACGGTCCTGGCCCATGGCACTTCGGCGGCGGCGTCTCCCGCCGTCCATAAGGTGGCCATGTCGGCGGCCGAGCGCAATGCTGGTCGCTCAATCCCCGAGCACGTCGTGGATCTCGAGCGGCCGCTCGAGCGCGGCGAACCATTCGGCGCGCGCCGCAGCGCGGCGCCGGCCGCGCGCGTCGAGCGGAAGCCCGAGCGCTTCGATCAGGCGCATCACCTCCGCGCGCGCCGTGGCGTGCGACAGGCTCGGCCGCGTGCCCAGCGCCGCCTCGTCGAGCTGGTCGAGCGCGGTGAGCCCGCACGGAAAGAGCTCGCGGTAGACGATGCGCTCGGCGAGCCCGTCCACGCAGCGAAAGCCGAGCCGGGCCGCGAGCTGGGAGAGCCCCTCCCCGACCAGGCGCTTGTTGCGCGAGCCGAGCAGCGTGAGCCGATTGCGCATGACCACCCAATCCATCCGCTTGCCGTCGATCAGTCGCCGCTGCCGGCGGGCGTCGCGAACCATCGCCGCATAGTGGCTCTCGCCGGTGACGGCGTAGGTGCCCGGGTCGACGGTGCCGATCACGTCCAAATCGACGAAGCTGTCGTTGAGCGGCGTGATCAGCGTATCGGCCACGGCATGGGCGAGCCTCGTGAGATAGCCGTCGGTGCCCGGCGTATCGACGACCACGAAGTCGTTGATGTGCTCGACCGCCCCGACCGCCTGAGCGAAGCCCTCGAACTCGATCGCCTCGTTCTCATCGAGCCTGAGGGTGGCGCCGCGCCCCACGCAAAAATGCGTCGGCACTCTGAGCTCGATGCCGGCGCGGCTCGCCCAGGCCCGCCGGTGCTCCAGGTAACGGGTGAGGCTTTTTTGCCGGGAATCGAGATCGATCGTCGCCACCCGCTGCCCGGCATTCATCAGCGCGACGACGACATGCATGGCGGTGGTCGATTTGCCGGAACCGCCCTTTTCGTTGCCGAGCACGACGACGTGCGCGGCCCTGCGCGCGCTTGCGTCAACCGACATGGACGCCCACCTCAGGCCGGATTCCTAGTGGCAGCCGGGGCGGATGCAAGCCGCCGCCGTGCCGCGGCTGCGTTAATGATGAATCGGGTGCGTGGCGCAGCCGCCGCCGCTTTGCTAGTTTCCGCCCGCTCCGTCATCCGCGACCGAACGAACCGATGGCTCATCCCGCGCGCGTGGTGCGCACCGTTCCGGCACTGCGCCGCGCGCTGGCGCCCTGGCGAAGGGCCGGCGAGCGGATCGCGCTCATCCCGACCATGGGCGCGCTGCATGCCGGCCATCTCGCGCTGGCGCGGGAGGGGAGGCGGCGGGCGCGCCGGCTCGTGGTCTCGATCTTCGTCAACCCGACGCAGTTCGCGCCGCAGGAGGACTTGGCGAGCTATCCGCGCACGTTCGAGCGCGACCTCGCCGCGCTGGCCGGCGTCGATCTGGTCTGGGCGCCGGCGGTCGCGGAGATGTATCCGGACGGTTTCGCGACCCGCGTCGTGCCGCAAGGAGCCGCGAGCGCGGGGCTCGAAGACAAGTTTCGCCCGCATTTTTTCGCCGGCGTCGCGACGGTCGTCGCCAAGCTGCTGATTCAATGCGCCCCCGACCTCGCCATGTTCGGCGAGAAGGACTACCAGCAGCTCAGGGTCGTCACCCGGCTCGCGAAGGACCTCGATCTGCCGGTGAAGATCATCGCCGTCCCGACGGTGCGCGAGCCGGACGGCCTCGCGCTCTCCTCACGCAACGCCTACCTCACCGCGGCGGAGCGCGCGGCGGCGCCCGCGCTCTACCGCACGCTTGAGAATTGCGCCGGGAGGCTGCGGCGCGGAGAAGCGCTCGCACGCGTGCTCGACGAAGGCGGGGCGGCGATCGAGCGGGCGGGCTTCGCGCTCGACTATCTCGAGGCGCGTCACGCCGAGACGCTCGCGCCCGTCGCCGCGCTCGACGACGGCCCGATCCGGCTCCTCGTCGCCGCGCGCATCGGCCGGACGCGGCTGATCGACAATCTCGCGGTGTGATCCCCCGCCGATCACTTCTTCGCCTTGAGCGGGTCCTTGACGTCGTCGAACTGCGCGAACTCCGTGTTCCAGAGCTCGCCGTTGATCTTCTCGACCTTGCGGATATAGATCGGCTGCACGATGTCGCGGGTCTCGGGATCGATCGCCATCGTCCCGCGCGGGCTTTCCCATCGCATGCCCTTCATCGCGGCGATGAGGCCGTCGCCGTCGGTCTTGCCGCCGGTCTTCTTGAGCGCCTCATAGATCAGATGCATGCCGTCGTAGCCGCCGACCGACACGAAGTTCGGCCGGAAATTGTTCGCCTTCTTGAAGTCCTCGACGTATTTCTTGTTCAGGGCGCTGTCGTGCGCGGCCGAGTAGTCGTGCGCGGTCACGATGCCGAGCATCTGATCGCCCATGTTGTTGAGCTCGTCGTCGTCGGTGAGGTCGCCCGGTCCGATGATCTTGATCCCGGAGCCGGCGAGACCGCGCTCGGCGAACTGCTTGGCGAAGATGCCGGCCTGGGTGCCGGGGAAGTAGATGAACGCGGTGTCGGGGTTGAGATCGCGGATTCGCTGCAGGAACGGCGCAAAGTCGGGATTGGCGAGCGGGATGCGGATCGATTCGATGATCTGGCCGCCGAGCTCGGTGAAGCGCTGCTTGAACGCGGTTTCCGCCTCGGTGCCGGGCGCCCATTCGTTGACCAGCGTGACCACCCGCTTGGCGCCGTTCTTGGCCGCCCATTCGCCCATGATCCAGGACGATTGGGACAGGATGAAGCTGGTGCGCACGAAGTAGGGCGACGCGGTGGTGGTGACCGAGGCGCCGGAAATCATTACCACGGTCGCGATCTTCGCCTGCGTCACCAGCGGGCCGTAGGCGAGGACGGTCGGCGTGATCCCGCCGGCGATGACGTTGACCTTGTCGTTGACGATCATCTCCTGGACCAGGCGCCGCGCATTGTCGGCGACCCCGGCGTCGTCGCGCAGGATCAACTCGATCTTCTTGCCGGCGACCATGTTGCCGTGCTGCTGCATGTAGAGCCGCGCCCCGGCCGAGGCTTGGCGGCCGGCGGCATTGAAGCCGGCGCCGGTCATCGAGAAGCTCATGCCGACCTTGACGACCTCCTGCGCGGACGCTGCGCCAGCCCCCAGCACGAGGAGGCCTGCGGCCAGGAATGACACGGCGAACTCTGGACGCTGCATGTGACGTCTCCTCCCCTGATTGCGGGCGTGCACGCGCCGCGCGCCCGCCTTCGTGCGGCTCGCCGCAACTCTAGCACAGCCGTCAGTCGAAGACAGATCGTTGCGGCGAACGGCGCTGGCTCACAGCAAGCCGAGCTCCCGCAACTCGCGGCGCAGCGCCTCCGGCATCGTCTTGGCGCCCGGAGCGGCGCGGTCGAGGTCGCGCGGCGCGTCCGTGGCCGCGAGATAGCGCCAGCCCTGGAACGCACGCCACGGCCGCGGCTCGACCAGCACGAGCTTCGGCTCCAGGACCAGGTGGCAACGGCCGATGCCCCCCTTGTCGACGAACGGGCGCACGTCGAGGAGCCGCTGCCGGCACATCACCTCGCCGCGGACCACCCAATAGAGCGAGCCGCCGTCGAGCAATTCCTCGGCGCGCTTGGGCATCATGCGGGTCCGATGCATGTGCTCGCGCGCGAGCCCGCGCTTGCGGCGGTCCTTGAGCTTTTGGCGAATCCAATCCTCGAGCTCCTTGACCGAGTCGCAGCCGACGCAAAGCTTGATGAGATGAAGGGCCACGATGGTGACGATGGATTCGAAGCGATGCCGTTTTTCCGCGCGGCGGAAACCGCCGGCGCAGCGCCGGCGATCAACGACGCCAGTGTGACGAAATCATAGCGAGCGGCGCGCTCCGCGTCAGTGCGCGTCCGGCTTATCCTCAGGAAGGATTCACTGTCCGCTCGGCCCGAGCGACAACGGGGCCGCGCGGGCGGGGGCGGCGCTCGCCGGCGGGCGCGTCTGCTGCGCGCCCGGCGACGGCTTGCGCGCGGGCGCGGCCGAGGCCTCGTCGGTCGCGCCGCGAGGCTTGTCTTGCGCCTTGTCTTGGGTCTTGTCCGCGGCCGGCGCCGCCGGCTCGGGCGTCATGATGCTCACCGGCGGGATCGAGGCCGCGGAGGGGAAGTAGAGGTTGTTCGGCGCCTTGGCGCCGGCGGCCGGCGCTGCCGCGGCGCCGGGCATGCTCGCGACCGGGCGACCGTCGCTTGCCTGGGGCCAGCCGGCCGCGTGGGCCTCGACCAGGGATTCGAACGGGCGGCTGACCAGATTGGCACCGATCCGACTCGCATCCTGCACCAGGAAGAAGGCGCCGCAGCGCGCCGGCGTGCAGCCGTCGCGGGTCGCGAGCACGTGCGCGACGACGCCGAACCGGTCCGCCTCGACCGCGCGGCGCAGCGGCGCCAGCGCGGGGCCTTGCCCGCCGCGGCGAGCATATTCGTTGCTCGCGGCCAAGAGCGCGAGTTGCGCGGCGACATAGGAGACGGCCGCCGCGGTCGTTTCCGGACTGGCGAAGAGCGCCTTCTCGCACGCGGTCTCGACCCGATCTCCGGCCGCGGCGTCGAGACATGCCAGTGCCGAGCCCGGGAGGAGCGCCCGCGCCGTCAGCTCGAACGCGCGTTGGTCGAGAGCGCGCCGCTCGGCGGCAAGATCGCGGCGCGCCGATTGATCGAGCGCCAACCATCCCGCAAACAGGATCACGAGCACGACACTGACCCCCGCCAGTGGCCCGCTTCTACCCTCGCGAAGGGACGCGAGCACGCCGACCGCCAGAATGAACGCCGCCGCCACGGCCACCGCCCATCCCGGCAGCACCGCAGCACCCGACGCATCAACGGCGCTCGTCGCTTCCCCGAGGCGATCGAACATCACGCACCATCCCACGGGCAGTATGGCCCACGGCAACGGCGATGACCACCCCTCGTCCGATCGCGGGCGCGGCCGCAACGCCTATCGGCGGTCGGCGTCGCCGCCGACGGCGATATCGAGTATCGGGCCGATTTAGGCGGAATACTCGAGCTGGCTTTCCCGGGCAACGCGCTCGAAGGCTTCGTTCGAGTTCTTGATCCGGTACTGATAGTCGGCGCCATCGGAGGGAAGCAGCCGCACAACCTGGTAGGTGCTGTTGGCAGCCATATGGCCGGTCAGCCGCGAGGTGAAGTACACGTTCTGACCGATCTGAAACCTATGTTCTTTCAACACGATGTCTCCTGCACTCGAACGCGGCTCCTGGCGAGCCATTTCCCCCGATCGGGCGGCAATATAGCAGCAAATCCGCGATTGCCTCAAAAAAATCCGCTTTTCGCCCTGGTCCCCAATTCGGACTTGAGCGGACGTAAAGACTCAAAACTTATCAGAGGCTTATAGTAAAAAATTCGGGTGATTTAGCGGCCGCTCATGCGCCCTCATGGCCGGCATGCTTGGGGCGGATGGCGCGCCGCAACGACCCGCCCCGCTATTGCAGCTATCGTAATAAAAAGGCAGGCAATCCTCTGGAGTGGAGGCGAGGAGGCCGCTATCAATTCAGCGGCCGGCGGGAAACAGGCGGCGGGTTTTCCAGCCTGCCGAAACACAATCGTGCCGCCTTGGTGGCCTACCGGCACGGCACGGGCCGGCTCGGAGAGAGCAGCATGCGCTTGTTTTTCGGGATCATCATCGGTTGTCTGCTGACCGTGGGCGGCGCCTATGTCACCGATGCGGTGTCGCCCGCCGGGGCAAAGCCGATGGTGAACTGGGACGTGGTCGCGAAGAATCTCGACAACGTGACGACGCTCGCTCGCGAAGGCTGGAAGAAGATCACTGGCTGAGCACGGCTTCCTCCCCGCGGAAACTGGAACCTCGCGGCAAGTCGGGCGGCCCGGGATTTTCGTCCCAGTCGCGGCGATCGCGGAGGGATGCGTCAGCGCGGCGGCGCCTCGGCGTGGTGGAGGGTGATCGCCCGCTTGCCGAGACGAGTGCCGTCGTCGCCCTCGATCAGCAATGCCACGCGACCGCTCTCGTTGACGTGGCGTGCCCATGCCAGCGCATCATCGAGCGTGTCGAATTCCTTGTAGAGGACGCCGCTGCGCTCCAGCGGCGAGATCTCCTCCGACCCCTGCGGGCCGCTATACGTTCGGTAGGTCATGACTCGTCCCGGCCGTTTCTCCATCATCGAAAACTCGATCGACGCGCCCCCGTTCCGTCGGAACTTCGGCGGATGAGGCAACAGCAATTGTCGCTTGTAAAAACACGGCGAGCAAAATGAACGCTCGTTAATGAAACCGGCGTGTGCGGAATTCAAGCGCGGGCCGGAACTGCGCGGTGGTTCGCTCGTTTCCCTTGCAAGCCGAGGCCGCGGCCGAGGCCGATGATTGCATGGGGAAGAAACGAAGAGGACCATTCGAATGAGGAGCAAGCTGTTACTCAGCACGGCTGCGCTGTTGGCGGGAGTTGCCTTGGCGTCAGCACAAAACATGCCCGGCGGTGGCGGGCATCCGTCCGGCGGCGCCCAGCAAAGCCAGGGCGCGCAAAGCGGAGGCGCGCAAGGCGGAGGAATGCAGCAGTCCCCGCAGGGCCGCGGCGAGGCGCAAAAGGGCGCGCAGGGCCAGGGCCAGATGGGGCAACGCGAGACACCGAAAGGGCAAACGACGGGCCAGGCGCCGCAAGGCCAGCGAGAACAGGGCGCGCAGGGACAGCCGAGCCAGCGTGGACGCGAGACCACCGGCCAGAGCCAGCAGGGCCAACAGGGCCAGACGCAACGCGGGCAACCGCAGACCCAAGGACAGGCCCCGCAGGGCCAGCAGGCCCCAGCGGCACAGCAGCGCCAGCAGGGCCAGTCCCAGGGACAGGCGCAGCAAGGCGGTCAGGCCGGCGGCAGCGTGACGCTCACGTCGGAGCAGCTGTCCCGCGCGTCAATAACGTCAACTTCTCGCTCAGCGTGGGCACCGCAGTGCCGACTTCCGTGCACGTCGTCGTGGTTCCGGAAACCTTGATCGAGATCCATCCGGAATGGCGTGGACACTTCTTCTTCGTCATCCGGGATGAGATCATCATCGTCGACCGCAATCACCGGATCGTCGCGATCATCGAGGTCTGATGACCTGAGCCCACGCGGCTAGTGACGCGAGAAGGGGCGGCCCGGCGGGCCGCCCCTTCTTCGCTTGCCCGCCGTCTCGGGGCCGACAGGCGCGCTACGCGCGCACTTCCTGCCGCTGGAAGGCGATGTAGCCGATGACGAACACGATGATCGAGCCCGCCACCAGGGCCACGATCTGCGGCCAGGCGATGATCAGGCTTTGGGCGAGCGGCAGCGGCGCGCCCGGCACGGCGCCCTGGAGCTGGACCAGATAGATCGGGCCGAGCGCCCGCTGCGACGGGTTGAGCAGCGCAAGCGCGACCTCGCCGAACAACGTGCTGGGCGAGAGGCGCGCGAGCGCCGTCTGCCACTCGATGGTGTCGGGGGTTGGCAGCCCCGCCGCCAGGTAGCGCGGATCGGGCG
>WNFF01002316.1_pt1 | contig 15581 bp, 15 predicted proteins | sample 5400441 | NCBI WGS metagenome assembly WNFF01 (sample SAMN13153345, study PRJNA577476) | soil metagenome | isolation source: 120 cm saprolite under Douglas fir tree site 2 hole 3 replicate 1 | place: USA:California | collected 2015-04-18 | reverse complement strand
CTCAAGACGCAGGTGGAAACAGCGGCATCGCAAGCGGCAACTGCAAAAACCAGAGCGGAGACGGCACTTATTGGAACGAATCCAGTTATCGCTTTCGACCCGCAAGCTGGCCAGCGCGTGCTGACCACCATGCCGCAAGCGCAAGCGAAAGGCTTCACGAATCCCATCAAGGCATCCGAGACGGACATCCAAAAAGAGACGGACGCGACCAAACAATTCAATGATGTGCAGATGAACATTTCCCGGTTTCGCAACGCCATCGTTAAACTCGGCAGTCCTGCCGACACGCACACGACGGAGATCGCTCACATTCTCTCGGAAGGGAAATTCGACGCTGGCCATCTTGCGAACCTGCTTCCTGGCGCGAGTCTTTCGGCTGAGATCGTCAATCAGAAACAGATCGCTGCTGACTGGAACAATCTCACCGAAGCGGAGCAAGACGCCGTGACGGGGTACTTGCGCGCGAAGGGCAGCGTCATCGCTTTCCAGAAAGCCCTCACGCAGAGCGGGCGCACGTCGAAAGAAGCGCTCGCCATCGAAATGCAGAATCTTCCATCTCCGCTCGAAGCATCAGGACCGGCGCTCAAACAGATGGATGCTTTCCAAGAGAACATCGACACGGCCAGCAAGGGACTGACGCGCGTGCCGTGGTTGCCGTCTCCCTCTGACGTTCGCTCGACGATCGAGAACGAAGAGGCCAGCAAGTCGGCGCAAGGACAAGCAGCAGCGCAACACTTCCGCGATTATCAAGCGGCGCAGACTGGCCAGTACCGCAACGAAAAAGGCTTGGAAATGAAGCTCGGGCAGGAAGCCTACGCCAACGGACGATACATCGGGACAGTCAGCAAGCTGTATCCCAATGGAACGTATGACGTGAAACAGGACTGAGCGTATGGGACTCGCCACGCAGCCGCGCGAACGATTCTACTATCGGGGGCGGTACGTTATCCGCACGGAATGGCGAGGCAAGACTTTGCTCTATGACGTTCTGACGAAGAGCGGCCAGACCGTTTCCGCTGGCTTGGACATGATAAGCGGCAGTGAGCGTGCGGCAGTCGAGGCCATCACAGAGCGGCTGTACGGAAAGGCGCAAGCGGCATGAAACGCTTTGCGCTCACTGTCTTGATGTTCTCAGCGCTTTTCAGCGCGATCACGTTCGGATTCTATTTGAGGATGCCGCCGACCGTGCGAGCGCAGCTCAATACTTTCTGTGCGGCGAATCTAGCTTGCACCGTCACAGGGGCATGGAACTTCACAGGAGGCTTACAGAGCGGCGGCGTGAGCGTGCTGACAAACCCCGCGAACCTCGCAACGCAAGTCAGCGGCACGCTCCCCGGCGCGAACTACGCAGCCGTGAATCTCGCGGCCGGCAACGTCAACGGCGGCGCTACGGGCGTGCTTCCCGGCGCGAACATGGCGGCGACGAACCTCGCAGGCGGAAACAACCCTGGCGGAGTGAGCGGCACGTTGCCTCTGGCGAATCTGACAACGCAAGGAACAGACGCCAACCTGCTCACGTCTGGCACAGTCAGCGCGAGCACTGGCATCGCGCTTTGCACGGACGCGAATCACGGCGCGACAACTTCGGGCTGCACAGCGGGCGGCGTCAGCGAAATGATTTTCAGTTGGGGAGCCGTTTCTTCTCCTGGCCAAACAGCCTCTACCTGTAATGTCTCTGGTGGCGTGTTCTCCTGCCCACAGATTCTTCTGCCGAGCACTCACACAATCAAACGTCTGACATTTCTCATGCAGACGGGGCCGGTCGGCTGCTCGACACAAGGCGTGGTGGGGGTGTGGGACTTCACTAGTTCGTCAGCTCTGACAACTATTACCGTCAGTCAGGCTTCGCTCACGTTTGTAGATAGCGGAGTGCTCTCTGTATCAACGACGGCGGGACATCAACTAGGAGTCGGCTGGACTACGCTTCCAGCCGGATGCAGCACGTTCCCAATAATTTTGAGTTTGACGGCCATTCTTCAATAGCTGTCTGCTGGTATCACTTTAAATGGCTTTTTTTGCTTCCTCCTCTTGCAGCCATTCCGTTTCCCATTGCTCGACTGTCTCTCGAATGAATTTGGCGCGTTCCGGCTCAATCTCCCTGTCTTCTCCGGCAGGGCGCAGCATCGCATCCACCTTCTGCAGCTTATTATCCTTTCTGCTGAGCCAGTTCTTCCTGGGGCGCCAGTAAGGAGGCTGCTCACCGTTTTCCGCCCATGAGTCTATTTCCCATCCACCACTCGTTCGCGGCCATCCACTACTCGTTCGCTCCCATTCCTTGAGCCGTAGTTTGCCCCGCGCTCGCATGTTCTCTTTGGACATCGTGCGATCGAAAACCCGCTCCATTTGGTCTGACATTTTGCCTCTCCAATTTAGCTGGAAGTGCGAAGCTACAGCACAATGGCATACCCGCGCAAGGTACCGGCTGCCACCCTCTACTCGGGCTTTTGGAGCGCTGATGGCTTCAATTCTCCAGCGTGACAGTCTGCGCTTTGTAGTCAATCCGCACGGCAGAGAACGTCTGTAGAATGTCCTGCCCGACAATTCCGTCGATCTGCGCTCCTATACGTTTCGACGTGTCCGACAAATCCATCAGGCAAGTGCGGCGAGCGAGCCAGGAGCGCAATCCCAAAGAAAGTTTTGGCATCTCGCGAGTCAGGCAAGCGCCTTCTGCTCCTGTCCCGCCAGTCGAGCGGAGCGCGTCGATCTTCAGGGCGGGGAATCCAGCAGCGCGGTAATCCATGATGCTGATGTTCGCTCCCGTGTCGAGCAAGAGCATTGCAGGCTTCCCGTTCAAATGGCCGTCGAGCAAGATCAAACCTTTCGCGGTGTGGAATGGAACGACGAAGGCTCTGCGCTCTTGCGCCCGCGCCGCGCTCGCAATGACGAGCAAGAGCGCGCAAAGGAAAAACGTGCAATAAACGTGCAATGATTTGGTACGCCGGTAACACCCGTAACAGCTATAACAGTTCTGGTTTGTTGATTCTGCGTAACTTACTGAAACGAAAGCGCGCCCCGGAGAATCCGGCTTACAGGCCCGTCCGCCATTTCTTCTTTTGTTTTCAGTAGCTTGAGACACCTTTGAAAATTCAAGGACTAGCCACCCGCCGGCAGCGTGGCTTGTTCTGACAACTCGAGAACAATTCGCTGGAAGCGGGTGTGCACGGGTGCCGTGTTCCGCTGGGCGCGACCGTCAGGCCACAAAGAAGCAAGAGGTCCAAGACTGGACCATCCGCCGAGCAAATTGCCCCGGAATTCAAATTGTGTGTTAAGAAGTTTCCAGCTATCGCGTCTTAGGTTGTAGATGAGCCGAGGAGGGGAGCTTGGCGGCCGCGATAGAAAACATCATGGTGACGCAGGCGTTGGCGGAGCTTGAGGAAGTCTTTCGAGCACACCAGGCTTGTGTGCTGAAGGCTGCTTACCGCGTCACCGGTAGCATGGCGGACGCTGAAGACGTTGCGCAATCCGTGTTCCTCCGATTGGCCCGCGGGACTGTCGACCCGGGCCGTATCGCCAATCTGCAGGGTTACTTACACAGGTCGGCGGTCAACGCCGCCCTGGATCTAATCCGGTCGAGGGGCCATCGAGAGCTCGTGCCGGTTGAAACGGCAGACGAGCTGCAATCCAATTCCAGTGATTCCCCTGAGCGTGCGCTATCGTCCTTGGAAATCAAGAAATGGCTTCGCCGGCAGCTTGCCACTCTGAATCCCCGGGCTGCGGAGATGTTCGTTCTCCGCTATCTCGAAGGGCTCGATAATCCCGAAATTGCCCGGGCGATGAACACGTCTCAGGCGGTAGTGGCGGTAACCCTGCATCGTGCTCGCGCGCGACTAAAAAAGGGCCTTTGTGGCTTTATGAAAGGTGCATCATGAAATTATTTCGAACGAAGCAAGACGCCCGCCTTGATCAGGCGATTTCCGAACTTCGCGGTGAACAAGCCGATGCCAAGACGCTTTCTGCGTCGGCCGAGCGCGTGTGGCAGCGATTGCAAACAGGCGAAGGCCAGGAAGCCGCAACCAGTGCTCTGCAGCCTATCCGTGGCTGCGCCGATATTCGTTCTCTGCTGCCGGCATTTCAACAGCGAGAGCTTCCTCCGGCGCGCGCGCTAATCGTGGAAGATCACCTGCGGGAGTGTGTCTCGTGCCGTTCCTTTGTTACCGGCCGTGTGGTTGATGGCGCGACGAGCGTCAACTGGCGGATGGAGCCGACGTCACGCGGTTTCCAGTGGAGCGTTGTCAGGTTGTCCTTCGCGGCAGCAACCGTGGCTTTGCTGGTTACCTTGGTGTGGGCTGGGCGCAGCTGGTACTTCGCAGGCCCTGCGGGCTATCGCGCGCGGATCGATTCCATTGATGGGCAAGCGTATCGCATTGGCCCCGCAGGCGAGAGCGCGTTGAAGTTGGGTGACGAAGTCGGCGAAGGTGAATTCATTCGCACGGCTGCCAATTCACATGCCAAGGTGCGGCTGTTCGAGAGCTCCGAAGTGGAAATGAATCAGCGCGCGGAAATCGCGGTAAGCGCCAGCCGTCGCGACACGACCATCCATCTCGACCAGGGGAGCATTATCGTGCAAGCCGCGAAGCGCCACATCGGGCACTTGTACGTTAGCGCTCCGGATTGCACCGTCGCCGTTACCGGAACAGTTTTTTCCGTGAATTCGGGCACCAAAGGGTCGCGGGTGACCGTGATTGAGGGAGAGGTGCACGTTAAACACGCCGGACTGGAGTCCATTCTGCATTCGGGCGATGAGGTGGCGACCACACAGAGCGTCGGCCTCGTTCCGGTCCGTGAAGAGATTGCATGGAGCAGCGACCTGGATCACGAGCTGGCGTTGCTTGCAGAATTCTCGAAGCTTCGAACAAAATTGGAGGAAATCCGGACGCCCGGTCCGCGGTATGAGAGCAAAATTCTTCCCTTGCTGCCAGCGGATACTGTCCTGTACATCGGCATCCCCAATCTTGGAGAGGCGCTCCAACAGGCAAACCAAATCTTTCAGCAACAGCTGTCGCAGAGCAAAGTTCTGCAAGAGTGGTGGAACAAAGGCGGCAACTCGAATCAGCATCCTACGGCGCCAGAGTTGATTGAGCAGATTCACTTCATCAGCCAGTATTTAGGCGACGAAGTGGTGATTACGGCCAGCGGAAGCTCCGCCCCCAACGAGCATGGGCCCGTACTGCTGGCCGAAGTGCGGCAGCCTGGACTGAAGGAATATTTGCAGAATCGCTTCGCGGATACCTTGACGAGGGCGCAAGGCAACGTCAATTTGCGCGTCGTGGACCCGCAGTCGCTCTCCTCGCTCGCTGGCGATGAGCGCGGAATGATAATGCTTGTCCGGCGGAACATGCTTGTCGCCGGTGGCGACGCGGCCTCGGTGCGGGAGATGAGCGCGCAGCTCGACGCCGGAGCAACGGTCTTCGCCGGGACGGATTTTGGCCAGCGAATCGGTACCGTCTACAGCCGGGGTACCGAAACTCTGTTTGCCGCGAACCTCGGTCAGATTTTAAGCAGTACGCATACCCAACCAGGAGAATCGAAGGCGCTGCGGAATAGCGGCTTCAATGACATAAAGTATTTGATCGCGACGCGCGGCGAGTCTTCCAGTCAAGGAGACAACCGCATTACTCTGGAATTTAATGGCCAGAGGCGCGGCATCGCGTCCTGGCTTGCAGCCCCAGCTCCGATGGGTTCGCTGGATTATGTTTCGTCGAACGCAGGCGCGGCGGTTTCTTTCGTTTCAAAGCAGCCGGCGCTCATGCTGGATGACATTTTCAGCACCATCGGCGCTTCCGACCCCAACTTCAGCCGAAGTCTGGCTCAGGCAAATTCAGAACTCGGGCTGGACCTTCGCAACGACTTGGCGAGGGCGCTGGGCGGGGAACTGACGCTGGCTCTCGATGGACCAGTCCTTCCCACGCCTTCGTGGAAAGCAGTTGTCGAGGTCAACGATCCGGGAGCCCTTCAAGTGGCGATAGATAAGCTGGTGGAGAGTTTTAACCGGGACGCGCAAAAGTCGAACCAGCCGGGCGTAACGCTCAATCAGGCGCAGGCCGGCGGACGAACGTTCTACAGCATTCAATCCCAAGGTGCGGGGCTTTCGACCGAGTACGACTACACCTTCTCGGACGGATATATGATCTTGGCGCCCTCGCGAGCGCTGCTCCTCGCGGCACTGCAAACTCACGCGAACGGGACATCGCTAGCTCGTTCCGCTTCGTTTCGCGCTCTCCTTCCCATCGACAACCAGGCGAACTTTTCCGCGATGATGTATCAGAATCTCAGCCCGATTCTGAAACCGCTGGCCTCCCAGATTACTTCCGGGCAGTTGGCGCTCGTTCAGCAGTTGGCAGCCGAGCCGAGCGTATTCTGTGCTTATGGGGAAAGTGATCGCATCGAAGTGGCAAGCAGCGGCAAGCTCTTTGACTTGAATCCAAGTCTTCCCACCTTGATCCACTTGCTGGGTTTGTCAGATCATGGAACTTCGCGCCAAGCCAATCCGTAGTGATTGGTAGATGATGAACCCAACGATCGAGCTCAACGAGCTCGAAGTACAACTCGGCGGCCGGACGATCCTTCACGGCCTGACGGGCGTTTTGAAGAGTCGCGCTATTGGGCTGCTCGGACCCAACGGCGCCGGCAAGTCGACGCTCATCAACACCCTCTTGGGTTTTCACTCTCCGTCCAAGGGGAGCGCCCGCGTGCTCGGGCTCGACTCTCACACCGACGGCAAGGCGCTGCGATCTCTTGTGGGGTACATGCCCGAGAACGACGCTTTTATCTCAAAAATGTCCGGAGTCCGCTTTGTTCGCTACATGGCGGAGATTTCCGGCCTGCCCCGTGCTCAAGCGATGGAACGCGCGCACGAAGCTCTCGTCTATGTGGGGTTAGGCGAAGCGCGCTATCGCCCGGTGGGCACGTATTCTCTCGGGATGAAACAACTGGCGAAGTTTGCCCAGGCGATTGCGCATGGCCCCAAGGTCCTCATACTGGACGAACCAACGAATGGCATGGACCCGCCTGCACGCAAGCGCTTGGTCGAACTCATTCGCGAAATCCGGGAGGCCAGTGACATTTGCCTGCTACTTTCCTCGCACCTTCTCCGCGATGTAGAAGAAACGTGCGATGAGGTGTTGATCCTGCGGAACGGGCAAATTGCTTCAATCTGCAACCTCGTCGAGGAGCGGCGCGCCAATCGCAAGTTCCTCGAGTTGGAAACGATTGGCGCCGAGGCGACATTTATAGCCACGCTTGAGGGTCTCGGTTGCGAGTGCGCGGTTTTCACCGGCGGCCGCATCAAGGTGGTTATGCCGGACAGCGTGGAAATCCGGGAGGTATTCAAGGTCGCGGCGGACAAACGCGTTCAGATTCGCCGGATGAATCACCGGCGCGATTCGTTGGAAGACATCTTTCTCAGTGCCATGGAACAAACGGGAGCGGCGGATGGCCGTATATAAGCGCAGATACAATTCTTATACTGGTTCGCTGACGGCCCCATGGTCGCGGTTTTTTGTCCTAACGCGTTATGCTTTCGCCGACCTGTTCAAATCCCGCTTCTTCGTTATCCTATTGATTCTCAGCCTCGTTCCAACCCTATTCTTCGCGGGTTACATATTCATCGCCAACAATAAAACGGCGCAATTGCTGATGCAACTGCGCTCCGTTAGTTTGTTCTCGGTGGAGACCCCATACTTCCTGGTCATCATGATCGCGCAGACGCAGGCAGCCTTTCTGTTGAACTGCTGGGTGGGCCCCGTCTTGATCGCTGGAGATCTGACCAACGGCGCCCTTCCTCTTTTTCTGAGCCGCCCGTTCAGCAAGGCCGATTATGTTCTCGGAAAACTCGCGGTGCTGGGCTTACTGCTGTCCGCCGTCACTTGGATTCCCTGCTTGCTCCTATTCAGCTTGCAGGCCGGACTGGCCAGGAACGGATGGATCTGGCCGCACTTGTGGATGATTATTCCGATCGTATTGTGCTCTGCGATTTGGATCCTGATGCTTTCCCTTCTTTCCCTGGCGGTATCGGCTTGGGTAAAGTTGCGAATTGTCGCCACAGGTGTAATCTTCATCATTTTTTTCGTTCCTGCCGGCATCGGTGAGATGTTCAACGCCATCATGGGCACGTATTGGGGCCGGCTGCTGAATTTCTCAGACATGTTCCGGCTGATCTTGATAAATGGATTTCGTGAACCAACCGGACTATTAGGCCCGATTGGTCAGAAACAAATCCCGGTTCCCGCGGCCTGGGGCGTACTGATTTTCGTTTGCCTGCTTTCGCTGGTCATTCTCAAAGCGCGCTTGCGCGCCCGTGAGACGGTGCGCGGATGACACCAGACGCCCGCCAAATCGTATTCGAGAATGTCTCCAAGTTTTACGGTGAAGTCCTGGGCGTGAACAAAGTGAGCTTCTCACTTGGGCCCGGGATTACAAGTCTCGTCGGCCCCAACGGCTCGGGCAAGACCACGCTGATGAACTTGCTGACGGGCCTGATCAGGCCTTCACGAGGCTCAATTTCCGTCCTCGGCCTTACCCCGCAACAACCCATCGAGTTCTTCCGGCAAGTCGGATATTGCACGCAGTTTGATTCCTTCCCACCCGGCACGAAGGGCTACGACTTCATATATTGGCCGTTGCGTCTGCATGGTTTTGCCCACGATCAGGCTGCGAAGCTCACGAACGAAGCCCTGGAGCGCGCCGGCATGGCGCAAATGGCGCGGCGCAAAGTGGCGGGTTATAGCAAAGGGATGCGACAACGCATTCGCCTGGCTCAAGCCATCGCGCATCATCCGTCCGTGCTGGTTCTCGACGAACCGCTCAACGGCCTTGATCCGATGGCCCGGGCGGAATCGATCGCGCTCTTCGAAGCGATTGCCAAGCAGGGGATGCACGTCATCATTTCCAGCCATATCTTGGAGGAAGTCGATCGGATTTCCGACCGCGTCGTGCTGATGAGCAGCGGCTACGTTGTTGCGGAGGGGCAGATTCGCGAGGTTCGCAGGGAAGTGCGCGAACATCCGATGCAGATCCTTGTCCGTTGCTCGAACGCGGCGCGGTTGGCGGGGGCGGCGTTCGAACTCGATCACGTTGTCGAGGCCAAAATTCTGGATGATGGCCGTGGGGTCCTGGTGCGCACGCGCGATGCGGAGCAGTTCTATCTTTTGCTGAACAAGATCGTTTCCGGCGGTCTCGTCGAAGTCGATGCGGTCGCGCCCGCCGACGATGACGTCAACTCCATCTACCAATATCTCATCGGATCGGATGGCGGACCGGCGTGAGCGCTCAAGACCTAGTCGCGCGGGCGCAGAAGTGGTCGAAAGAACAACCTTGGCGGCTCTTTGGAAGCCAGATCTCCATCCTTGTGCGCAACGAGGTTCGCCGGAACCTGTTTACGCGTCGCAGGATTGGGATCTACCTGCTCGCGTTCATTCCGGCGCTTATCATCCTAATCGATGACATTTTCGGCAGATCCAGCATCGACCCGGCCCAAATCGAGAGCAAGACACAAGTCCTTGCGGGAATCGTCCAGCTCTATTATTTCCGCCTAGGTATCTTCTTCGCTTGCATGGCGATCTTTACGTGGCTATTCCGAGGCGAAATGGTGGAACGCACGCTCCATTATCAATTTCTCGTCCCGGTAAGAAGAGAAGTCCTGGTGATAGGAAAGTTTCTTGCCGGCGCGATCGTGGCCATCGCACTCTTTGAAACCGCCATCCTTGCTTGCTTCAGCCTCACCTATAGCCGCTTTGGTTCAGCGGGCAAGTCGTATGTTTTTGATGGGCCGGGCCTCGGGCAGTTGTGGTCCTATCTCCTGGTGACGGCTCTTGCTTGTCTCGGCTATGGCTCCGTGTTTCTCGCTCTCAGCCTTCTCTTCAAGAATCCGATCATCCCCGGAGTGGTGATCATGGGATGGGAAGCGATTGCCCCAATCTTTCCCTCCTGGGCCCAGATGCTCAGCGTCACTTTTTATCTGAAGCATCTCTGTCCCGTTAGCTTGCCCATCACCGGCCCATTGGCCATTTTCACTGTCGTGGCCGAACCCGTCTCTCCCTTGATTGCCGTCCTAGGCCTGGTTTGTCTTTCCATTGCGATTGTTGCTCTATCGTGTTTCCTCATTCATCGGGTGGAGATCACTTACACGGCTGAGTAGGCTCGACCAAGACATATCTGGTTTTCGGAAAATCTGACGTCATCGCCGCGTAGGCAACTGGAGATACCCGCCGAAGTGCACGGCGTTGTCGTCACCGATAACGCTTCCATCTGTTTCAACGCCCCGATCCCGATCATCCCCATTCGCCAAACCTCCCTCTCCGCAAAATGCGAAAATCATATAGACTCTTGCGCGGAATGAGAGGAGCAGTGGATAGCCAACCGAAAATCGGTGGATGGAATGGTTTTCAGTTCTGACCAACCCAAACATAGCAGCAGTTGCGGGGCCGGCAGCGTGTCTGGCGAGGCAACTCCGTGACGACCCTCGACGACGATAGGCTTTTCCCAGCCGACCCTAACACACGCGCCGTCGCCAGGCGGCTTTATAGCCGCGTACGCGACTTACCGATCATCAGCCCCCACGGCCACACGGATCCTCGTTGGTTCGCCGAGGATGAACCCTTTCCGGATCCAGCCAGCTTGTTCGTCGTTCCGGACCACTACATCTTCCGCATGCTTTACAGCCAGGGCGTCTCGCTTGACCAACTGGGGATTGGATCAAAGTCTCTTGAGGATCCCAGGAGCGTCTGGCGCATTTTCGCACAGCATTACTATCTTTTCCGCGGGACACCGACGAGATTGTGGCTGGATTTCGCTTTCCAGGAACTCTTTGGTTTGGATGCGCGCCTTACTCCTGAAAACGCCGATGAGAATTACGACGCCATCATGGAAAAACTGAAGACGCCGGCGTTTCGTCCTCGGGCGCTTTACGAACGATTTCGACTTGAGGTACTGGCGACGACGGATTCGCCGCTCGATTCGCTTTCTCATCATAAAGCCATCCGAGAATCAGCCTTCAAAGGACGGGTTATCCCGACTTTTCGGCCTGACCCGGTGGTTGATCCCGATTTTCCAAACTTTGTGGAAAATCTTGCGCGTTTGGGGCGCATGACTCGCGCAGACGCAGCCAGTTGGCAGAGTTATCTTTCCGCATTGCGGCAGAGGCGTATGGAGTTCAAGGCACTCGGTTGCACGGCGACGGACCACGGCCACCCCACGGCTGCGACCGCCGACTTGAACCCTGATGCGGCGGCTCGGCTCTATCAAAAAATAGCCTCGGGCAAAGGCGATCCCGGCGAGCGTGAATTGTTCCGCTCTCAAATGCTCACGGAAATGGCGGCCATGAGCCTCGATGACGGATTGGTCATGCAAATCCATCCGGGGAGTTTCCGCAATCACAACACGCCGGTATTCCAGCGCTTCGGACGGGATACTGGCGCGGACATTCCCACGCCCACCGATTATGTGCATGCGCTACGGCCGCTGCTCAACCGCTTCGGCAACGAGCCCGGCCTCACGCTCATTGTGTTCACGCTTGATGAATCGACTTACAGCCGTGAACTTGCTCCCCTAGCTGGACATTATCCGTGCCTTCGGTTGGGGCCGGCTTGGTGGTTCCATGACAGTCCCGAAGGCATCATGCGTTTTCGCGAATACACAACAGAAACCGCCGGTTTCTACAATACTGTCGGTTTCAATGATGACACTCGGGCATTTCTCTCGATTCCCGCGAGACACGATGTGGCTCGTCGCGTTGATTGTTCGTATCTCGCGCGCCTGGTTGCGGAGCATCGAATCGAAGAGCACGAAGCAAACGAGGTCGCTTCTGACCTGGCCTATGGGCTCGCGCGAAAGGCTTACAGGCTGTAGGAGCAGAGGCGCACTCTTCCATGGGGGATCTTGGTACGATATAGAATGTTTGCTGCCTATCCAGACTGCGAGAGTGGGGCAAGCGGGGCTGCAATGCGGATGATCTCATCCAAAATCGCAATTGCGTCGTTTGAACTTCTCGGCTTGGGGAACAAGGAATCGGTTCTTCAATGAGCCTTTTTTTTGAGACAGGAAGCGAGCAATCGGATCTCTCCGTCGTTGACCTGGAGGAAGGCCTGTTTCAGGCTTTGCGAGCGCTCGGCCGGCGCGATCGTGTCCTGGCGATCCCTCCCGACGTGAGCCGGTTGCACTCGCGGGCCGGCGACTTGACCAGAAGCGCCTATGAATTTTACGGAGAGCGGCTCGCTGCGGTATTGCCGGCGCTCGGCACGCATGCTCCCATGACGCGGGGCGAGATCGCCAAAATGTTCGGCGGCATACCGCTCGATTTGTTCCACGCGCACAACTGGCGAAAGGATGTCGTCACGCTGGGAGAAGTGCCCGCCGAGTATGTGCGCGAGCAATCGGAAGGCAAGCTGAACTACTCCTGGCCGGTGCAAATCAACCGGATGCTGGTTGAAGGCGGATTCGATCTGATCCTCTCCATCGGACAAGTTGTTCCGCATGAAGTGATCGGGATGGCGAATTACAACAAGAATATTCTTGTAGGCACCGGCGGACCGGACAGCATCAACCGGAGCCATTTCCTCGGGGCGGTATACGGAATGGAACGGATTATGGGACGGGCGGACAATCCCGTCCGGCGAGTCCTGAATTATGCTGCGAAGCAATTCATCCAGCACTTGCCTGTCGTTTACGTCCTGACGGTCGTGGGGAGAAACGAGGACGGTCGATTGGCAGTTCGTGGACTCTTCGTAGGCGACGACGACGAGTGCTTTCATAAAGCTTCCGAATTAAGTCTCAAAGTCAACTTTTTCATGCTGGACACGGAAATTCGCAAGGCGGTGGTCTACCTGGATCCGGAAGAATTGAAGAGCACGTGGCTGGGCAACAAAGCGATCTACCGGACTCGCATGGCGCTTGCCGACGGCGCCGAACTCATTGTCCTCGCGCCGGGAGTAAAGGACTTTGGGGAAGATGCCACCATTGACAGGCTGATCCGGAAGTACGGATATTGCGGCACGCCCGCTACCCTCAGAGCCGTGGAGAATGACCATGAACTTGCCGACAATCTCGGTGCTGCCGCCCACCTTATCCACGGATCATCCGAAGGCCGCTTCCACATTACGTACTGCCCCGGGGGCCTCACCCGCGAAGAAATATGTGATGCGGGATTCGGCTACGCGGATCCCGAGAGCATGGCGAAAAAGTACGACCCCCAGAAATTGAAGTACGGATACAACCAAGTGGATGGTGAAGAAATCTTCTTCGTGCCCAACCCCGGCTTGGGGCTATGGGCCTACCGAGGGCGCTTCGATGATTAGCACGCTGGAGTGAGAGCGCCTGGCCTTCAAATTTGAATTGGACAGGTATGCATCGTTTTCTTGCTGGAAAAGGATTGAAAGGAATTGAGCGCAGCCCGAAAAGGATAGTGGATCAAATGAGCCCCTTTCTAGGAGGTCTTTCCGGCAGGACCGCTGTTGTCATTGGCGGGACTTCCGGCATCGGGCGCGTGCTTGCCCTCGGGTTAGCCGCTGCCGGAGCAGATGTCGTCGCATCTTCGCGGCGCGTGGAACAAGTGGAATCGACGGCCCGTGAAATAGAATCGTTGGCACGCCGAACCTTGCAAGTTGCCTGCGATGTGTGCGATCGCTGTTCCCTTGAGAACCTCCTGGTGAAAACGCTTGAAAGCCTTGGCAAAGTGGACATCCTGGTAAACTGCGCAGGCAAAATCAAGCGCGCACCCACGGTCGACTTTCCGGAAGAATCCTGGCGGGAAATCCTGGACATAAATCTCACCGGCACGCTCAGAGGCTGTCAAATATTTGGCAAGCACATGCTGGAGCGTGGCTACGGCCGGATCATCAATATCGCCTCGCTGAATACGTTTGTTTCCTTGACCGAGGTCGCTGCCTATGCCGCCAGCAAAGCCGCCGTGGGAGCTCTTACCAGATCATTGGCAGTTGAATGGTCGAGCCGCGGAGTGCTCGTAAACGCGATCGCTCCCGGCGTTTTCCGTACGCCCCTTAACGTCGATCTGCTCGATAACACCAATCGCGGCCGTGAGCTTTTGGCGCGCACTCCCATGGGCAGGTTCGGGAGGGCGGAAGAATTGGTGGGAGCTGCCGTATACCTTGCCTCCGATGCTGCATCTTTTACCACTGGCCAAATCCTGGTAGTCGATGGTGGATTTTTGGCGAGCGGTGTAAATCAGTAAGTGCGCTGCGAATCGATGCTGCAAATGGCAGGCATGCCGCTATTTGGCCATCAAATGAAAGAACCGCGTGTAGTGCCTTGGCCAAATCTGCACAACCCGAGGAACTTTTCTATTCGGGGATGACTTCGATGGCGCTGATAGAAGGATAGTTGACTGCTGGAGTAAAGTAGATCTCGATTTTACCCTGCGGCGTCGGTTCAATATGTTGAAAAGTCTCGACCAACGGCTCGGAGCCAGCTTCCCGGAAAATATCAAATCCTTTTAGAAGCGTCGATCCGTTGCACGAGACATCGAACACCCGGCTGCCTACGCCTCCAATGCCGCCGTTCTGAACGCCAAACCAGTGCTCCATAAAGTACAGTTTCAGCGTGTATTTGCCGCCTGTCGCAACAGGCACCACGTAATGGAAGTGCCCAAAGCGATGCCATTCATAAAGGCGGCCATCGGCGACTTTTGACAAATCACCCCCGAAGCTACTGAGGCGGCCGCCGAAAAAGTACCGGTCGGGCACCCAAACATTACCGTTGGAATCGCGGTAAGGAGAATGTCCGACGACAATCCTGACCGGAAGCATGCGGCGCGGAGCGCTTGGCAGGATTTCAACCGCATTTACAAATGCCTCAGCGGTCGCGAAGTCCAGATGAATCGTTCCATCGCTCGCGGGCGACACATCCGTAAGTACTTTGGTGGTGGCGATGTCATCCCCACCGGCGTCGTCCACTACATCCATGTTGGTGGCGGGGCCGCCATTGATCGAGAAACTCACGTTGCGACTGGCTTCTTGTAGCCCCGACGTTTCAGCGAACAGCAGATGAACCTCGTAAGTTCCTGGAGGGATGGGAAAATTACAATGAAAGGCGCCGCGCCGCCCGCCGGAAAAAAGCTGCGGATCTTCAGTGCCCTGAATAGCGTGGCCGGTAACGGAGAAGGAGCTTCCTCCTGAGCAGAAATGATCGCTCTCCCAGGTAGAGCCACCGCGATCTACGTAGGGGGTGGAAGCATTGCCCATCATCGCGCGAAGAATCTTCCCGGAAATGTAGCCTGGAGCAGAGGCGACGACGGTCGGCGGTGAACTTTCGTGCCCGTTTCTCCCGCCCCATTTCTTCAAAGCAAAAACCGATAGAACAAATACGGAAATCGCAACAAGAGCGGCCGCCATTGCCAATCCAATCCGTGGCCTGAACTTTATTCCGGATTCGGCGTTATCCCGAATATCCGCGGCCTTGTCTGGTTTTGGCTCCTGCCGTGGCAGGGCGAGATTGTCTTGCTCCTCTTCCGGCTCGCCGTTCTTTCTAGATGGAAGTCTATCGAGAATTTGGCCGTTCTGGCTCTCATCGAGTTTGGATTCGCCCCTTGCCGATTCCAGGTCGGCCGTGTGAATAAACTTGGGAACATAGTG
>WNFF01017612.1_pt1 | contig 15585 bp, 17 predicted proteins | sample 5400441 | NCBI WGS metagenome assembly WNFF01 (sample SAMN13153345, study PRJNA577476) | soil metagenome | isolation source: 120 cm saprolite under Douglas fir tree site 2 hole 3 replicate 1 | place: USA:California | collected 2015-04-18 | reverse complement strand
GGAAACCATGCTTGGCATGGTCTCCTACCCTCGCCGCCCGCAAAGCGGACACATCAGTTGCTAACTCAACCGGACATATCATGTGCTAACGACAGAAGATGTAGAGCAGGTTTCCCTGGAAAGCGAAGCGGCGTATCCTGCCGGTTTCGTAATCAATCACGACCCGCGTGTCCAGTTCTAACCCAGCCGCGTCGGCGAGGCGCATGATCTCGTGGTGCGTGAAGACGTGGCCGTAGGTGCTGAGGCTGCCCTCTCGCACGACCCACTTGGCGAGCACGTCGCCGTTGTTCTCGCTGTTTGAGAAATGATCGTGAATCCATCGGGTGCCTGTCGGGAGAATTCCATACGAGCGGAGGTTGTAGCGGTGATTCACGTCCAGGAAAAACCTGCCTTTCGGAGCGAGCATGTGGTCAATCGCACTGAGTGCGAGCCGCCGTTTTTCCGCCGTTGGAATGTGACCGAGCACGTTCCACAAGCAGGTGATGACGTCGAATCGCTCGGCGATCGCGTGAGGACGGCCGCGCTCGGCTGTCCCCGAGCCGCAGCTCCGGCCGTTCTCCTTGGAAGTTTCAAGCCATCCGTGGGCCAGATTTTCTGCCCGAATCGGCCAGATCTCGGCGTACTCCACCGATTTGCCGGCCATTTCTCTGCTGGGCTCTGCCAGGACGATTCGTTCGATCCCCAGGATGGACGCAATGCGGGGGGCCCGGGTGCCGTCCCCTGCGCCTACGTCCAAAAGCGATTGGCTGCCCTGTGGAACCCGCGAAATGATTTCGCGCTCGACGCCACGCAGATAGAGCTCGCGCCGGCGGCTCAAATCAGGGTAGTGCGCCGCCAGTCGGCCGTAAGCGGCAACGGGGTCGTCAAAGTGCTCGGATTTCACAAGTCAATTCTAGCCACTCCGGCCATGAACCGGCGCCTCCGGAGCACTGTCCGGACGGACAACCCGCCTACACGTCACGGAAGTAACCTGTTCAGCGCGAAATTAGGGGCTAAACTTTGTTTGAGATATGCAGTTCTCGAAGACCCAGATCGCGATTGCCGCTGGGACCGGATTCCTGGTCCTGCTGGGGTTCTTCATTTACCTGATGTGGCTCAACGGCCAGCCGCCGGTGCTGGCGAAGTCTCCGGAAGTGGATCCGCTCACCAAGGTCCCGATTTCGATCAAATTAAATCCTTTGCGCGACCGCACCTCCGAACACGCCGCCAATGAGTTCCTGCGGGCTATGCGCGATGGGCACTGCGACGAACAGTTGGCTGACTGGGAAAAGGATTACCGCCAGCGGTATGCGGCTTTCATCTGCGACTCCGAAGCGCCGCCGTTACGCATCCTGCACTACAGCGGCAGCCGCCGCAATGAGGGCTCCGGCTACGAAGAGTTGCTGTCTGTGACTCTGGACGACCGCAGCGGAGATTGGCTGGTTACGAAGTACGATTCGTTGTACTGATGCGCTTTCCATTCCGCGAAGACTCGTTGATCCTTGATCCCGCCTAAAAACCCAATTGGAATCATCCTGTTCTAAGGCGCAGCGGTGTGCAATAATCGCCGCCGCGAATTGTTTTTGCCCAAGCCTCGCTGCCAGCGAGTCGTTGGAGCCAAGGAGCGGAACCCTATGAACAAGCCATCGTGGACGCGTCGTCAATTCATTCGTATCGGTAGCGGAGCGGCCGCTATTGGCGCGACCGGGAAATTCACCTTGCTGCAGCCGAAGCCGCTTTGGGCATCGCCGCGTCCGGTTGGGCCGAGCGATACCGTGCGGTTCGCCTCGATTGGAACCGGCGTACGCGGCTGCGAGCTGCTGCAGGCATCAGCACACGTTCCGGGAGTCGAGTGCGTGGCCGTCTGTGATTTGTATGATTCGCGGCACACGGCGGCGCAGGAGGCAGTGAAGAACCCGAGCCTACCTGCAACCCGAAACTATCGCGAGATTCTCGATCGCAAGGATGTGGATGCGGTGATTATCGCGGTGCCTGACCATTCGCATAGGAGAGTGTTTGAAGACGCATGTGCGGCGGGCAAAGACGTGTATTGCGAAAAACCCATGTCGCATACTGTCGAAGATGGTTTTGCCATGATTGACGCGGCGCAAAAGGCGAACCGGATGGTGCAGATCGGAAGCCAGCGCGTGTCCTCAGTCATCTATGCGCAGGCGAAGGAATTGCTCGATTCCGGCAAGCTCGGGGACGTGTATTCAATCGAGGCGTATTGGGACCGCAATTCGCCGAGCGGCGCGTGGGTGTATCCCATTCCTCCGGATGCCAGCGAGCAGACGATTGACTGGAATGCTTTTCTTGGCAATGCGCCGAAGCGGCCGTTTGACCCTGTGCGCTTTTTTCGCTGGCGCTGTTTCAGCGACTACGGAGAAGGCCTGGCAGGTGATTTATTCGTACACCTGATTTCGGGCATCAATTTCATCACCAGCACGAACTCGGTTGCGAAGCGGGCGCAGTCAACAGGTGGGCTTTTCCATTTCAAAGACGGCCGCGACTTTCCTGACCTGATCGAAACCTTCTATGACTATCCGAATTTTCGTGTGTACTTGCGCTGCAATTTGAATAACGACCAGGGCGAGTTCATCGGCTTCTATGGAACGCAGGGGACGGCGATCATCAAGGGTTCGAGTCTGACCTTCACGGCGCAGGACACGCGGCCGCAGCCGGAAGGATATTCAATTTATGGATGGCCTGCGAAGTTGCGTGATGAATATCTGGCAAAGTTTGCGGAAGAGCACCCGCTCTCCAAAGTGAACATTAGCGAAGCAACGGAAGTTTTCGGCCCGCCGCCCGGCTACAGTGACTTGGTGGACCACGAAGCGAACTTCTTCAACGCAGTCCGCTCGCGCAAGAAGACAGTAGAAAACGAGGAGTTCGGCAATAACGCCGCCATCGGCTGCCATCTGGCGAATTATTCGTACTTCAAGCAGACGGTCGCGGTGTGGGACGGGGCGGCGAGGAAGATTAAGGGGTAGGAATTCGTCGTCGGGATGAAAGTTCAATCATTCCGGAGTACGATTCCTCCCATGTCCATCTCCCGCCGCTCATTTCTTGCCTTGTCAGCGATGCTTCCGTGGGCGCTTCAGGCCCGCGCGTCAACGTCCATCCCCATTGGCCTGGAGCTGTATTCGGTCCGCGAGGCGCTCAAGCAGGATCTCGAGGGCACGGTCCGCGCCGTCGCGCAACTCGGATACCAGTGCGTCGAATTCTATGCGCCTTACTTCGACTGGAGCGAGGCCCAGACCAAGCAGATACACAAACTGCTCGACGACTTGGGCATCCATTGCTATTCGACACACAACGACGAGAAGTATTTCAGCGCGGAGAATATCAATCGCGCCCGCGACATGAACCTCATCCTCGGCTCGAAGTACATGGTAATGGCCTATTCCGAGCCAAAGAGCGGCCTGGATGGCTGGAAGGTCATCGCAGACGAGCTGAATGCTGCTGCAGAAAAGCTTGAACCCTCCGGCCTGAAAGCGGGGTACCACAACCATCAGGCAGAGTGGAAGCCGGTGGAAGGCGTGCGCCCCATGGAGGTTCTGGCGAAGAACACCAAGCCATCTGTCATGCTGCAGCTCGATGTGGGCACATGTCTGGAGGCGGGTTCCGACCCGGTGCCCTGGATTCGCGCCAATTCCGGGCGGATCCGCTCGCTTCATTTAAAGGATTGGTCTCGTGATCCAGCCCAGGGCTATCAGGTCCTTTTCGGCGAAGGCAGTGCCGATTGGAAAAGTATCTTCGCCGCCGCGGAAAGCGTTGGCGAGGTCGAGTATTACCTGTTGGAGCAGGAAGGCAGCAGGTTTGGTGAGCTGGAGACCGCGCGGCGGTGCCTGCAGGCTTACAGGGCCGCGCATTCGTAGGGGATGGGAAACGACGAGTTGCTACGCCAGGGGCCAGTGCGACCTACCAAATGGTTTGTGCCACTTTGGCTTGGCGAATGCGTTCATCGGCGGTGACCAGCGGGATACCGTCAACTATGGCGGTGGATGCTATTAGGCGGTCGGCGGGGTCTTTCGGATAGTTATCCGGCAACCTGACTGCGAGTGCGACAATCTCGGGGGTCATCGGCAAAACGATGACCCGGGAAACGCTCTCACGAACAAACGCCTCCACGCTGCCTGCAATCAGAATTCGGCGGTGCTCTGCGAGCCAGGCCAACTCCCAGAGCGTAATGCTGGCTACGGCAATTCCAGTTGCCTGCCTTGCTTCACGGATTGCCACGTGAGCCTTTTTGGAAAGCCTCTTGGGGTCGCTCGACATCCAGATGAGGACGTGAGTGTCGAGCAGGATCACTTGCTCTCCCAGTCTTCAAGAGGAGTGACTGGGCCCACGATGTCGCCGACGATCTTCACCTTGCCGGCCATGTACCCGAAAATGTCCTCGGGCGGGCTGGGCGCGGGAACTAATTTGGCCACCGGCTTTCCGTGTTTGGTGATCAAGACGGGCTCGCCGGTTTTCTGGACTTGGTCCATGACTGCCAGGCACTGAGCCTTGAATTCACCTGCGGGCATCTGCTTCACGAAGTGCAACCTCGTAAACATAATATCATGACCATAGACATATCAATATGACTACACTTTGGCGGATATCGCGGCAAAGGCGACCAGCAGGCCCGTCGATTGCTCATCAGCTCGGTATGACAAGTATGGTGAGATGCGAGCTGCCCCACCCCTCGCGGTTTTCGAAGGGTGGGGTAACCCAATCGGAGAGACGGTTCTTACGCGGCGGCAGCGATCTTGTCGAGAATCATTGCTGCCTTGCCTGCGTCCTTGACTCCAAAAAACACAACTGGTGAATTGCTGGAGTCCAGGCCGCTGTAAGCATACTCGATGTTGATATTAGAGCCGCCAAGTTGGGACGCAGCATGCGCCAACTCGCCGGGCCGGTTGGGAATCCTGGCCTGCGCTACCTCCACTTCGGTGTAAGTGAGGTGCTCAGTGTCCAGCACTTTCTTGGCGGTTGCCTGGTTGTCCACCACCATGCGAACCGAGCTGTTCCCTTCCACGGGGACAGACTGGAACGCCAGAATGCTCACTTTCTGGTCAGCCAGTGACTTGCACAGCTTTCCCAGAGTTCCGGGTTTATTTTCCATTCGAATTGTCAGTTCTTTGGACGTGGGCATGTAGAACCTCCTTTCCCAGTCCTGGGGAACGCGGGCGCGCTCCCTTGCTTGAGGTTTACTTGCGATGAGATTAGCTGACGTTAATGATACGTCCGCGGGGCTCGGCATTCAAGCGAGCAGCGACAGCGAAAACGATCGATGGCGCAACTTTGGAAAGACTTCTCAATATCCTCGGTGCACCCAGAACGACGACCCCGCTCTCAGTCTGAGGTGCGAACTTCCATCGTCTCGTCAATCGAGAGCGTACTCGGAGTGCCCGGAGTCGAACGGGTGGCGGTCACGCGAAATCCCTGGGACGTGGTCTGGACGCTGTAGGAATAGGGCGGACGTTCACTGCGAATGCTGATGTACTTGCCGGAAACCAATTCGTCGAACGACGCGTATCTCGATTGCTCCGCGAAAAAAACGCGCTCAGCGTTGGCGATGCCGATCAAATCTCCCTTGACACCAGTGATGTCAATGACCGATCGTCCCGCCGGTGTCCCGGCTGGACCAGACAGGCTCTGTACCTGCTTGGAATAAACGTACAGGGCGATGGCCATCGCCAGGACAATTCCGGTTAAGCCGAAAACACGACCCAAGGTTCCACTCCTCTGTACACCTTGCGATTGCACCGCGAAACAGGGTTGGCTGCAAGTAACCAGAGTGCAGAGGCTCGAAGGGCAGGCTCGCGAGCGCGAAGGAGCGGTTTCGTCAGCCCTGGGAGTTTCGAAATGACAGACCAATCAGTATGCTAGTTTTTTGGCCCCTGGCCACAACCACCAGCAATTTGTCTCCAGTTATTCCGCGGCGTAATTGGGCGCTTCTCTTGTGATCATCACATCGTGCACGTGGCTTTCGCGCAGGCCGGCGCCGCTGATGCGGACGAAGCGGGTTTTCTGCAATAGTTCGGGGAGCGTGGCGCAGCCGCAGTATCCCATGCCGGATTTCAGGCCTCCGACCATCTGATAAAGAATCATCGAAACCGAGCCGCGATAGGGCACGCGAGCTTCGATTCCTTCGGGAACGAGTTTGGCCAGGCGGTTGGGATCGGCGCCCATGCTAGGAACGGCGACGGAGGCTTCTCCGTCGGCGCTCTGGAAGTAGCGCTCGCTGGAACCGGCAGCCATGGCGCCGAGCGATCCCATCCCGCGATAGGACTTGAAGGTGCGGCCTTGGTAGAGAATCATCTCGCCGGGGCTTTCGTCGGTGCCGGCAAACATGGAGCCGATCATGACGGCGCTGGCGCCTGCGGCCAGGGCCTTGGTGATGTCGCCGGAGTACTTGATGCCGCCGTCGGCGATGACCGGAACGCCCGCATCTTTGGTGGCGCGGTATGATTCGGCGATGGCGGTGATCTGCGGCACTCCGGCGCCAGTGACCACGCGTGTAGTGCAGATGGATCCCGGGCCGATGCCGACTTTGATCGCGTCGGCTCCGGCCTTGGCCAGCTCACAGGCGCCGTCGAAGGTGCCAACGTTTCCGGCAATGAGATCGATCTCGGGAAACTTCGTTTTGATCGCCTTCACCGCCTCCAAGACCCGTGACGAATGGCCGTGGGCGCTGTCTATGGCCAGCACGTCCACAAGCTCTTTGACCAGTTCTTCGGCGCGCTCCAGATAGTCTCCGGTGGCGCCGATGGCCGCGCCTACCCGCAGCCGGCCGTGAGAATCTTTTGCCGCGTTCGGATATTTCAGTTTTTTCTGGATGTCTTTTACCGTGATCAGGCCTTTGAGGTTGTAGGAGTCGTCCACTACCAGCAGTTTTTCTACGCGATGCTTATGCAAAATCTGTTCCGCATCTTCCAGCGTGGTTCCGACCGGCACAGTGATGAGATTTTCCTTGGTCATCACTTTGCTGATGGGAATGTCGAAACGGGTTTCGAAGCGGAGATCGCGATTGGTGAGAATGCCGACCAGCTTTTTATTCTTGGTAATCGGCACGCCGGAAATCTTGTACTTCCGCATCACCTCGAGCGCGTCCGAAACTTTGTCGTCCGGGCTCATGGTGACGGGATCAACGATCATGCCGCTCTCGGAGCGCTTCACTTTGTCCACTTCTTCGGCCTGTTGCTCGATGGTCAGATTGCGATGAACAATCCCCAGGCCGCCCTGCTGGGCAAGCGCAATCGCCATGTGCGACTCTGTAACGGTGTCCATGGCGGCGCTGAGCACGGGAATGTTCAGGTCTGGGTGTTGGCGTTGGCCGGAACAACATCGGAGCGGGCAGGCAACAGCAACACGTCATCGAAAGTGAGGGCTTCGGGTACAGGGAAATGAATCATAGATTGCTGGGTAAATGATTATTGTAGAGACGGGCGGGGGTGGAGGCAAATGGGGAAGCAAAGGCAAAACCTTTACCACAGAGGACCCAGAGGATCACAGGGTCTTTTTATTTCTTATTCTCCTCTGTGACCCTCTGTGTCCTCGGTGGTAAAGGTTCTTGCCGGCGACATTGAAACTTTGAGGCCTTCCCTCTAGACTCACGCCCATGACTGCCAACCATGACCTCGCGCCTGGGCTTTATCTGGTGGGGACACCGATCGGCAATCTTGAGGACATGACGCTGCGGGCGATCCGGGTGCTGAAGCAGGCCGACCTCATCGCCTGCGAGGACACGCGGCAGACGCAGAAGCTGCTGAATCATTACGGAATCGAGACCCGCGCCGTCAGCTATCATGAGCACAACGAGGCTTCGCGCGCGGCGGAGTTAGTGCGCGAACTGGAAAAGGGCCTGCGGGTTGCCGTAGTCTCCGATGCCGGGATGCCGGGGATTTCTGATCCGGGATTTCGCCTGGTTTCGCTTGCCATTGAGCATGGGTTTCCAGTGTTTCCGGTTCCGGGGCCGGCGGCGTTTCTCGCGGCGCTGGTGGCGAGCGGACTGCCGACAGATTCGTTTTGCTTTCGAGGATTTCTTCCGGCGAAGAGCGGAGCGCGGCGGCGGGAACTGGAGAAGATTCTCGGCTCTGATGAGACGCAGATTTATTACGAGGCTCCGCATCGGATTAAGGAGGCTCTGGCAGATATTGTTGAGGTGCTGGGGACGGAGCGGCCGGTTGTCGTGGCGCGCGAGCTGACGAAAATCCACGAAGAATTTGTGCGCGGCACGGCGTCGGAGGTGGCGCAAATCCTGAACGCGCGTGCCGAGATCAAGGGAGAGATTACTTTGTTGATCGGCAAAGCTGCCGAGGGAGCGGGCGCGCCGCGTGGGGTTTCTGTTCGGGAACGGGTTGAGCAGATCATGCGGGAAGAGAGCATCGACGAAAAAGCGGCGCTGAAAAAAGTGGCTAAGGAAAGAGGGATTTCGAAGAGCGAGGTGTATCGGCAGATGCAAAGAACCTAACCCCTTACCCCTTTTTCCTGGCCTCGGTGTCTAAATGGGCGATAGATCGTTCGCGGTACAGTTAGCATATGAAATATCTGTGAAATCCGCGGAGGAAAGCCGAAACAAAATGGGAAAAGGAAATGCGTATCGACCTCTCTTAACTGTTCTCCTAATGCTCGCCGTGCCAGAATTCACGGCGCTTTCTCAAAGCGCTTCTGCCAACGGCACGAAAAGCGCCGATGAACAAGACATTTACGCGGTTGTAATACGCTCCCACATGGAGGAATGGATCAAGAGTGGCGATAAGAGTGAAGCTGAGGCCAAGGACGCAAGCGACAGGGCCATAGCGCAGCGCCTTAATTTTCGGATTTTTTTCGTTGAAATAGATGGCAAAGACCCTAGTGACGATTTCATTAAGCGCTTTGCGGACGTTCCGCGAACGATCAAGAAGGTCTCGGAAGAGGTGCCGAACAAAGGGCCGCATCAGCCAATCGACAAATCAACCCGTCGTGCGGGCATCGTATTCAGTGCGGAACATCTTCGATGGTCCTGCAGCGATTCGGTGGAGTTGGAGGGCGGTTATTACTGCGGCGGGCTTTGCGCAGCCGGCACAACCTACAAACTGCGCCGTGAAAATGGTAAGTGGGTTATCAAGAGCTCACAAATGAATTGGATCTCATAAACGAGAAATAGCTTACTTCCCCGACAACTCCTTCTTCACCGCGTCGCTGACCAGTCTCCCATCCACGCGCATGCCCTGGGCGGCGAACTTTGCCATGGCGTTTTTCATCACTGCGCCCATGTCTTTCATGGTGGGGGAGACCATTTCGGCGATGGCGGCTTTTACTCCGGCGACGATTTCGGCTTCGCCGGCGGCTTTGGGCAAATAGCTTTCGATCAGGACGATTTCGGCGGCTTCTTTGCCGGCCATCTCCTGACGGCCGCCTTTGGTGAATTGTTCGACGGAATCTTTGCGCTGCTTGATCAGCGTGCTCAGCACCTGCTGCGATTCCTTTTCGTCGAGCGGGGCCATCTTTTCGACTTCGCGGTTTTTGAGCGCGGATTTCACCATGCGCAGAGTGGAGAGGCGATGCTCCTCGCGCGCCTTCATGGCGGTGACGATGTCTTTCTGAATCTGTTCGGTAAGGGACATGGAGGGAATTATAAAGAAAGGCGTCGTCGGTCGTTGGTTCCTTCGACTCGCTTCGCTCGCTCAGGGCAGGCTAACTGCCGTCGTTGGCGAGAGCCTAAGTGGCCACCGCAGGGACTGCGCTTCGTCTTCAGGCGCTTCGCTTTACGATTTTGGCGGTCGTGATTGCCTGGCCAACGTGGCGCTGGGTGTGGTCGGCCACGTGGACGAGGAGTCCGCCGACGGTGGTGGGCATTTGCTGGCGGCCTACGGTGCGCGGGTGGTTTAGGTCTTCGACGGAGAGGGCGCGGATTCTTTTGGCGGCTGCGTCCAGGGCCTGATTTAGTTCGGCGAAGAGTTGGTCGCGGGTTGCGCCCGGAGTCAGTTCGGCCTTCATCGCGGAAATTTGTTCTGCAGTCAGGGGATTGCCTTCAGCGTAGGTGAGGAGGCGATCGGTGGCGCGTCCGATGTGGCGGATGTGGAAGGCGATGGGCGCTCGTTGCACGGGAGGGACGTCGGTCAGGGTGCCGCGCAGCCAGGGTTCTGGGACTTTGGGCTTTTCCATGGGGATCCTCGGAGCAATCAGCAATCAGCGTTCGACAAAAACCGCGGTTGCGTTCGCGGAGCCAGCCACCGTTCTTTCGCCCTTTCGGGGCTTGTTCGTTTTCCGCCCTAACCCAGGGCTTGCGCCCTGGGCTGTATTCTACCGCCGCTTCGCGGCTGCGATGTCGGCCACGAGCCAGGAGCCGCAAGTCAAGAGCGAAGACCAAGAACTGACTGGTGCGTTGCAGTATAAACGACCGATTGTGACCACCAGCCTTCGCGTTATATCCTTGCGCGGTGCGGCAATCGGCGGGGCGATCTCCTACAACTCCACTGTACATCGGGCTGGTGATCACGCTGGCGGCGGTGGTCGGCTACTCGGGATATGTGACCCGGCGCATCGGCAGCCTGCGCGAACTGCAGAACAATCTGATTGACCGCAACCGTAAAGACTCGCTTCAGTTATTGCGCATTCAGAACGAACTGAATTCGATCGGTATAGCGATGCGCGACATGCTGGACACCGGCCAACTGAATAACGAGCAGCCGTATCCGCTGACTGCTTGGCAGCCGCAATTTCAGCGCATGCGCGGCGATCTGGACGACGCTTTCCAGCGCGAGCGGCAGGTTTCTCCGCAGGGCAGGACGGCGGACCAGCAGCAGTATCTAGAAAGCTCACTCTCGCAATTCTGGGACGCGGTTGACCGCACCTTCGTTCTGGCGCAAGGGGGCAAGGAAAAAGAAAAAGAAGCTCGCGAGCAGATTCGGCTGTCGCTACAGGCCAGGCTGGCGGCGTTGAGCACCGCCGTGGCGCAGATGTTGATCCAGAACAATGAGAGCGAGGACCGAGCGGCGGGACAGGTCACGGAGATCTACGATCACGTGCAGCGGCAGGCGTATTACTTTCTTACGGGAACGCTGATCGCGATCGTGCTCACCAGCCTTTATCTGATTCGCTCGAACCGGATGCTGTTTAATCAACTCGCGACGCTTTCGGAGCAGCGCAGCGATCTGGCGCAAACACTGATTTCGACTCAGGAATCCACCTTGCGCTACATCTCGCGCGAACTGCATGATGAGTTCGGGCAGATATTGACCGCCATGGGAGCAATGCTGGGACGCGTACGCAACCAGACGCCGGAGGGATCTGATCTCCGCGCCGATTTGTCGGAAGTGCGGGAAATTGCGCAGGGCGCGCTGGACAAAGTCCGCAGCCTTTCGCAGGCGCTGCATCCGGTGATGCTCGAAGAAGCCGGGCTGGAGCAGACGATTGAATGGTATTTGCCGGTCGTAGAAAGGCAGACGGGCATTGGCATATCCTACGAGAAAAGCGGTGCGTCCTTTGCTGTAAATGGAAATGCCGCGGTGCATGTTTATCGTGTGCTGCAGGAAGCTCTGAACAATGTGGCCCGGCATTCGGGCGCGAAGAAGGCCTGGGTGTGTTTGCGTTTTTCCGAGGAGCAGTTGGTCTTAGAGGTAGAAGACCACGGATCTGGTTTTATGGCGGCGCGCAAGCGGCAGGGGATCGGACTGGTGGCCATGCGCGAGAGGGCTGAGTTGCTCGGCGGGAGCATTGCTTTTGACCGTCCTGCGGAAGGCGGCGCGCTGGTAAAGTTAACAGTTCCGAAGGAGAGTGTTTCTAGAGAGAGCGCGACGAAAGACATTTCCGAGTCTCATTCTTAAGAAGCTCAGTCTAAGAAAATCATGGCCGAAAAAATCTCAGTGCTGCTGGTGGACGACCACAGTCTGGTGCGGCGCGGCTTCCGGCGCATGCTGGAGGACGAAGAGGATATCGACGTGGTGGGCGAGGCCAGTGACGGCGAAGAGGCGGTCAAACTGGCGTGCTCGCTCAAGCCGCAAGTGGTGGTCATGGACTGCGCACTGCCGGGAATCAGCGGGTTACAGGCCACGCGCAAAATCCTGCAACATGCTCCGGAGACGCTGATTCTGATGCTCAGCATGCACTCCGAGGAAACCTGGGTGCGGCAGGCGATGGATGCGGGCGCGCGCGGTTATGTGCTGAAGAACGCCATGGACCTGGAACTGGGTTCGGCAATCCGGCGGATGATGAACGGCGAGACGGTGCTCGATGGCCAACTTTCACGGCAGGAGAACTTAAAGGGCGAGCGCAATGCCGGACTCACGCCGCGGGAAGTGGAAATCCTGCAACTGATCTGCGACGGAAAATCCAACAAGGAAATTGCGGTGCAACTGGAGTTGAGCGCGAACACCGTAGCCGTGCATCGCGCCAATATTATGGACGCGCTAGGAATTCACAAGACGGCGGAGCTGGTGGTGTACGCCATTCGCAATGGCCTGGTGAACATTCCGTGAAGCGGCGGGCGTTCCTGGTCGGAACTACGAGCGCGGCCGCACTGGCCGGATTCCGTTCGCCATTGATTTGGGCCACGTCTCAGCCGGCGCTGGGCTTTCACTTTACGGATGTGACGGGCGCGGCCGGGATCCACTTCAAGCACAACACCGGCGCCTACGGAGGGAAGTTGCTACCCGAAACTTTGGGCGCGGGTTGCGCTTTTCTCGACTACGACGCTGACGGCTGGCAAGACATTCTGTTGGTCAACAGCATGGACTGGCCTGGTCATTCGCGCCAGCGTTCTACGCTCAAGCTGTATCGCAATAATCGCAACGGAACTTTTACCGATGTGACCCGCGCCGCCGGGCTGGACATCGAGATGTACGGCATGGGCGTGGCGGTTGGCGATTACAACAATGACGGGTTTCCCGACATTGTGATTACTTGCGTCGGGCAGAACCGACTGTTCAAGAACACGGGCAAGGGCACGTTTGTTGATGTGACGAATTCCAGCGGCTTAGGGAAACGCCAAGCCTTCAGCACCTCCGCGCTCTGGTTTGACTACGATCGCGACGGCCTGCTCGATTTGTTTGTCTGCAATTATGTGAAGTGGTCGCCGGAACACGATGTGTTCTGCAGCCAGGATGGCAAGCACAAGTCGTATTGCACGCCGGAGGCTTACGTCGGCCAGACCTGCTGGCTGTTTCACAACCGCGGGAATGGAACGTTTGAAGATGTCACCGCGACCAGCGGAATCTTCGACAGCAGCTCGAAATCGCTCGGCGTAGCCATGCTTGATTACGACGAGGATGGTTGGCCGGACTTGCTGGTGGCCAACGATACGCAGCCCAACAAGCTGTATCGCAATCAAAAGAACGGTACGTTCAAAGACGCGGCTCTCGAAGCGGGTATCGCCTTCAGCGCGGAAGGGAAGGCGCGCGCGGGCATGGGCGTGGATGCGGGCGATTTCGACAACTCCGGACGGCAAGGGATAGCCATCACGAATTTCGATAACGAGATGATCGGGCTGTACCGCGCCGACGGCAAGGGAAATTACACGGACATTGCGGTTGAAAGCGGTGTGGGATTGCCGTCGAAAACGACGCTGGGATTCGGGTGTGCGTTCGCGGACTGCGATCTGGATGGCTCACTCGATCTGGTTGCGGTGAACGGCCACATTGACGACACCGTCCGCAATGTCCGCAACGTGGGCTACGCGCAACCGCCGCAATTGTTTATCAACGATGGCAAAGGAAAGTTTCGAGAAGCTGGCGAGGAAGCGGGCGGCGGTTTCAGCCTGCCCAAAGTTGGCCGCGGACTGGCGGTGGGAGATTTCGATCGCGATGGCGATCAGGACATCCTGATGACGACGAATAACGGTCCGGCATATCTTTTCCGCAACGATCAGACGGCGGGAAACCGCAGCATTCGTTTCCGGCTGATCGGAACCAAGTCAAACCGGGATGCAATCGGAGCGCGCGTGAAGTTATTCTCCGGCGGTGTGATGCAGACGCGGATGGTCAGAAGCGGATCAAGTTATTTATCACAATCAGAAATGCCCGCTACCTTTGGATTGGGAAAGCGCGACAAGATCGAAAGCGTGGTGATTGATTGGCCGAGCGGGCGCAGTGAAGAATACAAGAACCTCGCTTCCGGCCGCGCCTATGAAGTGATCGAAGGCAAGGGGATTCGGGCGGAACCGGGATTTTGAGAAGCCATCATTGCGGCGCCGGTTGCGTTTCAATTTGCGGTGCAAGTTTTTTTATCACTGACTCCCCCTCCGGAGTCTTGGCAAGATCCTTGGTTTCGCCGGGATCGTACTTCCAGTCATACAATTGCGCTCCTGATTGCTGATGCAAGATTAGCTGCCATTGCTGAGTAACCAGGGTCTTCATCGAGCCCGTGGCCGCAGTTGGAATCAGGTGATCAGCGAGCGCGTCGTGTTTCCCGGGATATTTGTTTTCCGCCAATTCGGAAATAGGGTTGGGCAGCTGAGGTCCGGGTTGCCCGGTGCGCCAGAGAATACTGAGTGGCGGATCCGGAAAGGCATCATGCCCGCCGCCCAACAGTTCCATAATGCTGGCAGGGAGCGCGGCGTTACTCACCGGTTCTGTCAGCCTCACTCCGGCGGGAATATGCCCTGGATACGAGATCACTAGGGGGACATGGATCAATTCCCAGTAGAGAGCACGACCGTGAGTCATCAGGGAATGTTGCCCAAGAGCCTCTCCGTGATCTGATGTGACCACGACCAGCGTGTGTTCAGCCAAGCCTCTTTGTCCGAGAGCCGCCATCAGGCGTCCAAAACAGTCGTCGGAGTATTTAACGCCGTTATCGTAACGGTCAACATCAGAAACTTGCGGCCATGCCGGTTTTGGATACGAATGCGGCCCGCCGTACGGGTCGTGAACATCGAAATAATTCAGGAACGCGAAAAAGGGGCGCTGCGGGTCGCGGTCAATCCAGCGCAGGACCTCTTGGTTTACCGCATCGGCATGTTTGCGAATTCCGAACGCTCCGCCGTAACTCCCTGACCCTTCCGCATCCTGATCCAGCAGTGCCGTCCAGCCCAGGTATCGCAAAATCCTTTTCACCAGACTCCTGTCGCTGCGGATCAGATAAATCCTGGCAAATTCTCGTCCGTACAAAGTGCGCACGAAGCTGTCGGCTACTGAACTGAAGTAGTCTTCAAAGTGCATGAACCCGCGGCCGAAACCCAAATCGTGTGAAAAGTATGTCCGGTTGGCTGAGAACGCGCCGGTCCGGTATCCCTTCGGTTCCAGGGCTTCGCCAAGTGTTGGAAAACCACCGAGGCCGGCCTTCCCCCAGCCGAACCATGGTTCTGGTTGCACTTGTCCCACCTTGTGATCGTGCAGGTACCTTCCAGTCACCAGCGAAACATGCGAAGGCAGGCTCCAGGAGGACGGCGAAATGGCGTTTTCGAATAAGACGCCGTGTTGGGCCAGCCGGTCAAGGTTCGGCGTGGTTGGGCGCGGGTAGCCGTAGGCCGAGACGTGGTCTGCGCGCAAAGTGTCAATCACAATGACCAACACATTGGGAGAGCCAGCGGCCGCCGTTGGAAGGGCAGTGAGCGTGCTGCGCTCATGCCACCACGTTCCGCCTTGAATTCCGACGAATGCCAGCGCGACTGCTGCGAGGGCCCATGGCGTGGTTTTC
>WNFF01008141.1_pt1 | contig 15588 bp, 12 predicted proteins | sample 5400441 | NCBI WGS metagenome assembly WNFF01 (sample SAMN13153345, study PRJNA577476) | soil metagenome | isolation source: 120 cm saprolite under Douglas fir tree site 2 hole 3 replicate 1 | place: USA:California | collected 2015-04-18 | reverse complement strand
TGCCGCGGATCGTGGGCGACCTCGGCGGGGTGGCGCACCTGTCCTGGGTGGTGACGGCCTACATCCTCGCGGCCACGGTCACGACGCCGTTCTACGGCAAGCTCGGCGACATGTACGGGCGGAAGAAGCTCTTCGTTACCGCGATCATCATCTTCCTGATCGGTTCGGCGCTGTCCGGCCTGTCGCAGTCCATGACCGAGCTCATCGCGTTCCGCGCGTTGCAGGGCCTGGGCGCCGGCGGGTTGATGGTCAGCGCCATGGCGGTGCTCGGCGACATCGTGGCCCCGCGGGAGCGCGGCCGCTACATGAGCTACATGATGGTGGTGATGATGCTCGCCACCATCGGCGGCCCGCTGCTCGGCGGGTTCATCACCACGTCCTTCTCGTGGCGCTGGATCTTCTACATCAACCTGCCGGTGGGCGGCGCGGCGCTGGTCTACCTGATGGCCACCTTGCACATGCCCGCCAACCGGACCAGTCACAAGATCGACTATCTGGGCGGATCGCTGCTGGCCGTGGCCGCGACCGCGCTCATCCTGCTGGCCACCTGGGGCGGGACGCAGTACGCGTGGGGTTCGGCGCAGATCATCGGCCTCGCCGTGCTCACCGCGGCGGCCACCGTCGCGTTCTGCGTCACCGAGGCCAGGGCCGCCGAGCCGATGCTGCCGCTGCACGTCTTCCGCAACAGGAACTTTTCCCTCGCCATGATGATGACGTTCCTGACCGGCCTGGCGATGTTCGGCGCGATGACGTTCCTGCCGCTGTACCAGCAGACCGTCCAGGGCGAGTCGCCCACCATCAGCGGGCTGGCCCTGACGCCGATGATGCTCGGCGTGACCGTCACGTCGATCGTGGCCGGGCAGGTGACCACGAAGACCGGCAGGTACAAGGTGTTCCCCATCCTCGGCGGGGGCATCATGGGCGTCGGCTTGTACCTGCTCACCGGCCTGGGCATCGGCACCACCCGGCTCACGTCGGGGATTTACTACGTGGTCCTCGGCCTCGGCATGGGCTTCCTCATGCAGATGGTCTCGCTGATCGCGCAGAACAGCGTGCAGCAGCGGGACATGGGCGTGGCCAGCAGCGCCCGGATGTTCTTCCAGCAGATCGGCGGGTCGCTCGGCGTGGCCGCCTTCGGCGCCATCTTCGCCCGGCGGCTAACTGCGTCGCTCGCCGCCGCGGCCGGATCGGGCGTGCACGTCAGCACCAGCGGCGGCCAGCTCAACCCGGCCACCGTGAACTCGCTGCCGGCCCCGGTCCGGCACGACGTGTTCTTCGCCATCGCGCACGCCGTGCAGGGCGTCTTCGTCTGGGCGGTGCCCGCGGCGGCGCTCATCTTCGTGCTCGCCTGGTTTATCAAGGAGGTCCCGCTGCGCGGCCGGGCGTCGGCCGACGAGGCTCCCAGCCAGCAGGCAGAACTCGTGTCCTGACCAGGGCGACCCCTTGGAATCGGCGCGCTGCGCGCCGCGGGCTACACGCTGGCTTTCGCCTGAGCTCCATGCCCCGAGCCGGCGGTTCCCGCGCTACCGGTTCGCGCGCTACATGTTCCCGCGCCTGGCCTGCTCCCGCTCGATCGCCTCGAACAGGGCCTTGAAGTTTCCCTTGCCGAAGCCCTGCGAGCCGTCCTTCCAAGATCTGCCGTGGTAATCTTGTCACCCTCCCACGCGCCTGAGGGATCTAGCCCGCAGCGCGGCTTGGTAGGCCGCACCAGGTGACTCGGTTGCACCGGGCGCAGGCCACCAGCGATCCTGGCCGGACGTGAACGGGTACCAGCGGTCGTCGGGCCCCAGCCGGATCTGCACGCCGGCTCCGGGGTCGATGATGATTCCGGGACCGGCCACCAGATCACCGATGGCGAGGGCGCGCCGCTTTTGCACCTCGCGTACGGCATCGGCCATCTGATCAGGTCCTCCGGCGGATGCCTCGACGGTGGCGGACACCCCGCAGGCCCCCCCGTGCCGGTACGCGAGCACCAGCCGCCGCAGCTCCTCCTCCGGCCGACCGGTCAGACGTGCCGCCTGAGCGATATGCGACGCCCCTTCGGCAGTGGCGAGGATCCGCACCGCGTCGACGAGCGGATCGTCGACTTCTACCGCCAGGTAGGCGCCCGCCAGCATCTTGGCCGCCCGGTCGGCCGCGTCGGCGACCAGCAGCCGCAACTGCGCGAGATGAGGAACGGGGCCGGGCGGCACGTCGTGGTGCCAAGCGTCTACGCTCACGCGGCACCGCCTGCGCTCAGGTCCTGGCTAAGGTTCACCAGGGCGCGCAGCTCGCCGTCATCGAGCTCGGTCAGCGCGCTTTCGCCACCCGCCAGCACGGCTTCGGTCAGCCCGCGCTTGCGTGCGAGTAGTGCGGAGATGCGGTCTTCCACGGTCCCCTCGGCGATCAGATGGTGGACGTTCACCGTGTGGTGCTGCCCGATCCGGTGTGCACGGTCAGTGGCCTGGTCCTCAACGGCGGGGTTCCATGGCCGGTCGAAATGAATCACGTGGCCAGCGCGGGTCAGGTTCAGCCCGGTTCCAGCCGCGCGGACCGAGAGGATGAGGGCGTGGCCATGGCCGGACTGGAACCGGTCGACAATCTCCTGCCTCTTCGCGGTCGGAGTGCCGCCGTGCAGGAATTCGGCGGCCACACCTCGCGCGAGCAGGTGGGCCTGGATCAGATGCCCCATCGACACGTATCCCGTGAAGATCAGCGCGGCCTCCCTGGCGGTGGTCACCGCGTCCATCAGCTCCTCCAGCGCTTGGAGCTTGCCGGACCGGCATGCTTCGACGTTGGCGTCCCAACCGTCCGCGGACTCCCTGAGGAAATGAGCGGGTGAGTTGCAGATCTGCCGGAGCGACTGGAGCAGGCGGAGCACCAGGCCCCTGCGGGCGATGCCGGTGCTGGCTTCTATGCGCGCCAACGTGTCTGCGGTCACAGCTTCGTACAGCGCGGCCTGCTCCCGGGTCAGCTCCACATAGCGGTCACTGACCACCTTGTCCGGCAACTCCGGCGCGATGCCCGGGTCGGTCTTGCGGCGGCGCAAGAGGAACGGGGAGATGAGCCGGCCCAGCCGCCGGGCCGCGTCGCCGTCGGCCTCCCGCTCGGCCGCCCGGCCGTAGCGTTCGCGGAAGGCGGTGAGCGTTCCGAACAGCCCGGGATTAGTCCAATCCAGGATCGCCCATAGCTCCGACAGTGAGTTCTCGACCGGCGTACCGGTCACAGCGATCCGTACACCCGGAGGGAGCGACCGTAGCGCGCGAGCCGCTTGCGAGCGATCGTTCTTCACCTGCTGCGCCTCATCGGCCACCACCATGTCCCAGCGGACCTTCGCCAGCCGGTCAACGTCGCGGAGCAGGGTCCCGTACGTGGTGACGACGACCTGCCCGGGGGCAAGCCCGTCGAGCGAGCGGCTGGCCCCGTGATAGCGGCGGACCGGGACACCCGGCGCGAAGCGCACGAACTCCCGCTCCCAGTTGGCGAGCAGCGACGCCGGGCAGGCCACCAACGTCGGCCCGGTCACCCGGTGCAGGTGGAATGTGATGACCGTCAGCGTCTTGCCCAGGCCCATGTCATCCGCGAGCAGCGCCCCGAAGCCCAGCTCAGTGATCCGTGCCAGCCACTGGACGGCTCTGCGCTGATAGCCGCGCAGGGCTGCCTCGAGCCCATCGGGGATATCGATCGGCTGCTGGCCGCCCGTGTCACGCAGCGTGCCGATGACGTCGGCGAGTCGTCCGGCGCCGGTACATGCGACGTCCCGTCCGTCGACGGCGATCTGCCCGGTCAGTGCCGCGCTCAACGCCTGGGCTCCGGTGAGCTCGCCCAGCCAGCGCTCGTGGGCCCGCCGTGCGATGACCGGGTCGATCAACACCCAGCGTTCGCGAAGCCTCACCACACCTTCTGCGGCCGCGACCGCCTCGGCCTCCGCTTCGGAGAGGGGGTCGCCGTCGAGGGTCAGTTGCCAGTTCAGGTCGACAATGTCGCCGAGCGAGAACGAGCCAGCGGCGCTTCGCGACCGCAGGACCGTGCTCGCCCCGAGCCCGCTGACCAGACCGCTCGGCCATTCGACCGTGATGCCGTGAGCGGCGAGCTGCTCGCCCGCCGGGCCGAGCAGTTCCACGGCATCCTCGCCATGGATCGTACCGTCGTGGCGGACTCGCTCAAGTGGCGGCCAGCAGCGCGCCGCCCGGCGCAGAACCCGGTGTTCGGCATGACCCAGGTACGGGGCAAGGAGCTCGGCCCGCAGCGGTGACCCGTCGTCTGCGGGCGGGTCGATCCGCAGGGACATGGGTGCTGGCGGTGTGGGATCTGCCGCCTCGGCGCAGCGATCCGCCCATTCCGCAGCGTCCATTCCCATCACGGAGGCGCAGCCTGCGTATGGCTCGTCACCGATCACCAGCCGCGCCCCAGGCGGCCGGAGCAACGCGTCGGCGGCTGCGTCCAAGAAATCGGACAGGCCGGGGGACGTCTCTTCGATGTCCGCCGACAGCCGCCAGCAGTCACGGCCGTTGGCGTCCAGCGCCGGATAGGCACGCCGCGCTGAGATCGCTTCGAGGGCGGACCGGGTGGCAGAAGCCCAGGTCCGTACCGATGTGTGCAGCGGCGCGGCAGTCACGTCGAGCACGGCCAAAACGGGCAGTGCCACCATCAGCGGCACCACCCAGCCCGCCAGCGGTTCGGAAAGCTCGGCACCCGTGGGGTGGCTGATCCGAAACTGCCGATCGCGGTGGAAGTCCAGCGCACAGCCGACGTGCAGCAGCCGGCCGAGGATGCCCTGCGGGCTTCGCCCCTCCGCCGCCACCGCTCTGGCCAGCTGCGCTGCGGCGGACCGTTCCTGTGCCGCAATCTGTTCAAGCAGCCCGGCCGCGGCCGCCACCTTGGCCTCGTTCTTGCTGCGCCCTGCTGCGACGTTGGCGTAGCTTCCCGTCGCATGCGTGCAGGTAGCCGTGCAAGTGAACACCGGCTCGTGCGGCGGGCCGCTGGCGTCCTGTTCGTAGGACAAGGCGGCGATGACGCCGAGTTGCGCCCGCTCGTTCAGCACGGTCACGGGGTTGCGCCCAGATACCGGCGCTGCCGGCACCACGGCGGCGGGCGGCGCGAGCTCCCTGAGCAACGCCAGGGCCGCACCTGCCCTCGCGGCCTTGGGCCCGGCTGCGTGGAAGGGCGCACCAACGACCAGTCCACCCGCCGTCGGCATGAACGCGACCGCCGAGTACTCCCCGGTCTCGATGTAGCGCACCGTGGGCCAAGACCGGGCCTGGCTGTACATGGACAGCACTCCCCCAGCCATCGAAGGGGTGCTGATCAACACCTCCCAGGCAATGGCACGGGCATCGGCCCACCCGTGCGGGTCAGCCTCGAACAGCAGGAGATACAGCGACCGGGCGGACAGCCTGCCGGACCGCACGGCACCCACGAGCTCTGGGTCAGGCGCCGGCTTGCCGGCCTCAAAATCGAGCCAGGACTCAAGCTCGGTAGCGGTCAGCTCCGGTGCCGCCGGCTCGACCTGTCCTACGGCGAGCGGCTCGCCGTCCGGCACGACCAGGCTCGTGAGCGCAGCTAGCAGCGACAGCGCCGCGGCCTGCCGCGCAGCCTTCTTGCTACTGCCGAATTCCTCCCTGCCATCGACGCGTGTGCCGTCCCGCTCCAGCGATGCCTTAGCGGCGAACCCGCCGTCCACCGCCGACTCGGTGACCTGCATGCCAGCAACACCCAGCCGCTGGGCCTCGAGGCTCACGACGGTGATCGCCATCGGGGAAGCCCGGACGGCCGCCTCCATCGCCAGCGCACGAACCTCGGCCCAGGCCTGGTGATCGCGGGCAACAAAGAGCACCTGATGCAGCTCCCGTGGCCCCGATTCCCGGGACGTGATCCTGCGTTTCGCATCTGCGATCAGCGCTGGGCTTGCCGCGCCGTCCTGGCACGCGCACCTCAACGCCGCAAAGAACTCATCAGCAGGCATTGCCGCGAAGTCCGTAGCCGGGTCAGCCACCAGAGCCCGCAAGGTCCGCTGGGCGCGTTCCTTCTCGATGTCGGTGCGGCCCCGGCTTCGCGGCGGCGGTGCAAGGTGTGGCCGGGCGCGAGCCAGATCGGCAGGTGTGGGCAACCTGGGGGGCTGTGGCGACACGCTACTTGTTTACCATCCGCCCTCCCACTCACGCGCCACCGCAGACGCGCCAGATCCCCCGAAGGCCGGGGTGAAGAGCGATTTAATTATCTCCGATTACCGTCCATGGCAGTCGGCCTGACCTGCGTTCACTCCTGCGACCAAGGCTGGACAACTGGCGAAGACCGGCAACGCGCACTCGCTCTCCCCGCATAGCGAGTAGCATTCGCGCCCGGTGAGCCGTGACGGCATGCTTGGGCCTCGGCACCAAGGTCGAGCAGAGCAGATGGGAGGAACTTGTGATGAGCTTCACGGGACGATGGCGGATCACAGAGATGGAGATGTGGGATCAGGACGCCATCGACTTGGTCCAGCCCGGCTTCATCGAGTTCGGCGGCGACGGATTGGGCCAGTTCGGCTTCATCGCGGTCAACGGAGGGTTGGACTGCCGCGACGCGCCGCGCGACGATCGGCCCGCAGTGGAGTTCTCGTGGGAGGGGAACGACGACACCTCTCCCGCGAGCGGCCGAGGCTGGGCGGCACTGAACCCCGACGGTTCACTGGATGGGCGCATCTACTTCCACCTCGGCGACGACTCCTCCTTCCACGCCGCACCTTTCGAGGCCGAGCCGCCGCGGACGGCGAAGGGCGTCCTGGGCAGTGCGCGGAGTCCGCAGTGAACAGGATGGCGCGGGGACCTGTCGACCGGATCGAGTCCGCAATGGAGACGGCACTTGCACCCGGCCGCTTCATCTCCGACGGCGCGTCCTATTCCTTCGTCCGTGGCCTGGAAGAAGCCGAGCAGCAAATCTCTGGGATCATCGAGGCTGAGCCCGATCGGGCCGTCGCCCTCTACGAGGCCGGGCGTCGACCCCTGGAGCCCGGGGGAGCCGGCGAGGCCTCTAGCCAGCAGCCAGAACTCGTGTCCTGACCGGGGCGGCAGCTCGGAGCCGCCTGAACGGGCAGTGGTCACTGGTACCACTGCCCGTTCGGCCTAAAAAGGTCTTGACCTTTAGCCCCCGGCGTACGGGACGGCCTCCAGGATCTCGACGGTGCTGGCGCGGCCGTTCGGCAGTGAGTAGGTGGCCTTCTCGCCGACCTTCTTGCCCGTGATGGCGGCGCCGAGCGGCGAGCGCGGCGAGTAGACGTCGATCGGCGAGCCGCTCTCCTCGCGGGAGGCGAGCAGGAAGGTCACCTCGTCGTCGTCCTTGACGAACCGGATGGTGACCGTCATGCCCGGGCCGACCACGCCGTCGGTGCGGGGCGGGCCGCCCACGCGGGCGTTCTCCAGGATGTGCTGGAGGACGATGATCCGCGCCTCGATCTGGCCTTGCTCGTCTTTGGCCGCGTGATAACCGCCGTTCTCCTTCAGGTCGCCCTCGTCGCGGGCCGCCTCGATCTTCTTCGCGATATCGACGCGCCCCGGTCCTGAAAGGTGGTCAAGCTCGGCCTTGAGCCGGTCATACGCCTCCTGGGTCAGCCAGGTGACGGTGTCATCGCGCGTCTCAGTCACGGGCACTCCTAGGTACTGCGCAGGACTTACAGTCCGCGGGACCATGGTCGGTCCTCGGGGGTAATCTCTTGAGGCTAACTAGCGTCGGTGACTAACGCGATCTAGTCAAATGGGGGAACCCGCCTGCCGCGTGAAACGGGGAATGTCGCGCAGGCAAACGGGTGTTTGCGGCACTGAAGGTTAATCGAGGGAGATCACTGTTGGAAACAGGATGCGACCAGCTCCGGCTGCTGGCTGTGCACGCGCACCCGGACGACGAGTCGAGCAAGGGTGCCGCCACGATGGCGCGCTACGTCCGCGAGGGCGTGCAGGTGCTGGTCTGCACGCTGACCGGCGGGGAGCGCGGTGACATCCTGAACCCGGCCATGGACCGTCCCGAGATAAAGGCCGACATGGCCCGGGTGCGACGCGAGGAAATGGCGCGGGCCAGGGAGATCCTCGGGGTCGAGCAGCGCTTTCTCGGGTTCACCGACTCGGGGCTGCCCGAGGGCGACCCGAAGCCCCCGCTGCCCGAGGGATGCTTCGCGCTCATGCCGGTCGACGAGGCGGCTGAGCCGCTGGTCCGCGCCATACGCGAGTTCAGGCCGCACGTGATCCTCACCTACGACGAGAACGGCGGCTATCCGCACCCCGACCACGTGATGAACCACCGGGTCAGCGTGGCCGCGTTCGAGGCCGCCGCCGATCCGGACGCCTACCCGGATTCCGGCGCGCCCTGGCAGCCGCTCAAGCTGTACTACTTCGTGTCATTTCACTCGGCTAAGTTCGTGGCCTTGCACGAGGAGATGCTCCGCCGCGGCCTGGAGTCGCCGTACACGAAGATCTTCGAGGAATGGGCGGATCGGGCGAAAGAGCGCGGCGATGAATGGCGCGAGCCTGAGATCACCACCAAAGTGCCGTGCAGTGACTACTTCGAGACCAGGGACGAGGCGCTGAAGGCGCACGCCACCCAGGTCGCCTGGCCGACGGAGGACTATCATCTGGCTAGGTCAGTCGTGGATAGCGAGCTGCCCGAGGATGACTTGTTCGCGGGTGTCCGGGAGAGGGTGAGCCTTTGACATTCGGCGTGCTCGCGGCCGTCGCCGCGTCCTCCTCAGGCAGCGACAACATCGCCCCTGGGGTGCTTGGCTTCCTCGTGGTCGCGGCCATGGGCGTGGCGCTGGTCTTCCTGCTCCGGTCGATGAACAAGCAGTTCCGCAAGATCGGCCCCGATCAGGAAGGCAGCACCGATCAGGAAGGCAGCACCGATCAGGAAGGCAGCACCGATCAGGAAGGCAGCACCGGCCAGCACGAGACGGCCAGCCAGGAAATACCCAAATAGGGCCGTCGTCGGCGTTTCGCGGCGTGTCATCTCTAAGTCGCTGTTAGCGTACTGGGCAGAGGCGTAATCGGGAGTACGGCATGCGGGTTATTCACGGGATCTGGGCGCACGGCGCGCTCTGCCTGTGGGCCGAGGACCCGGCTCTGCCGCCCGTTCCCGGGTTTCCGGGTTCCGCGCCGCGCGACGTCCAGTTGCCGCGACCGCATCCGTTCGCATGCCAGGCCGCCGAGCTGGCCGAGATGCTGGCCGGGCGGCCGGGGGCGGCCGGCGACGCGGCCCGCAAGGCTGTCCAGGACGAGCTGACCGTGCAGCTGCCTTCGGCCGGCGGCGGGCCGCTGGCCTCGCCGGAACTCGTCCGGCCGGAGGCTCCGGGGCCGGCCAGGCGCGGACCCGTCAACCGGATGTCGCTGGCCAGCTGGCGGGTGCCCGTGCTCGCTTTCGGGCCCGCGGCCGCGCTCGCGGTGCTCGGCGGTTTCGGCCAGCCGGACGACGTCGCGACCGCGGGCGGGTCGCTGCCCTACCTGGCCGCGGTGGCCCGCTTCGTCGCCGACCTGGCCGCGCGCGGCCGGGTGCTGCCCGTGCTGGCCACCGAGGGCGAGACCTACGCCGCCCGGTGGCGCCCGGTGCTCGGCGGCACCGACGCGCAGCGGGCCCACGACCTGGCCGCGGCGATGCCCCCGTCCTGCCGGGCGGCCGGCGGCCAGGCCCCGGGGCCGTTGCTGGCCAGCGCCCTGGATGCGCTCGCCGATGCCGCCGCACGGACCCGGTTGCCCGCATCGCTGCTGCCGGTCAGACGGGGCCGTACCCCGGCTCGCCTGCCGATGGCCGAACGATTCGTGCTGGCCCTGACCACGACCGATGCTCGTCTCGAGGTGGTGACGCCCCAGGGCTCGCCGAGCCGGGCCCTCGCGGGGGGGATAGGGGGGGTCGTCCCCCCGGGCAAGCACAACCGGATTCCGGCCCCTGGCGGGTTGAGTTCGCGCTGCAGTCCGCCGACGACCCCAGCCTGATGATCTCCGCCGCCGATGTCTGGGCCGGCCACGGGGCCGGGTTCCTGGGGCTTTCCGGCGGGGCCGGGGTATCACCCGGCGGCGACCCGGTGGAGGAGCTGCTGGCCGGGCTCGGCGCCGCCGCCAGGCTGTTCGGCGAGATCGAGGACGCGCTGCGCGAGGCGGCCCCGGCCATGGTGGAGCTGGACACGCCGGGCGCGTTCCGGTTCCTCAAGGAGACCGGCCCGCTGCTTTCCGGCGCCGGGTTCGGCGTGCTGCTGCCCGACTGGGTGCGCAGGGCCCGCCTCGGGCTGAAGCTGACCACCCGGGCGCAGACCCCGTCGGCCACATCGGTCACCGGGCCGAAGTTCGGCCTGGGCGACCTGGTGGACTTCCGCTACGACGTGGCCCTGGGCGACCAGGCGCTCGACCCGGCCGAGCTGGCCGAGCTGGCCCGGCTGAAGGTCCCGCTGGTCCGGCTGCGCGGCCAGTGGGTCGAGTTGGACGACGCGCACCTGAAGGCGGCCCTGAAGTTCCTCGAGCGCAATCAGGCCGGGACAATGAGCGCGGCCGACGCGCTGGCGGCCGGGCTGCGCGGCCCGGACGAGGACATCCCCCTGGTCGGCGTGGACGCCGACGGCTGGCTCGGCGACCTGCTGTCCGGACAGGCCGACCGGCGGCTGCGGCCCATGACGACGCCCGCGGGCTTCTCCGGCCAGCTGCGGCCCTACCAGGAACGCGGGCTTTCCTGGCTGTCCTTCCTCGGCGAGCTCGGCCTCGGCGGCATCCTGGCCGACGACATGGGCCTGGGCAAGACGATCCAGCTGCTGTCGCTCATATCGGCCCAGGCGCGAGGCGCTGACGGACCTGGCGGCCCCACCTTGCTGGTGTGCCCGATGTCGCTGGTCGGCAACTGGCAGCGCGAGGCGGCGCGGTTCACCCCGGACTTGCGCGTGCATGTGCACCACGGCGCGGACCGGTTGGACGGCGACTCGCTCGCCTCGGCGCTGGCCGGCGCGGATCTGGTCATCACCACCTACGGCGTCGCCACCAGGGACATGGCCGCGCTCAGCCAGCTGACCTGGGCCCGGGTGGTCTGCGACGAGGCGCAGAACATCAAGAATCACGCCACGAAGCAGGCCCGGGCGGTCCGCGGGCTGCCGGCCGCGGCCAGGATCGCGCTGACCGGGACGCCGGTGGAGAACCGGCTGTCCGACCTGTGGTCGATCATGGAGTTCACCAACCCCGGCCTGCTCGGGCCGGCCGAGAAGTTCCGGGAGCGGTACGCGATCCCGATCGAGCGGCACGGCTCGCCGGAGGCGGCGCGGGTCCTGGTGCGCCTCACCCAGCCGTTCGTGCTCCGCCGCCTTAAGACCGACAAGACGATCATCTCCGACCTGCCGGACAAGCAGGAGATGAAAGTGTTCTGCAACCTCACCCCCGAGCAGGCGAGCTTGTACCAGGCCACGGTCACCGACATGCTCAGCCGCATCGAGGACGCCGCCGACGACATCAGCCGCCGCGGCCTGGTGCTGGCCACGATGGCCAAGCTCAAGCAGGTGTGCAACCATCCCGCGCACCTGCTCGGCGACGGTTCCCGGCTGCCGGGCCGGTCGGGCAAGCTGGCCAGGCTCGAGGAAATCTGCGACGAGATCGTGGCCGAGGGCGACAAGGCGCTGTGCTTCACCCAGTACGCCGAGTTCGGCCGGATGCTGCAGCCGCACCTGGCGGCCAGGCTCGGCTGCCCGGTGCTCTTCCTGCACGGCGGCACGACGAAGAAACAGCGGGACGCGATGGTGGCCACGTTCGCCGAGCTTGACGAGCCCGCGCTGTTCCTGCTGTCGCTGAAGGCGGGCGGCACCGGGCTCAACCTGACCGCGGCCAGCCACGTGATCCACGTCGACAGGTGGTGGAACCCGGCCGTGGAGGACCAGGCGACCGACCGGGCGTTCCGCATCGGCCAGCGCCGGAACGTCCAGGTGCGCAAGTTCGTCTGCGTCGGCACCCTGGAGGAGCGGATCGACGCGATGATCGAGGAGAAGAAGGCGCTGGCCGAGCAGATCGTCGGCACCGGCGAGAGCTGGCTGACCGAGCTTTCCGTCGACGACCTGCGGGCCGTGCTGACCTTGTCGCCCGACGCGGTGAGCCAGTGAGCGGGTCTTGGGATGGCTGGCCGCCGTCACGCCCGCGCCGGGTGGAGGGCGGGATCAAGGCCAGGAGCAAGCGCGGCGCGATAGGCGAGCAGTGGTGGTCCCGGCGGTTCATCGGCGTGCTCGAGTCGTACGGGATGAGCGGCAGGCTGGCCCGGGGCCGCAGCTACGCCAGGGCCGGGCAGGTGCTCGACTTCGAGCTGTCCCAGGGAAAGGTCACCGCCCGGGTGCAAGGGTCACGGGTGCGGCCCTACCAGGTCCACATCGGGGTGCTCCCGCTGACCACCGCCCAATGGCGGCGGGTGATGCAGAAGCTGGCCAGTCAGGCGCTGTTCCGGGCCAAGCTGCTCGCGGGGGAGATGCCGCACGAGATCGAGGAGGTGTTCAGCGAGTGCGGCACGCCGCTGTTCCCGAGGTCAGCCGCGGACCTGGACATGCGGTGCAGCTGCCCGGACTGGGGAGTGCCGTGCAAGCACCTGGCCGCGGTCTGTTACGTGCTGGCCGAAGAGTTCGACCGTGACCCGTTCGGCATGCTGGCCTGGCGCGGTAAGCGCCGGGACGAGCTGCTCACGGCGCTGCGCGGGATTCAGGGCCAGGCTGGGGCCGCGCCCGGGCCCGCGCAGGCTGGCACAGCGCAGGCCGGCCTCGACGTGCCGGCCCCCCCGCTGGAGGAGTGCCTGGAGACGTTCTGGTCACCCGGGCTGAGCCCGGCCCGGCTGCGGGCGCTGGCCACGGCACCGGACTCCGCCGCCCCCGACTTGCTGCTGCGCATGTTCTCCCCGCCGCCCATCCAGGTCAGGGGGAACGACCTGGCCGACGTGCTGGGCCCCGCCTACCAGCGACTCGCCGCGGACGACCCCGGACCCGGTGAGCCCGGTGAGCCCGGCTAGCCTGGCGTGCCGCCGGACGGGGCCCAGACCCGGAGCATGGCCTCGGGCAGGCCCCACCAGCCCAGCGGCGTCAGGCGCTCGTCGTCGTCGATCGCGCCGAGCACCTGCCACAGCGAGGTGACCGGCAGGAACAGGCCCTCCATGCTGAGCTCGTCGAATTCGTCGTCGTCGGCGAGGTCGAAGTCACCGGCCTCGTCCTGGTCGTACTCACCGGCGTCCTCGCCGATCGCGCCGTCGTCGGGGTCGCCGGGGTCTTCGGGCTCGTAGTCCCGCACGTACGCGGCGAGGTCGGTGGCCGACGCGGCCGTACCTGGTCCGCCTTCGGCGAGCGCGGTAATCACCGCCAGCCAGTCGAAATGGTCGATGGCGCAGATGGCGGCCACGTTGCTGTCCGTCTCGTTCAGTTCGCCGTCGTCCTCGCCTGAACTCCCGCCGGGCCCTTCCCAGTCGTCTGAGCCCTCAGGGGACGCCACGCCCGCGGCCAGCGTGAGCCACAGGTCGGTGTCGTCGGCAGGCAGGTCCTTCGGGCGCAGGCCCCCGCACGCGATCAGCAGCCGGCCGGGCCAGCCGGGCCTGGCGATGTCCTGCCGCAGCCGGGCTGTGGCGCGGCGCAGGCTCTCGTGCGGGAGCGGGCGGTCACCTACCCGGTCAAGCACGGCCTGGATCGCGGCCAGCGCCTCGGCGTCGGCGGCGTCCCATTCGGCCAGGAACTCCTCATCCTTCTCGTCGAGCAGGACGTCCATCGGGACCTGGCCGTCGGGCAGGGCCGTGGTCATCCACCGTTCCTGCACTTCGATGTAGGCCTGGCACGCGGCCGGATCGGCCGCCGCCAGCAGATCGGGATCGATCTCGCCCGCCGCGAGCCGCTCTTCGAGGTGGCCGACCAGCCTGGTGTGCATCTCCTCCGCGAGCTGGCTGCGCTCGGACTGCTCATCCCAGACGTGCAAGCCGATGATCCCGTTCGGCTCGGTCCCGGTGGCTTCCAGCCATGTCCTGACGTCGCCGACCGTGGCGTCGCCATCGTCGATCTTGTGCAGGATGGCCTCCGCCGACGACCAGAACACCGCGGACAGCGGGTTTCCGGCCGCGAGCATGCCTCTCCTGATGCCGGGCAGCGAGGCGAGCGCGTCCGCGGACGGCACGGTGAGCAGCGCAAGTGCTACATCGCGCCTGGTCAGGGCGTTAGGCGGCCGGCCGGCCAGGTCGGCCACGCGATCAGCTTCAAGGTTCACGCCTCGCAGCGTACGCGCTCTTGCCGCTCAGAGCAGCTCCCTGCCCCCAAGGTAGGGCCGCAACACGGCGGGTACCCGGACTTGCGCCTCGCGCGTCTGGAAGTTCTCCACGAGCGCGGCGAGAATGCGCGGCGTGGCGACCGCCGTGTTGTTCAGGGTGTAGACGAACCGCACCGTGCCGTCCGCGTCGCGGTAGCGGATGTTGGCCCGCCGGGCCTGCCAGTCATGCAGGGACGAACAGCTGTGCGTCTCGCGGTACGCGCCCAGGGACGGCATCCAGGTGTTGATGTCGTTCATCCGGTACTTGCCCGCGCCCATGTCGCCGGTGGAGCATTCCACCACCTCGTAGGCCAGGCCGAGCCCCTGCAGCAGCTGCTCGGCGGTGCCGAGCAGCTCGGCGTGCCAGCGGTCGGACTCGGCCGCGTCAGCCGCGCAGATAACGAACTGCTCGACCTTCTCGAACTGGTGGACCCGCAGCAGCCCGCGCACGTCACGGCCGGCGCTGCCCGCCTCGCGCCGGAAGCACGGCGAGATGCCGGCGTACCGGACCGGGAGGCGCTTGTGGTCCAGGATCTCGTCGCTGTGGAAGCCGACCAGGGCGACCTCCGCCGTTCCCGCGAGGTACAGGTCGTCCGCGGTGATCGCGTAGGTTTCCTCGCGGTGCGCCGGGAACTGGCCGGTGCCGATCAGCGCTTCCTCGCGGACCAGCGACGGGACGCTGACCAGCGTGAAGTCCTTGTCCCTGAGCAGGTCGATGGCATAGGAATGCACCGCGCGCTCGAGCAGGACCAGGTCAGACGTCAGCGCGTAGGCACGTTCGCCCGCGACCTTGCGGGCCCGGGCGAAGTCAGCCCAGCCGCGCTTTTCCAGCAGCTCGACGTGGTCCAGGGGCTTGAAGTCGAACTCAGGCGGGGTCCTGACGGTCCTGAGGGTCACGTTCGCCGACTCGTCGGGCCCGACTGGAGCGCCCTCCCACGGGATCGTGGGGGTCAGCAGCAGCAGCCTCTGCAGCTTCTCCGTCGTCTCCGCGAGCTGGTCGCGGAGCGCCTTGAGCTGGGCCTCGAGCTCTTCGTGCTCGGCCCTCAGCTCGGCGCGGCGGGCGTCATCGGCCCGGGCGAACTCCTTGGCCGAGCTCTTCCTGCGGGCCTGGGCCTGATCCAGTTCATGCTGGAGCTTGCGGCTGGCCCGGTCGAGGTCGAGCAGCTCGTCCACGTCCAGGTCGATGCCCTTGACCCGGACGGCCGCCTTCACCGCATCCGGGTTCTCCCTGATTACTCGCCTGTCCAGCATGGGTACGCGTCAGTCCTCGTTCGGATTTCGTTGCTTGCCAGCCCGCCACGAAAACGCTACCAGCAGTACCCGGCACGCCGCGTCGCAGTTTTCCGCCGCCCCGCCCCGCCGCCCC
>WNFF01002314.1_pt1 | contig 15591 bp, 12 predicted proteins | sample 5400441 | NCBI WGS metagenome assembly WNFF01 (sample SAMN13153345, study PRJNA577476) | soil metagenome | isolation source: 120 cm saprolite under Douglas fir tree site 2 hole 3 replicate 1 | place: USA:California | collected 2015-04-18 | reverse complement strand
GGCGCACTCGCGCATCTTCAAATCGGCCGAGCCTACGTTTTGCAAGGCGACACCGCCAAAGCCCGCGCCGCCTATCAGGATTTCGTCATGCTTTGGAAAGACGCTGACCCCGATATCCCTGTCGTTCGCCAAAACTCCGACCGCCTTTAGAATCAACAGAATAGCTTGCTGTCCCGGGCCAAAAACTTCATCTGAGAAGAAGCCATGTCGTTAAGCTTGGCTGCTGTAACATTGTTACGGAAATCATTTTGGCGAGGGACAGGCTCTTGTTTATGCAGCGAAAGATGAAAGACAAAACGACGCAATCGTTCTACAGGAATTTCTGATGGCAAGTGGACGCCCGTTGGATTCGAGCCGGAGTTCGACGTCGTAGCTGAAACAGCAGACTCATGCAGAAGCCCCAAACTCCCAAGATGTCGGGCTGGATAGCCTGGGAGATCCCGCCCATATTCTGCCGCCTGACAAGGGGCCATGATTCTTCTATCCAAACCCCCCGATTCCGCATCGGAAAGGTAGAAGTGCTTGGGGGAACCCACGGAACGTGGTGTCCACCAAGTGCCGCGAGGAGCTGAACCAGGTTAAGAAACGGGGCCATGAATAAGGTGCACAGGATTGATGGTCATTGACGCTCAAGAGAAAGCAAAGCTTTGGCGCGCCGGGGACATCGGTGACGTCGAACTGCTTCATGCCAAGTACGTGAGGTACGCCTTTGCGCGCCATACTCATGAAGGCGTGGCGATAGGTGTCATTGAAGATGGAGCGGAGAGTTTTTGGTACCACGGTGCAAATCACGTAGCCACGCGTGGAAACATTGTCGTATTCAATCCTGGAGAGGTTCACACCGGGCAAGGCGCCGATGAACGTGGCTGGACCTTTCGGATCTTTTACATGGACGCTCGCCTTCTCCAGCGAGCGGCGTCTGAGACGGCAGGCCGGGCAAAGGATATACCCTTCTTCCGCCAGTCGATCATCCGTGACTCCCACATGGCAAAACTCCTCCATTCGCTTCACGTGACGCTTGAGTCCGATGCCTCAAGGCTAGAACGCCAATCATGTTTTACTTGGGCGTTCGCGCGGTTGGTGAAAAAACATGCAGACGACCGCCCCATTGAACGCTCTCTTGGCAGTGACCGCAACGCAGTCCAGCGGATTAGGGAGTATCTCGAGGATCGATATCAACACAACGTCTCACTGGATGAACTCACCCGACAGGTAAATATGAGCCCGTACGCGCTGATTCGCGCATTCCGTGCCAAAGTTGGCCTCCCACCTCATGCTTTCTTGAACCAGATACGAATCGACCGGGCCAGGCACTTCTTGCGTCGAGGTGATTCCCTCACGGAGACTGCTTTTTCTACGGGCTTTGTTGACCAGAGCCACTTCACGAGGCATTTCAAAAGACTAGTTGGAGTTACTCCCGGACACTACCGCAATTCATTCCGCGGCACCAAGGGCTGAATTGTTCCTTCCTTCTTTTATCTTTACCGCTTCTTCAAGCGCTAAACCGGTCCCTACCAGTCCGGCCTTATTCCCTCCCGGAAATTTGAATCAGCCAGACCAGCCATTCTTTCTTGCCCTCAAGGCTCGGTCAACGTTTCGTCGAGCCTAACTTTAAGAAAATCCAAGCTGTGTCTCACCTTCCCGGAGGTCCCTATTGCCGTGCAATAACGTACAAGACGGCCACAGACCTTCCGCCTACACTAGGCGGCAGATTCGAGTTACGTGAGACGAAGCAGATGCAGCCTGCTAGGACATCGATCTCGTTAACGACGTGGGTGGTGTGTTCTCCGAGAGATTGATTGAGACGAGGCCACACATGAAGAAAATTCGATTGGGCAGCTGGTTTTTTGCCACGCTCGTACTCGCCATCGGAGCTGTTGCGCAAACCGCCCCACCGAATGTTGGCGTCCCTGCGACTGCGTTACCACCTGACTTGATTAACGTGGGCTTTGACCCTCCACTGAACGCCCAAATGCCGCTCGATCTGACTTTTCAGGATGAAACTGGCAGCAATATCCAGCTCCGCGAATACTTTGGACGAAAACCCGTGCTTCTTGCATTTGTCTACTACGACTGCCCAATGCTGTGCAGTCAACTGGAGGAGGGGATCGTCAACTCGCTGAAGAGGATTTCCTTCAACCCAGGGGAAGACTATCAGGTCATCTTCGTCAGTTTCGATCCGCGCGATACGCCAAAAATCGCAGCACGAAAGAAAGCTTCGGCCGTATCCCGTTACGGTCGTGAGGGAACCGGACAAGGTTGGCATTTTCTCACAGGTTCGAAGGAATCGATTCAATCGATCACTCAGGCTGCCCATTTTCGATACACGTTCGACCCAAAAACCGGACTCTTCGCCCATGCAAGCGGCATCTTAATTCTGACTCCGGATGGCCGCATCTCCCGATATTTCTACGGAATCGACTATCCCGATCGAGATCTGCGTCTTGGGTTAGTTGATGCGTCCTCAGGAAAAATTGGGTCGCCTATCGATCGCGTATTGCTCCTCTGTTATCAATACGACCCAACGACCGCCCGATACGCCACCACGGTTCTTAGACTGCTCCGCTTGGCAGGAGTTTTGACCGTTGCAGCCTTAGTGCTTGGAATTCTGATTTTTCGCCGACGCGATACCACAATCTCACCGACCGGACTCTCGTTGCTCAAGTCGACTGTCTCGCTAACGAAAGGGAGGAATTGAGATGGCCGCAACGGCTATCACATCTACCCCAACTCTCCCACGCGAGCACTACCTGAACGCGACATACGGTATTCGCTCGTGGCTACTGACGACTGACCACAAACGAATCGGTCTGCTCTATCTCGCTTCCGTTACATTTTTCTTCATGCTGGGCGGTATCTTTGCTTTCATAATTCGCCTCAATTTGCTGACGCCTCAGGGCAACTTGGTTTCTCCCGAAACTTACAACAAGCTTTTTACGATGCACGGCGTCGCCATGATCTTCTTTTTTCTCGTTCCGTCCATTCCTTCCGTGCTCGGCAATTTCCTGATTCCTCTCATGATAGGCGCAAAGGATTTGGCATTCCCGAAGCTGAACCTCTTAAGCTGGTACCTGAACATCATCGGGGGCTGCTTTGTGCTGTACTCCTTTTCTACAGGGGGTCTGGATACGGGCTGGACCTTTTACACGCCCTTCAGCAGCATCTATTCGAATTCGGCTGTTACGCCCGCCATCATCGGCATTTTCATCAACGGATTTTCGTCCATCCTCACCGGACTCAACTTTATAGTCACTATCCACACCATGCGCGCGCCCGGCTTGACTTGGTTCCGCTTGCCGCTTTTTGTTTGGGCCCTCTATGGCACCAGTATCATCTTCATTCTCGCGACTCCCGTGGTCGCCATCGCCCTTTCGCTCGTTGCTTTGGAACGCGTCTTCCACCTCGGTTTCTTCAATCCTGCCCTCGGTGGCGATCCGATTCTCTTCCAGCATCTCTTCTGGTTCTATTCGCATCCTGTCGTTTACATCATGGTCCTGCCCGCAATGGGCGTAGTGAGTGAACTGATCGCTACCTTTGCTCGCAAGCCTGTATACGGATATAAATTCGTCGCCGGTTCGAGTATAGCCATCGCCGTCCTTGGGTTTCTCGTCTGGGGACACCATATGTTTGTGAGTGGTCAGGCCACATATACGGCGCTGACGTTCTCGTTTCTCAGCTACCTTGTTGCCATTCCTTCGGCGGTCAAAGTCTTCAACTGGACCTCCACCCTCTATAAGGGTTCCCTCTCTTTTGACACTCCCATGCTCTACGCTCTGGGCACTATCGGTCTATTCACGATTGGTGGCCTAACGGGACTTATTCTCGCCAGCCTGGGAGTGGATATGCACGTCCACGACACATATTTTGTCGTTGCCCATTTCCACTACATCATGGTGGGTGCTTCGGTAATGGGCTATCTCGGCGGCATCCACTATTGGTGGCCGAAAATCTCCGGCAAACTTTACCCCGAGTTCCTCGGACGAATCGCGGCGGTAGTCCTCTTCGTCGGTTTTAATCTCACGTTCTTTCCTCAATTTATTCTCGGATACCTCGGTATGCCACGCCGCTATTACAGTTATCCGCCCGAACTTCAAGTGCTCAACGTCCTGTCCACTGCCGGAGCGACTATTCTTGCCGTCGGGTATTTACTTCCTCTCGTTTATCTGACTTGGTCGATGCGTTATGGCAGGATCGCAGGACCCAATCCGTGGCCGGCGACTGGACTTGAATGGCAGACCGCTTCTCCACCGCCGCAAGAGAATTTCCACGCCACGCCGGAAGTGGCCTGGGAACCGTACGACTTCCGTAATCGTCCCGATCTCGGGATAGAAACAGCAGGTGTGCCGTCACTTGCTCCCGCACACGGAGATGACTGACAAAACATGACGATTCCGACTTAAGAGCTAAAACCAAACAAAGGAGAAACAAACAATGCCAAAGGAAACCGCAACTCAGGCCAAGGAAAAATCGCAGGCAATGCACGAAATACCGACTGACCTCAGCCGCGAAGGCGTCGCCGAGATCACAACCGCGCTACGTCGATTGCTGGCTGATACATTCGCGCTGTACTTGAAGACCAAGAATTTCCACTGGCACATGACCGGGCAGCACTTCCGCGATTATCACCTGCTGCTCGACGAACACTCTGAACAGATCTTTGCCATGACCGATGATATTGCCGAACGTGCGCGGAAAATCGGCGGACCTACCTTGCGCTCGATCAGCGATATCTCCCGGCACCAGCGTTTGAAGGACAATAACGACGAAAGCGTCGACCCGAAAGAGATGCTGGCAGAACTCAGCGCCGATAATCAGGGATTGACGCGCTATTTCCGTTCTGCACATGAAACTTGCGAAAAATACAATGACGTGGCGACCTCCAGCATGATCGAGGTCTGGATTGATCAAACCGAGCGCCGGACGTGGTTCCTGTCGGAAATCGTGCAAGGTCTCTGACGGCCATCCGATCGAGCGCATACAACCAAGTCTTCGAAAAGCGCGCGCCTTGATGCCGCTCTGTGGTTATTGGCGGAGCGAACGAGTCTCTCGGTTACATTTCATACTGGATCATAATTGCCGGGACAGCGACAATTGGGAAACGCGCGGAGAGGAAGCGTCGTGCGGATTCGAGCTGGGAACAGAATACGATTTTGCACGAGCTTTTTTGGTAGGTGCCGCTGCGCTAAGTCTCGGCTGCGAGGTCGCCCAACCCAAGCAACAGGAGCAAACCAAGAAAGCAACCTGCCGCCCGACGCAGGGCAATTTGAGAACAGATGAACCGCAAGCAACGGCGGGAGATGACGCGGAAGATCCAGAGCGAAGACATCAGCTTGGAGGTTTGCACATGAGGGAAGAAAGAAGATGGATCGCGCTGCTGATCCTGTCCGCAGGCGTTATCGTCGCGCTCCTGATCTGCACTGGGCTCATTTCAGGGCAAGCTGGAGCACAGGAAACTGACAACGACCAGCATCCACGGGACTATAACCCGTACCCACCTGGAATTCTGCCATCCGACTTGAGTTCCGAGATAGCTCGGGTTCTGCTGGAGGTGGACGTCATCGAAAGCCGAGCGCTTGCAAGATGGCACGCTTTACAGCCCGCGATTCTGACAGATCAGCCGCCGGTGCTTCAGAATACCGGAACTGAGGCAATAGAAACACTCGGCGAGCTTATGCTTTTCGACAAGAACATTTCGCCGAACAGAAATCAAGCGTGCACGTCTTGCCACATGCCATACGCAGGCTTTAGTGGACCGATCCCCTCGGTCAACCTGACAATGGTCGCATTTCCCGGAACGGTTCACTTTCGGGCTGGCAAGCGGGCAGCGCAGCGACACCCGTATTCACCATTCTTCCCCGTACTCCAATACAACCAAGAACAGGGTCTATTCTTTGGCGGAAACTTCTTCGATTCACGCGCGACCGGATATAGGCTAAGGATTCCCGACGCCGAACAGGCACAGAGTCCTCCCGTCGATACTGTAGAAATGGGCTTCCCTGACACTGCTTGCGTCGCGTTTCGGCTTTCGCAGGCTGTGTACAGACCTCTCTTTGAGGAGGTGTGGGGTGCGGGCTCCTTCGATATCAAGTTCCGACACGCGACTGATCGGATCTGCGCAACCCCTGGAGGCGCCAAGGTGTTTGGCACGAACACCACGCCCATTCGGCTAAGCCCCGAGGATCGCACCAAAGCAAACAACGTCTACGATCACTGGGCGCAGTCCATTGACTCATACGAGCAGTCCGTGCAGGTCAGCCCTTTCTCGTCGAAATTCGACGCGTTCCTGGCGGGCAAGTACACCCTCACAGCAGACGAGATGGCAGGTTTCCAGCTTTTCAACGGCAAAGGTAACTGCAATTCATGCCACCTCGACGGAAGAGGAACGACTCTAAAGTCAGGTCAGACCGACACCAGCGCGACCGCCATGGTGAACCCTCTGTTCACCTGCTTCGGCTCGGCCAATGAAGGCCTGCCCCTAAATCCCAGGAATGCTCTCTATTATCAAACCACGCCAGACGCCTACGGGCTCGTTCCCAATCCTTACGGCTTCGGATACAGAGATTTGGGACTCGGGACTTTCCTCAGGAGCGGGTTCGGTTCCGGCGCCAACCCGAACATCAGCTGGAGACAATACGCACCAACTGTCGATGGCCAAATGCAGGTGGCTACGGCGCGCAACGTCGCGATGGCACCGCCGCAATGTCCCACCACCGAAGCCCCCGGGCCCTACTTCCAGAAGGGTTTTTTCCACAACGGCTACATTAAGAGCCTGAAGCAGCTCGTTCATTTCTATAATACGCGCGACAAGTATGCGTACCCGGTCACTTCCGGACATTGCCCGCCAGGAACGACCGAAAAAGTAGACTGCTGGCCTATGCCAGAGGTGCCAAACAATATCGATATGACCAGCGGTAATCTGGGCTTGACGGATGAGGAGGAGAACCAGATCGTCAAATTTCTGGAAACATTGTCGGACGGTTTCACAAGGCCTTACCCCAACAGCGATACTTTTACGGGTGCTTGCATGAGGGGTGGTTCCGCCGCGACCCAAGGTAACGAGTCGCTGATCCCGACTCCGCCTCTACCGCCCTGCGCATCGGCTATCTGCGGCGTTGCGCCTGTCCCCGGCCCTAAGCCTATACCGTAAAACAAACCGCGAGACGGCAGGAATGCCAGAACCAATGCACGCCTTCTCTGGCTCGGCCGTCTCGTAAGACTCTGAATACGAGTGGACGGGCCGAAGGCAGTCATCGCCCATGGTGAATCGATCGCGGGACTTAGTTTCGATTCGTCTATCGGTAGAGTATTTCTTTGAGGTGTGAACATGAACAGAATGCTTCTGATAGTGGCGATGTCGGTTTTGGGGGGAAGCCTGCTCGCTCAGGAAAGTCCAACGACTCCAAAAGCCGCGCGGGTACGGGTCATCGAAGGACCTAAGGTCGAGTTGGCAAAGGAGCATTTAACGATTATCAGCTGGACGACGACCAATCCCGGTGGCTCCCCCGTGCATTACGGAATCGTCCGCTACGGTACAGATCCAAGTAGCCTACGCGAGACCGTGAAATCTCCGATCAGGTTGAACGCTGATCACTCATCGACGGTTTTCCGCGTACGCCTTGATAATCTTAAGTCGCGGACGACGTACTATTACACGGTTGACTCCATGGAGGCCAATGGCACGAGCGATGGAGCCGTCAGCCCAGTAAGCAACTTCACCACACTCTAGCCGGTCATGTGTACACGACCGGCGCCAATAATTTCGTGCTCCGTTATCAGGCTGAAATCGCAGAAGTCTTATGCGAAGGAAAAGCTGAAACGTTCCAGCATTCAGAAGGGAAACCCTTTGAAGTAGGGTTCCTCCTCTGGATGAGTCTCAGTGGAGAATTTGGGGCCCCTGTTTCACGTGCCTGGCACTTAGTTTCTCGACAGGCTCCCCTTGGGTCCGCGTCTTCCGCCACACGAACCGACTTGTCGGGCAGGGCCTCTAGTTCGTTCAACAGAGATCGCTCAAGGCTGACAAGATATCGCGCCCACTGCCCCACGAGCGGACCGCTATTGGATCAAAGAAGACTCCCTGCGCTTGAAGGAAGGCACGGTCCTTTCTCTCCTGTGGTGGGAAGACGAACAACAGCTCATAGATCTCGACGAATACGAAGAGCGCATGGGAAGTAGGAGATCCGACGGAACGACAGATTGGGAATAGCCCTCCGTCGAGTGCTTTTTGTACTACCTACATATTTATATACCGTAATAGAATGCCTCCCACGTTTCATCCCGCAAGCCCGGGGGATAGCAATGAAAGAACCCTTTGGTGTGTTGGCCATTCTAGTTCTCTGCACAGCTTCGCTCGCGAAAGCGCAGCAGAGTGCAACAACTGCCCCACAAGAACCGATTAAGATCGAGCTGTCTCAAAAGGCGGAGACTCCGCCCAGCTGGGTCACCTTCGCCGGAGAAATTGCTTGGCCCACTGTCGCGGTTCTCGGCCTGATCGCGCTCTACAAGCCCATTTCTCGATTTCTGGACGCGATTGGCCAGCGTGCTACAAAGATTTCCATCGGGACTCTTGGCATCGAGCTTCCAACGATGAATCAAGCGCAACTCGGTGAGGACGTGCTTACCTTCCGCACCGAGGATCCCGTCATGATCGTCAGCAGCAGCGCAAAGCGATCCCTCTTCGAAATGTTTGGGCAGCCGGGAAAATTCGAGTTCGTCGCGATCAATCTAGGCAGAGGCCAATCCTGGCTCAGTTCCCGGCTTTTCATCTTCGCCATGATGCTGCAGAAAATGAAATCCTTACGATGCATCGTATTCCTCGGCGCCGGTCCTGACACCGAGACCCAATTCCTAGGGGCCACGACGCCAGAAAAGGTCCGCTGGGGCCTTGCGCGGCTTCAGCCCTGGCTGGAGAACGCCTACGCCCAAGCCAGTCAGTCCCCAGAAGTTGGCCCCCTCGCAATTCAAAATGAGAATGGCGCTTTATCTCCAATTCAGGCAGAGCAAATCGTCAAAGCTTTCCTCAACTTCTTGATAAACCCTCCAGCTGGCACGGTTATGGATAATCGGGAATGGGTCGTCTTTGCATCGAATCAGAAGGCAGAGCACGCAACCTGGCTGTCCAGGGAGTATCTTGAGGACGGCCTCGGCTACATTCTTTGGAAAGATGCCATCGTAGCATCGAATAACAAGGACGAAGCGCGGGCCTTACTCAGACGGTCGGCGCCCCTCGTAGCGAGGGTGAAAAGGAACCGTGAATTCATCTCCTTGATCGATCGCGTCTCCTTTCTGGATGAAGCTATGAACAAAATCAGTGACAAATTGGAGGCAAGAGATTAACAGTTGGCGAATTGATTTCCTCTTTTGCCACAAATATCCTACTCGACCATGCGGCGAGTCAGTGCCACTCGGTTGAGTTCTCTTCCCAAAAGAAAAGCCGGCTTCATCGAACCGATGGATTGTGCTCCTGTCTCAAAGCTGATCGACGGGCCGGAATGGGTCTACGAGGTCTTATGTGGTCCGCCACATCTAGATCTCTTCTGTGGCGTCCGGCGTTATGTGGCGCAGGGGATGCGGTTTTGGCTAGGGGTGCATACGAGGGGGCCCCGACGCCACATAATTCCCATAGTTTCGCTAGACTACAGACGGTCCTCACATGACACGACAAGTCCTGACATCTTTGGCAGGATTGAGCTTCTTCGTCCCAGCGTTGTTCGTTATTAACGGAGGAGATAGAACCGATAGCATTCTCTATCCCCATCCCGCACTCGTGCTAATACCAATGTTCTTCGGGCTACGATGGGCAGCGCTCGCGGTACCGACTGCTTTGTTCTTCGCGTGGAATCCGAACCTGTTTCGTGGTGAGGCCAAGGTCCCGAAGCGGTCATACGTTTTGCTGGCGATTGCAACTCTGTTGAGTATTCTGTGGTTTGTCGTAGGTTGGAAAGATGGCTTGGCTATTCAAGGCGCAAAGTACAACTACCCACTTCTAGAGGTGGCTATAGCTGTTTAGAGTGTTTCGACTACCGCCAAGGCCTTCTCTAATTGGGTATCAACGCCACTCGCGAGCAATTGTGGAGTGTTCTCAACAGCGACATCGGGTTCTACTCCCTTGCTCTCAATGCAATCCCCTTTCCAGGTATACCAGCCCGCGACCGGCATGCGGAGCACGTATCCACAGGGCAACTTGAAATTGGCGCCCCCGAGTACCTCACCTGCTGTTCTTGTGCCGACAAGTGTCGCCAAGCGATTCTCTTTTGCGAAACTGGCAACCATTTCCGCCGCGCTGTGGCTATGCTCATTGATGAGAACGACGGTGCGGCCGTGGAATGGCTGCGGGCCGAGCCCCTCTGTTACGAGGACCATTGAGCGATCCCTTTGAAAGATTTTGAAACGCACGGCCATCATTAGCAGCTCCGCTTTTGTAGCCGGAATCTTGCCAATGCGAGTTAGTCTTTCCTTCTGGTAGCCTTTTCGAAGCCGCCGTCGGGTAACGCTATAACCTATTTCCACTTTGCCCGGACATAGATAGCTAAGGAGGCGCAGAGACCCTAACCCGCCTCCGATATTGCCTCGAATGTCCACGATGAGCCGCTGAAGGCCGTGGTCTCTCAGGTCGCGAATCGCCTGATCCAAAGCCCTGGCGAAACTCTGACCGACAGCTCCCGGAAACGTCGCTACTTTGACAAGCCCCGTGTCGGGAGCAAGCATCCGATGGAACAGACTACGAGGCTCAATCATCGGTGGCCGATCTTTTGCCGCGCGATTTGGCACTTCGATAGCAACCTGACGCTTGCCGCCGCTGAAAGTTCCGATCTCAAGTTTATGGCTGCCGCCGATGCGGAAATTTGCAGACCTTGGCGGTATCACCGGTTCGGAGTCTACGGAGAGAAGGAATTCGCCCGGCTGAATCCCGGCTTGAAATGTCGGCCCGTCTTCAATCACATCCACAAACATCCAACGCTTACCATCGGGGGTGTCGACCGCACGCAGTGTGGCGTTGATGGAGTAGGGTGCTGGGACGCTGTCACGGCGCTGATGAAAAAAAGCCGTGTGGCTACTGCCTAGTGATCTGAGGAGTTCATTCACGCCGGCTTCAAACGCTTCTGTGCTATCCACATCAATGAGATGCGGCATGCGTTCGCCAACGAGCGCAATCCATGGCCCATAGTCCTGATTCGGTTTGCTGACATTGATGTGTCGTTCGGGAACGAGCTTCTTGAGGACGCTGAGGATCTTCGCCCGGTCCTTTTGCGGGAGCGCAGTCGGCGACTTGGTGTTTTGTCTGAGTGGCATTTGTCACTTCCCTACTTCGTGGTAGTTAGCCTCTTAGAGTTGAAGTTTATGGGATGGTCTCCGACACCATCCAACCTGAAACTGGCCCAATAATACGGAATGGCCTGCGGGCCGTAAGTCTTAAGCATGTCCCGCTTGGCCGCAGTCAAGGCGTACGCGACGGTACTTCTCTCTGCCAAATGAGCGCAGAAGCGCTTCATCAGATAAAGAGCAGAAGTGTCGTCGATGCTCCAAAGCGTAGAAATTACAGTCTTCGCACCGGCCAACATAAACGCGAGAGAGAGATTTGCGATGCCTTCTTCGCCTTGCAGACTGCCAACCGCCGTGTCGCAGGCCGACAGAACGACCAGATCGGCATTCGTCTGGACGTGAACGATCTCGCTTGCCTCCAAAATGCCGTCGTCTCCCGATGGTGAATCGCTGAGAAGAATCAGTGCGGCTCGATCAGAGTGTTTCTCGTTTGCCACGCCATGTACTGCCAAATGGATGATCGCGTGCTTGTCGAGATCCGAGTGCTTAAATGCAGATTTTGTCGCACTTGGGCCAATCAAGAGGGTATTGGCGCCAGTATGGAACGCGGCATCGGCTGCGAGGACCTCCTCTTTGGATGCCGGCAGATTAACTAGCGCGTCGTCGGTGTACCCGCGCATCTTTGCCAATTTGTTGAGGTCTGCCGTCTGGTCGTAAGGGATGCCTCCAACCCCGAGCAGTGCTTGTCGTGCGGGCCGGTGCGGCATCATCGAGTTCAGCAAATAGATTGCGCTCGCAGAGGGTGCGTACGTTATCGTGTGGGAATAGACCAAGTACTGGCCGCTGGCGTCAACGAGGGCATCGAAGGGCAGCAGATGGAGTCGGCCGTCTGGAACGATTATTAGGCGCTGTTTCTTAGCAGCCTCGGGGATGTCTTTCAAAAGTGCAGTATAGAGCTCGCTTCCTTCGCGCTTGGATGCGCCTTTCATTCTCAATGTTTTCAAGTATGCAGCGACCAACTTTTCGAGGGTTTCGCGGTTAGCGAGGGCGATGATGCGCGTAAATTCCCGACTGATCACCAAACAATAGGAGTGAGGTTCTGCAACAACGTACTCAAGTAGCAGTTCATTTGCCGCGAGACCCTCGCGCACGCGCTCCAGAGGGATGGTTTCCCATGGGCGCGATTTCAAGGGGCTTGACGCAGAAGCAACCCAGCGCGTCTGGTCGACGAGAAAAATCTTATCTCGGATTTCGCGAAGCTGTTCGGCGGAGTTCGCTTTTGTCAGTTCCAGATTTAATCGGCTAATCTGCTTCTCGATTTGTAGTTCCTCTGGAGAATCGGGAAGTTTTCCACTCATCAAAAGATCGGTAGTTACACGGCCGCGGGCGTGCTCCAGAACCGAGAAGGCTTTGGCCGGATCGTTCAAATGGTCTGCAACCAAAGCGAAATGCTCAGTGTAAATCGCGCTCATCGAAGTAATGAGGCCAATCTTGCCCGCAGCAGACCAAACGTTCCCGATCATGGCATCTAGAAGGTCGGACGCGCGATCATAGGTTGCACTTGCATCGCGATATTTGCCCTGGCTTGCTTGCAACTGGGCCAAGGCTTGTAGTCGCTGTGGGAGCAAATAGATGTCACCGCTGCTCCGCGTCGATTCGGCGGCGGCGGCCGCGAGGGATTCTGCTTTCGGTAGATCGCCCCTTTTGCGATAAATGTCTTCTAAATAGAATTGCGCATCGGCCAGCAGCCGGGTGAATCCACCTTTTTGAGCAAGGTCGATTGCTGTTTGGAACTCTTCAACGGCCTTCTTTTCGTCTTTTTTTGCAACCGCTACGGTGCCGGCCGTTATGAGAGCTTGCGTTTCCTTGACGTGCTTCTGTCTTGCTCGGGCCTGAGCGATGATCTCGTCAGCGAGCTGGTCAGCGGCATCGAGTTTTCCCATTCTCTTGAATGCCTGCAACCTGCCCTCGTTAACGACGAACTGGTATCCGGAATCTGGGTTGGCGGCCGCAATCTTCAGCGCCTTGTCGAAGTACCCAAGCGCGTCATCATAGGACCCCAGCTGTACCAAACCATGCCCGATCGCGGCCAAGTACCGGATTTGCGCCCCGGGGTCCCCGAGCATTGTCGCTCCGATCAAAGCCCCAGCAACCTTCTGGCGTGCTGCCGTCATGTCCCCTTCGAGAAACAGCGAAAACCCGATCTCGCCGGATGCGCGATTTTCCCACTTCTTATCGCCGAGAGCCTGGGCGACCTTGAGCGCGGCTTCCCAATCGCGACGCATTGGTACGGCATCAATTTCTCCGTCGATGTCGCCGCGAACCATCAGGCAGAATAATCTCAGTTCGTTGTCGGACTGAAGGAGCGGATTCTTGTCTAGCTCGACGCCTAGCTCCTCCGAGACTTCCGGGAGCGAGAGTTGTTCCATAGTTGAGCGCAGCCGGCCCAAATGTGCGTATAGAGCATTGCGGCTATCTCCACGCGCGCTATAAAGTTGCTCGGCTTGAGTAAACAATGAGGCTGCATCCGCCCAGTTGTATAGATCGCCATAGCGAAGGGCCTGCTTTAACAAAACATCTGGATCATCCGCCGTTGCCTGCGCATGCGCAAATATGCAAACCGCTCCGGAGAGAAAAAGCCCAACCGCGGCTCGTCTAATGCTCATCATTTTTGCTCCGTGCTGTTAGGCAATGCGGTCTCTATCGAAACTGGCTGAACGAGGCGAACGCCAGTTAAAGATTCGACTTCCAGGTTGTAACTGCCCGGTGGGACTTGTCGGAAGTCTGCCTTGACTCGAATGAGTGTCTGACCTTCGTGCAGATGTGCTTGGGCAGACATGGACCAGAATGTGTGGTCACCCGCTGTCAGTCTTACGTTGTAGGACCGCTCCTCACTTGCTAGCGGCAAGGTCAGAGTCAGATACAGCGGTGAACTTGGGACACGAACCCGCTGGTGAGACCCAGTTGTTGAGGGTTCGGAGCCACGCACCGGAGAAAGTGTGCTCAGGTCTAGACTGAATGGCGAATAAGCTACCGCAGGGTTCAGCGGCTGAACGGGATTGGGCGCTCGGTGGGTATCCAGAGGAGGAGGATTCGGTACCCTAATCCTATTCAACAAGAGACCAGCTCCGATTGCGATCAATAGCGCGCACACAAGGGCAGCACCTACCAGCACTGGATGAGACCTGGACCACGTGGCTACACGTGCCCAAGACAGCTTCTCTTCCGCAGCCCTTTGCGACTTCAACTGAGCTAGCAACTCCGCGTAGCGCCTGAAACAAGGAGAACAAGCTGCCAAGTGCTCAGTGACAGTGGGCTCACTTTCGGTCGGACTGAGCGAGAGAGATCGCAGAGCAGCGTCAGGGGGGCATCCCTGGCGGTCCGGGTTAGGAAAAGCCTCCGAAAGATAGGAGTGCGCAAAGTCGAGTAAGTCTTTGTCCTTTTTCTCGAAGGCTCTGCGGTCTTTCATTCTCATTCCGGTTTTCCAGAACCACTTACTTCATCTGTCGTAAAGTTCATAAACGACTCTTCGGGTCAACTCTCTCCCTGATTTTCCGGAGCGCCTGGCTGAAGCGGGATTCTGCAGCATGCCCCGATATTCCGTAAGACAACCCAATTTCGTCCCAGGAAAATTTTTGCGTACGCCGATAGAACATATCGCGGGCGACCAGATCACCCCTCGTCAGCAATTCATCAACGAGAATCTTCCGCTCGAGTTCCGCCAGTGGATCAGTTGAGTTGTGGGAAGTCACCGAGAGCGTGCGAATGGCATCCGCTACCAGCAACTGTCGCTGAACGGCCTTGTTTACTAACCGGAGGAAAGCGCGGAAGAGATATGCCCGCAGGTCTCGAACAGGTTGTTCATTACTGTCCCTCTTCCTGTCTATAGCGCGCGAAACTCTGGCCGCTGCCTCTTCCAATAAACTTGCCGCAACCGCAGGATCAACATGCAGTTTTTCGCCATGCAGGATCGCGCGGTGCGCGATCTCCTCGGCAGCATCGTGGACAGCAGGGCTCATCCTCCGCCCAAGTCGATCCACAGGGTTGACTCGGAAGCTAGGTTTGGGCGGCCGCGCGCCTCCATCCATGATGATTCGTCCTCAGTCCAAAACCGCAGGCCAGTGCCAGCACCAACCGGGTCGATCAACCTTCGCCGTGAACTACAACTTGTCGAAATGCTCTCTTAAGTCCGACACTTGTGCCTATCAATGCGGAGTGCCTGGTTCCGTCAAAACCTCAATTCAAGAGAAAAAGGCAATGTTCCGAATTTCCCTTCTTGCCCAAGCCCCTCACAGCGCCATTGCATAAATGACAAGAACCACGGGTAACGAA
>WNFF01002313.1_pt1 | contig 15593 bp, 6 predicted proteins | sample 5400441 | NCBI WGS metagenome assembly WNFF01 (sample SAMN13153345, study PRJNA577476) | soil metagenome | isolation source: 120 cm saprolite under Douglas fir tree site 2 hole 3 replicate 1 | place: USA:California | collected 2015-04-18 | reverse complement strand
GTTCTCGCAGGGTAACCAGCTCAACCAGGACATCTACGAGCTGACCGACAACTTCACGATCCCGCGAGGCAAGCACGTCTTCACGGTGGGGACGCACAACGAGTTCTTCCACTTCTTCAACGTGTTCTTCCCGGGATCGCTGGGAGTATGGAGCTTCCGCAACGTCGACTCGCTCATCGCGGGGCATCCATTCCGGTATGAGATCGCACTCCCCCTGCGTCCCGGCGGGCCCAATGCCGATTTCCACGTGAAGCAGTACGGCGGGTACGTCCAGGATCAGTGGGCTCTAACCCCGCGCCTCAATCTGTCGCTCGGGTTGCGTGTTGACGTCCCGACCCAGAAGGCACCCCCCACCGACCAGAGGCTGCTCGATACGCTGGGGATCAACACCGGCAATTTCCCGACCGGCAATGCGTTGTGGTCGCCGCGCGTCGGGTTCAACTACGACGTCACAGGTGACGGTACCACGAAGCTGCGCGGCGGCGTTGGCATCTTCAGCGGCCGGCCGCCCTACGTGTGGTTGTCGAACGCCTACGGCAATACCGGCTTGGAACAGGCGACGCTGATCTGCGACGGCGCCGTGACGCTGCCCACCACGGACACCGTGCCGGTGTTCACCGTCGATCCCACTAACCAACCGACCACCTGCAAGGGCGGGCTCGGGGTGTCCGCGACCGCCGCCTCGGTCGTGTACTTCGATCCGAACTTCAAGTTCCCCCAGAACCTGAAGGCGTCGCTGGGACTCGATCACCAGCTGCCCTACGGCATCGTGGGGACGTTCGACTTCGTGTCCACGAAGTCCGTGAACCAGTTCTATCTGTCGGATGTGAATGTGGTGGGGCCGCGGGGGGTGCTGGCCGCCGAAGCGGGCCGCGTGATGTACGGCACGATCAACACGCTCACGGGCGCCACCACCGTGGTTCGCAAGACCACGTCGTTCCGCGACGTGATCCGGCACCGCAATGAGAGCGCCGATCGCTCGTTTCAGATCACCTACCAGCTGGAGAAGCGCTTCTCCGACCGGATGCAATTCCTCGCGGGCTACACCTACAGCCACGTGCAAGACCTGATCTCCCTGACGTCGAGCATCGCGAGCTCGAACTACCGCTTCACCGCACTGGACGGCACGATCGAGAACCGCAACCTGCGGACCTCCGCTTTCGACGTGCCGCACAAGATCACGCTCACTGGCGTGTTCTCGCTGCCGGCCCAAGTCACGGTCGCCGCGATCTACATCGGCGAGTCGGGCACCCCGTACACCTACGTCACCCAGAGCGACGTCAACGGTGACGGCTTGGCGGGTAACGACCCGGTGTACGTGCCACGCGACTCGGCCGACATTACGCTCAACACGCCGGCGACGGAGTGGTCGCGGCTCAACTCATACATCCAGAACGAGCCGTGCCTCGAGAAGGCGCGCGGCAGTCTGCTGCAGCGCAACACCTGCCGCAACCCGTTCATTCACATCCTGAACGCGCGCATCACCAAGGGCCTGCCCTCGATCGGCGGCCAGCACTTCGAATTGTCAGCCGACATCTTCAACTTCCTCCATCTGATCAACCACGATTGGGGCGTGATCCGGCAGACGTCGGGTTTCGAGGAAGCGAACTTGCTGAGCACCGCGGGCTGGGATGCAGTGAACAACCGCTTTAAGTACCGGCTGGCGCTGCCGCAGAAGAACGCACCCACGACGCAGCAGTGGCAGGTGCAGTTGGGGCTGAAGTACATCTTCTAGGGCGCTCGACCGCTGGGCGGCGGGAATGTACCGAACGGGGCCCGGTGAAGCGCACCGGGCCCCGTTGGTTTTCTAGCGGTCCAGCCGCCTAGGTCGGTGCCTTTTTGAGTAACCACAGCGCCGCCGCACCGAAGCCCAGGTTCGGCAGCCATGCCGCCAGCAGCGGCGGCACGAGGCCGCCGGCGCCCACGGCCTGGCTCAGCTGAATCAGCAACAGGAAAATGATGGTGATGCCGAGCGACAACGCGATGCCGTAGGCGGGGCCGGCCCGCGGGTTGGTGATCGCCAGCGGCGCCCCGAAAAACGCGATGATCACCGACGCGAACGGGATCGCGATCTTGAGGGCCAGCTTCACGCGGAGTTTCTTGGCGTCGGACCCCGACCGCGCGAGCGCGTCGATGTAGCGCCCCAGCTCGGCATAGCGCATTTCCTCGGGCGCCTTGGGCTGGGCCAGCAGATCGGTGGGCGTCTCCTTCAGGCTGCGCGTGTGCAACGTGTCGAATCCGAAGGCCATCTCCTGGCCCGGCCCCAGCAGGTAGCGCAACGTGCCGTGCGTCAGCGACCAGCGGTGCAGCGAATCGGCGTACTGCGCGACCGGCGTGGAGATCACGATGGTCGGATATTCGGGCCCCGTGCCCTCGCGCTCGAGCATCAGGTCCCGCATCTGTCGCGGCACGATGAACAACGACCCGATGGCGTACACCCAGCCGCCGTCGGCGCGATACACGAAGTTGTAGCGCGACGCCTGCGAGCGTATCAGCTCGTCGCCCAACAGCTGTGCGCGGCGCTGCGTCGCCACGGGCGCGATCTCCCCGAGGATGAGCCCGAACACGAAGGCGCCCAGCGATGCCGCGAGCAACGGCCGCACCAGCCGGTGGAACGACACGCCCGACGCCTTGGCGGCCGTGATCTCCGAATGCCGCCCCAGGCCGCCGACGGTGAATACGGTCGCGATCAACACCGCGGCGGGGATCACCAGGTAGATTGTCTCCGGCAGCGCGTACACGTACGCCAGAAAAATTGCGCCCTTGTGCAGGCCGCGACTCATGTACTTGTCGAGGTTGTCGGTGAGATCGAAGATGATCGGCACGAGCGGCACACCCAGCGCCGACACCAGGAACACCTTGCTCCACTCGCGCAAGACGTAGCGGTCGAGCGTCTTCACGCGGGGCGCCCGCGCCGCCGCGCCCAGCCGAGGAGGGCGTCCCAGCTGTCGCTCCAGCTGCTGCCGCGCCCCGAGCCACCCTCCCGCCGCATCTGCCACACCCCCACCAGGCCGAGCACGCCGAATACGACGTTGGGCGTCCACATCGCGAAGAACGGCGAGACGATCATGCGGTTGCCCAGGCCCTCGCCGGCGATCAAGCCGACGTAGTACACCGTGAAGACCACGAGACTCATACCGATCACGAGTCCCACACCGCCGCGCGGGAACCGCAGCGCCACCGGCACGCCTACCAGCGCGAAGATCACGCAGGACGCGGCGATGGCGAACTTTTTCTGGATCTCGACCTCGAACTCCGCGGCGCGCGCCAGCGACGCGCGGGCCTGCTGCGCGGCGGCTGCGGTGGCGCCCTGGACGATGATCGGCCCCGAGGGCGGACGCTGCAGCGGCGACAATGGCGGCCGCAGCAGCGGTGGCTGCTGAGCCTCGGCTTGCGCCGGGCCGAGCCCCGCGCCGAGGCCGCGCAGCAGGCGGCAGTAGAGGCCGCCCGCCGGCCGCGCCACGGGGTCGGCGTCGAGCCGCGCACCCTCGGCGGAGTCGAGGGCCAGGCCCGCGAGCCGGCGCAGGTCGGCGAGGGCCGACGCCCGCCCGGTGGCGCGTGCGCGGTCCGCGGAGCGCCGCTCCGCCGCTACCTCCTGTTCCATTTGGCACACCGACATCTCCCGGTCGCTGCGGTAGGTGTCGTTGTCCGTGCGCTCGAGGCTGTTGGCCACGTTGGCGACCTTGATCCGGTTCACCCGGAAGAAGGTGCGGGTGAACTGGTTCGGCTCGGTGCGCTTCACCTCGTGGATTTCGCCGTCCATCAACGTCAGGTACAAATCGTGGCCGCTTGGGGTATATGCCATGAGGCCGCTGTCGGCCATAATGATGCGCCGGCGATCGGCGTCCTCCAGGTCGTAAATCGTCACATCTTTCAGGCGGTTGGTGGCCGGGTCGATACGGGTGGCCCGCAGAAAGAACTGTTCGGGGATCACGTCGTTGATCACCTGCTCGCGCAGACTGAAGGAGGGCTTCTTGCGCTGGATGTCGACGAGCAGCGTGCGCAGCGTGTGATTAGAGCGCGGCAGGATCTGATCGCTCCACAGGAACGCGATCACGGCCACGACGGCCGATCCCACGAGCGCCGGCAACAGCAGCCGCGCGAAGCTCACGCCGCCCGCTTTCATGGCGGTGATCTCGTTCTCGGCGGCGAGCTGGCTGAAGGTGTAGAGCACCGCGACCAGCACCGCCATCGGCAACGTCATCGCGATGATGAACGGCAGCGACAACACGAACACGTCAGCGACGACGTGCCACGGCAGCCCCTTGCCGATGAGGTCGCCGATGCGTTTGGCGATCTGATTGAGGAGCATCAGCCCGGTCAGCGTCGCCAGGCCGAACCACAGCGGCGGCAGATGCTCGCGGATGAGATAGCGACTGAGGATGCGCACGCGCGGTCGCGCCATTATATTCGGAACTCCAAGTCTCTACAAGGGATGCGGCGCCCCACCCTGGTTGCTCTGTTCGCCACCGTCGTCTTCATACCCGCAGGCTTCGCGCAGGATACGAGCGCCGCGCGGTCTCCTGAGCCTGGGTTCGTCGCCACGTTCCCGCCAGTCTCGATCGGCGTGCCGCCCAACTCCGCGCTCGTTCCCGGCGGCCGCCTTGGCTCGCGCGTACCCCCCGCCGTGCTCGCCGCGCAGTGGCAGGCGCGCGTGCTCGCCACGCTGCCGTCCGCGTTCCCGCGGGGCCCCCTGCCGCCGCCGCCCGAGACCGCGCCACTCGCCGCCGCCCCCGCGAGGCCCGCGCCGGGCGTCCAGCGCGCCCTCGGCGTGCTGGGCCCGTACGCCGACCTCGGTATGCAGCTCAACGTGCGCTTCGAGCTCAAGGCCGACCAGTTCCGGAACTTGCGCTGCACCCAGCTCGAGCAACAGGTGGCGATCTCGGGCTGCACGTCGGGCTTTCCCACGATCAGCCCCAATCCGCAATACTCCATCCGCACCGCCGGTGTCGTGGGGCAGCGACTGCACGTCAACGTCGACTTCGACAGCCAGCGCGAGTTCGACGCCAGCAACAACCTGCAGCTGTGGTATGAGGGCCTGCAGGACGAAGTGCTGCGGCGCGTCGAGGCGGGCAACGTCACCTTTCAAATGCCGCCCTCGCGCTTCATCAGCGCCGCCATTCCGGCGAACAACTTCGGCGTGCAGGCGATCGGCCAGCTCGGCCCGGTGGAATTCCGCGGCATCTTCGCGCAGCAGAAAGGCAACGTGGTGCGCGACCGCATCTACGACGTGGGCCAGACCACGAGCCAGCCCCTCGATCGCCAAGCGCGCGATCTCGACTACGAGGCGGGCCGGTTCTTCTTCGCCGTGGACCCGTCCCAGATTCCCGGGTACCCCAAGGTCGACATCCTCACGCTCGATCCCACTCAGCTCCCCGCGGTGCTGCGCGTGAGCAGTCTCCACGTGTACCGGCTGCGCGCGCTCGCGCCCGGCAGCATCACCAACCAGAACCTCGGCGGGGTGCGCGCCGTCGCCTGCGGGCCGGGTACGCGCGCGGTCGACTGCACCGCGCCGGGCGCGCAGCGCGCCGGGCCGTTCCAGTGGGAGATCTTGCAGGAAGGGAAGGACTACTACGTCGACCCGACGGGCGCGTGGTTCGCGCTCGCGAACCGGCTGGACCAAAGCGACTACCTCGCCGTGTCGTACGTCGCGGCCACGGGTGTCGACTCGGTGGGGACCTTCCCCGCCGCGGCGAGCCCCGACACCACGCACGTCGACACGTTGCGTCTGGTCTACGATCCGAAGCCGTCGGTCACCGCCGCCTCGCCGTCCTTCCGCTTCGAGATCCGGTCGGCCTACCGCATCGGCGGCAACGACATCGACCGCACGTCGGTGGACCTGAGCCTGCTCGTGAATCAGCGCGCGCGCCCCACGGGCTCGGGCGACACCTATCTGAAGCGGCTGGGGCTCGCCCTCGAGTCCGACGCCACCAAGCTCGACCAGTACAACCGGCTGTTTCCGCGCGCGCGCGACCCGCAGCAAGGCGCGCCGCTGCGCGACTACTACGTCATCTTCCCGCACCTGCGGCCGTTCGCCGACACCACCGCGCTGGTCCCCGCCGAGCGCAACGACTCGCTGTACAAGACGCCGCGCCTGGTGCTGGCAACGCAGGGGCCGCCGTCGGTCTTCACGCTGGCGATCCGCGCCAGCACCGCCGGATCGAGGGATCGCACCACGCTCTCGCTCAACAGCTTTCAGATCCGCGACGGCAGCGAGCGCATCTATGTCGGCAACACGCTGCTGCAGCGCGGCGCGGACTACACGATCGACTACGCGACGGGCACGGTCCAGTTCTCCAACGCCGACTCGCTGTTCCAGGGCGGCGCCACGCAGGTGCGCGCACAGTTCGAGGAACGCGCCGCGTTCGCCGTCGCGCCGACCTCGATCTACGGGCTCGCCGCCAAGTACGACCTCGGCTCCCTGGGGCAGGTGAACCTCACCGGGCTGTTCCAAAAGCAGCAGAGCACGTTCACGCGGCCGCCGCTCGGCTTCGAGCCGTCCTCCAGCTTCATTGGCGGCCTGTCTACCGAGCTGCACCTGCAGCCCGAGGCCATCACGCGGATCATCGGCGCGATCCCCGGAGTGCACACCGACGCGCCGTCGTTCCTGAATATCTCGGGCGAGATCGCGGTCTCGCGGCCGCGGCCCAACGCACTCGGGCAGGCCTACGTCGAGGAGTTCGAGTCGGAGGGCGGGCGGTTCGTGGCGCTGGCCGAGAACCAGTGGCACTGGGGCAGCCGGCCGTCGAGCGCTCGCGGCGCGGGAATCGTGGGCGAGTTCGTCAACGGCGACGCCGCGGCCCTCACGTGGCAGAGCCTGCCGTACAACAACGTGCCCGGGCGGGGCCTCGTGCCGATTCAGTTTCTCGCCCAGCAGATCGATCCGACCATCCGCTTCGTCGGACAGTCGCAGAACGCGGAGCCGGTGTTATGGCTCATGCTGAAGCCCGATACGGTGTTAGGCCTCTCCAACAACCGGCACAATAACCCCGATGGCTCCCTCAATCCGCTCGACGGCTCGCCCAACTGGGTCCGTCCCCCTCAAAACGCGCCGCGCTGGCGCTCCATCACGCAGACCTTTTCAGCCACCGGCATCGATCTGTCCCGCATCGAATACCTGGAGTTCTGGGTGTGGGAAGACAATCACCGCACCGCCAGGGCGAACGGCGCGAGGCTGCTGGTGGACCTCGGCTCGACGTTCGAGGACGCCATCGCATGGGTGCCGCGATCGTTCGTGGTGTCGCCTCAGGGCGACACCACGTGGTACGGGCAGCGCTTCGCGGGTCTCGGCCGGCTCGACACCGAGCGCGATCCGCGCACGCTCACGTGGAACGCACAGATCAACGACGAAGGCATCTTGTCGGACCGCGTGACGGGCGAGGGCGGCATCGACGACTCGACCCCCGGTGCGGCTCGCGTCCATTACGATACGCTGCCGCTGTGCAGCGCCACCGAGGGCGGTCGGATCACGCCGTATGGCTTCGGCGACCTGCGCTCCCGCTGCGGCCGCCACAATGGCTTCCTCGACACGGAAGACCAGGACGGCGACAACCAGCTCGATTCCGCCACGGGCGTGAAGTCGAGTGAGACCTTCACCCGCTTCGTCTTCCCCATCGGCGACGACCGCTACTACGTGCGCGACGGCGGCATGACGCCCGTGGACAGCGCCGGCCGGCCCAACGGCGCCGCGGGCTGGCGCCTGTACCGGATTCCCTTCCATCAAGACACCATTGAGGTAGGAAGGCCCAACCTGCACCAGGTGCAGACGATCCGGCTCACGATTGTGGCGCCCGCAAGCGCGCCGCCCGAGCCGCAGATCTTTTTCGGGCTCTCGCGTATGCGGTTCGTGGGGAGCTCGTGGCTGAAGCGCGCCGACACGCCGATCCGGGGCATCGCGGGCGAGCTCGGCGAGCCCTCGGGGCAAGTGATCGCGTCGGTGGTGAGCACGGAGAACCGCGACCTGGGCTACACGCCGCCGCCCGGCGTGTTCGACCAGGCCAGCCGCACCGACGCGAGCTTCCAGCTGGGCGCGCAGCAGATCAACGAACGGTCGCTGCGCCTGCTCGCGAGCGGGCTGGCCAAGGGCCAGCATGCGGAGGCGTTTACTCGCTTCACCACCGAAGGCGACAAGAATTTCCTCAAGTACCAGAAGCTGCGCGTGTGGGCGCGCGGCCGCGGGCCCGGCTGGGAGGACGGCGATCTGCACTTTTACATCAAGGTGGGAAAGGATCAGAACAACTTTTACTTCTATCACACGCCGGCCCGCACCAGCTCGTGGGATCCCGAAGTGGTGGTGGACTTCAGCCGCTGGCTGGTGTTGCGCGCCCGGATCGAGCGCGCCTGGCTCATCGGCGACACCGCGCACGTCTACGGCGGATGTCCCGACTCCACCCTCGTGCCGTACGACTCTGCGTACGTGATGTGCGACGGCCCCTACATCGTGCACGTGCGCGATCCGGGCACCGCCCCGCCCAACCTCGCCGCCGTCCAGGAGATGGCCGCCGGCATCCTGCGCGTGGACGACAAGGTCTTCGTGGACCAAGCGGAGCTGTGGGTGGACGACATCCGCTTGAGCGACGTCGTGCAGGACGTGGGCGCGGCGGGGGTGCTCGACCTGACGCTCACCGCCGCCGACGTCGCCGACCTGGCGGTGAGCGTCTCGCGGCGCGACGGCCAGTTCCGCCAGCTGGGGGAGGATCCCAATTACGTCACCGACAACGCGGCCAGCGTGTCGGGGACCATACGTCTCGACAAGTTCCTGCCCGGCTCCTGGGGCCTGTCGGCGCCGCTCGCCATCCGCTACGGCACCACGACCAGCGCCCCGTTCTACCTCGCCGGCACCGACCTCCGCGCCGACGCGCTGCAGGGATTGCGCACGCCGCGCTCGAGCGCCACGAGCTACGCGCTGTCGCTGCGCCACGTGCGGCGATCGTCGTCGTCGCTGGGGCGATTGCTGCTCGACCCGCTGGGCGTCTCGGGATCGTACTCGAGCGGCGGCCAGCGCTCGAGTCTCGCGGACGCGCAGGCGTCGGCGTATGCGGCGAGCGTCGACTGGGCGGTGAACCCCGCGCCGCGTCAGTGGAGGCGCTTCCGGCTCACGCCCACCAGCCTGCGCTTCCATTCCGGATTCAGCGGCACCAACGCGTCACGCTTCGACTTCACCGTGCCCGTCGTCCGCGCCGCCGATTTGACCCTCGCGCCGGCGCGGTCCAACACCAAGTACTGGGTGAACAGCGGGGGACTCGATCTGTTGCCGCTGAGCGGCGTGCAAATGCACGTGGATCTCACGTCGACGCGCGACCTGCGCGATTACGGCGACTCCACCACGTTGGGCCGCGTTACTCGCGGCGCGCGTCGCACGCTGTTCGGCCAGGACGTAGGCATCGAGGTGCAACGCTCCCTGGGGACCCTCGTGTCGATCACCCCGCGCGTCGGGCCGTGGCTGCGGCCGCGGCTGGCGTTGTCGTCGTCCTTCTCCCTCGCGCGGGACCCCAACGCCTCGCGCGCCGTGCGCGACCGGGGCGACACCGCGGGCGGCTTCCACCTCCCCGTGTCGTTCGCCAACTCGCGTCGCCTGGACCTCGGCACCCAGGTGGACCCGCGGCGCCTGGGCCGCGCGATCTTCGGCGACAGCGCCGCCTTCGCCCGGCTGTTCGGCCGCATCTCGAACCTCGATCTGACCTACAACTGGTCGCGCAACTCCGTGTTCACCGCCGCGGCGTTCAGCCCGGGCCTCGGCTACCAGCTCGCCCTGGGCGGATTGAGCAGCTTCCGCTCCGTCGCCGGCCTCTTGGCCGTATCGGCCGTCCAAACGTCGAACCTCACGGGCGCCACCGGCTTGAACTTGCCGCTCGGACTGCACGCCACCACCACATACGGCCGCAGTGAAGCGATCTCGTGGGTGCGGCGGTCCGATCAACAGGTCCCGATCCAGTCCCACAGCAGCGACTGGCCCGCCGCCACGTTGAGCTGGAACTTCACGCCGCCGCAGCGCACCATCGGCCGGCTGCTCACCGCGCTGACGGCCCAGGTGAGCATCCGCCGCCGCCTGACTTCCAACACGCAGCCCGGGTTCGGGACCTCCGCCACCGCCATACAGTCGAGCACGACGGATCAGTTGGTGGCGCCCAGCGTCACGCTCAGCTGGCTCAAGGGGATTCTCACGTCGTTCGACGCGTCGTCTCAGAAGACAGATCAGCTGTCGGCCGGCAGCCTGTCGCACTCGCAGCGGGCGTCTCAGAACGCCACCCTCACGTTCGCGTTCCGCTCACCCGCCCGGCGGCTCAAGAGTGACATCCGGACCACGTTGCACTATTCGGCGCTCGCCACCACGACTTGCCTCAAGAACGCGTCGGACACGACCTGCGTCCCCTATGTGGACAGCCGCCAGCACCAGGAGCAGCTTACCATGGAGACGGACCTGCCGCCCAACATGAGCGCCGGCCTGCAGGTCGCATCGATCACCAACGAAGAGCGCAACGCCAATCGCAAGACGCGCCAGTTGGTGATCACGGCCTTCATCAACCTTTCCACCAGCGTGGGGCAGCTTCGATGAAATGGGCGACGGCAGCGGGCCTGGGCGTGGCGCTTCTCGCCTGCCAGGCGAAAGGCGGCGAGCGCCGCCGCGAGTTCGACGGGCAGCGCGCGTTCACGTATGTGACCGACCAGATGAAGTTCGGGCCGCGCATCCCCGGTACGCCGCCGCACGAGCAAGAGGGCGATTGGCTGCTCACACAGCTGCGCGCCCGGGCCGATACGGTCGTGGTGCAGGCGATTGACCACGTAACGCGCCGCGGCGATACGCTGCACCTGCGCAACTTCCTCGCGCGCTTCAAGCCCCAGGCAGCCGAGCGGATCCTCTATCTCGCGCACTGGGACACGCGACCCACCGCCGACCAGGCGGCGCCCGCATTGCGCCACCAGCCGGTGCCGGGCGCCGACGACGGCGCCTCGGGCGTGGCTGTGCTGCTCGGCGTGTCCGACGCTCTCAAGGCCGCTCCGCCGGCGGTCGGCGTGGACCTCTTGTTCGTGGACGGCGAAGACTATGGCGATTTCGCCGACACCAACGACGTCCTCATCGGCTCGCGCTGGTTCGCGGCGCACCAGCCCGCGGGCTATCCGCCGCTGTTCGCGATCCTGTGGGACATGGTGGGCGGCAAGAACGCGCACTTCTATTACGAGGGCAACTCGCAGGCCCGCGCGCCGGAGGTGGTGGAACGCGTGTGGCGCACCGCGGCGCAGCTCGGTTACGGCAACGCGTTCACGCCCGGCGTGCGCCACACGTTGATCGACGACCACGTGTCGCTGCAGAAGGCCAACATCCACGCCATCGACGTCGTGGATTTCGATTATCCCTATTGGCACACCACGGACGACACGGCCGATAAGCTCGATGCGGCGTCACTCCAGATGGTGGGGGACGTCGCGATGGCCGTGATCAGGCGAGCAACACAGTAGCAGCTGCGTAGTCGCCTGGCGCGGCGCGGCAGCGTGCCCGGCGTCGACCCCAAATTGCTCGGTGCGCTGCGACGATTCGTCTCGTTTTCGGGGTCGTGCCTTGACACTCCCTCGCGGCGGGGTAGCTTAGGGCATTCCCCTGCAACGAGTTGCGTACGGCGACGGCTGCGGCTGCTGGCGATAAGCTGGGCGAAATTCTGGTCCGCGAAGGACTTATCTCGCAGGACCAGCTGAAGAAGGCCCTCCTGGAGCAGAAGAACTCCGGGATGCGCTTGGGCTACACCCTGGTCAAGCTCGGCTACGTTGAGGAGACCGAGGTTACCAAGATGTTGGCCCGACAGTACCGCATGCCGGCGGTGGACCTGTCCCGCTTCGAAGTCGACGCCAAGATCCTCAAGATGATCCCGCCGGACCTGGCGATGAAGTACACGGTGCTGCCGCTGAAGCGCGAAGGCCGCACGCTCACCGTGGCGATCTCCGATCCCAACAACGTCGCCGCCATCGAGGACATCAAGTTCATCACGCGCTGCGACATCTTCCCGGTGATCGCGGGTGAGTACACGCTGCGCAACGCCCTGGAGCGCTACTACGCGCAGTCGGACGCGCAGCTGCAAACCCTGCTCAAGGACATTGAGGAGGAGTCAGACCTCGAGGTCGTCGAGGAGGAGACGGACGAAGAGGTCAAGGCGCAGGACCTGGCTGACGACGCGCCGGTTGTGAAGCTGATCAACGCCATCCTCACCGACGCGGTGAAGCGTGGCGCGTCCGACATCCACGTCGAGCCGTTCGAGCACGAGATGCGGGTGCGCTACCGGGTGGACGGCGCGCTGCACGAGGTGATGAAGCCGCCGATCAAGATGCGCGCGGCGTTGACGTCGCGTCTCAAGATCATGGCGATGCTGAACATCGCGGAACGGCGCGTGCCGCAGGACGGCCGCATCAAGCTCAAGTTCGGCTCCAAGGTCATCGACTACCGCGTCTCCACGCTGCCGGTGCTGTTCGGCGAGAAGATCGTGCTCCGGATCCTCGACAAGGGGAACCTGACGCTCGACCTGCAGAAGTTCGGCTTCGAGGCCAAGGCCGAGGCCGACCTCCTCAAGGCGATTCTCAACCCCTACGGCATGGTGCTCGTGACGGGCCCCACGGGCTCCGGCAAGACGACCACCCTGTACTCGGCGTTGTCGCGGATCAACACGATCGACGTGAACATCATGACGGCCGAGGACCCGGTCGAGTACAACCTGATGGGCATCAATCAGGTACTGGTGCGCAACGAGGTGGGGATGACGTTCGCGGCGGCGCTGAAGGCGTTCCTGCGCCAGGACCCGAACATCATCATGGTGGGCGAGATCCGCGATCTGGAAACGGGTTCGATCGCCATCAAGGCGGCGCTCACGGGCCACCTCGTGCTCTCGACGCTGCACACCAATGACGCGCCGTCCACCATCACCCGTATGGTGGACATGGGCATCGAGCCGTTCAACGTCGCCAGCGCCGTCAACCTGATCGTGGCGCAGCGCCTCGTGCGGCGCATTTGCAAAGACTGTAAGACCGAGCACGAGTATACCGCTGAAGAGATGCACGCCTTTGGGATCGACAAGAAGGTGGGACCCTTCTTCAAAGGCCAGGGGTGCGATACGTGCGCCGGGTCGGGCTACAAGGGGCGGCAGGGCCTGTACGAGGTGATGGCGCTGTCTTCGGCGGTGCGGCGCGGCATCCTCAAGGGCTCTTCCACCGAAGAGCTGCGCGACCTCGCCGTGTCGGAGGGCATGCTGACGCTGCGCATGGACGGCATGATGAAGGTCAAGAAGGGCGTCACGACGCTCGAAGAAGTCGTCAAGGAAACCGCCGCTGGATGAAGGAGACTGATCGATGCCGGTGAACCTGCGCGCTCTGCTCGAAGAAATGATCGAGAAGGACGCTTCCGACCTGCACATTGTAGCGGGCGAGCGGCCCAAACTGCGCGTCGACGGCGACATCACCAGCGCTACGAGCGACGAGGTGCTGACGCCCAAGGACACGTTGTCGCTCGCGTACTCGGTGCTGACCGAGAACCAGAAAAAGCGCTTCGAGACCGAAAACGAGCTCGACTTCTCCTTCGGCATTCAGAACCTGGCCCGGTTCCGCGGCAACGTGTTCAAGCAGCGCGGCTGCGTCTCCGTGGTGATCCGGCAGATTCCCTTCAACGTCAAGACGTTCAACGACCTCGGGCTGCCCGCCGTCGTCGCCCATCTCGCCGACAAGCCGCGCGGCCTGGTTCTCGTCACGGGCCCCACCGGCTCGGGCAAGAGCACCACGCTCGCGGCCATGATCGACAAGATCAACAAGGAGCTGGCCGGCCACATCATCACGGTGGAGGACCCGATCGAGTTCATCCACCGCCATCAGAAGTGCATCGTCAACCAGCGTGAGGTCGGCACCGACACCCTCAGCTTCTCGGCGGCGCTCAAGTACGCGTTGCGCCAGGACCCCGACGTCGTGCTGGTGGGCGAAATGCGCGACCTCGAAACCACGGCGTCGGCCCTGACCATCGCCGAGACGGGGCACTTGGCCTTCGCCACCCTGCACACCAACTCCGCGGCGGAGTCGATCAACCGTATCATCGACATCTTCCCGGCGCACCAGCAGACGCAGATCCGCACGCAGCTGTCGTTCGTCCTCGAGGGCGTCGTAACGCAGACGCTGCTGCAAAAGGCCAAGGGGAAGGGCCGGGTCATGGCGGCCGAAATCCTGGTGGTCACGCCCGCCATCCGCGCGCTGATCCGCGACGACAAGGTGGAGCAGATCCCGTCGATGATGCAGGCGGGCAAGAAGCACGGCATGCAGACGCTGAACGACGCGCTGTACCAGCTCTACATGAATCGCGAAGTCATCAAGGAAGAGTGCCTCCGCGTGTCGGGCAATCCCAACGAGTTCCTGCGGATGATCGGCGAGGCGCCGATGGACGAAAAAGACGGTCCCGTGCCGTCCGGCCCCCAGGCCGGCCAGCCCAAAGTCGCCGCGCGCCGTTGACGCGCGACAGGGAGTGATCCATGCCGGTCTTTGAGTTTACCGCGCGCAACCTCAAGGGCGATCTGGTCCAGGACAAGATCGATCTGCCCACGCGCGACGACGTCATCGCGCACCTGCGCAAGAACAAGATGGTCGTGGTGCAGGTGCGGCAGGCGCCCAAAGAGCTGAAGATCAATTTCAAGTTCGGCAGCGGCATCAAGACCCGCGACATCGTGATCATGACCCGGCAGTTCGCCACCATGATCAACTCGGGCCTGCCGCTGGTGCAGGCGCTCGACATCCTGTCGCAGCAGACCGAGAACAAGACCCTGGCGGACGTGCTCCGCGCCGTCGTGTACGACGTGGAAAGCGGTCATACGCTCGCCGACGCGCTGCGCAAGCATCCGAAGGCATTCTCGGATCTCTACGTCAACATGGTCGCCGCGGGCGAAGCGGGCGGTATTCTCGACACGATTCTCGTCCGCCTGGCGCAATTCCTCGAGAAGAACGACCTCATCGTGCGCAAGGTCAAGGGCGCGATGATTTACCCGGGCGTGATCATGTCGGTCGCGACCATCGCTATCGCCGTGCTGCTGATCTTCGTGATCCCGACGTTCCAGTCCATGTTCGCGTCGGCCGGAATTCAGCTGCCGCTGCCCACCCGCATCGTGATCGGCGCGAGCTTTGTTCTGTCGCACTACTGGTGGGCCATCATCCTCGTGATCGGCGGCGCCCTTTTCGCCATCACCCGCTATTACAAAACCGAGACGGGCAAGCTCCAGATCGACAAGCTGCTGCTCAAAGCGCCGGTGCTGGGCGACGTGCTGCGCAAGTCCGCCGTATCGCGCTTCACACGCACGCTCGGGACGCTCGTCTCCTCGGGCGTGTCGATTCTCGACGGGCTCGAGATCACGGCGCGCACTGCGGGCAACATGGTGATCCACAACGCCGTCATGGAATCGCGCGCCTCCATCGCGGGCGGCGAAACCATCGCGGGCCCCTTGGCCAAGTCCAAAGTGTTCCCGCCCATGGTGATCTCGATGATCTCGGTAGGCGAGCAGACGGGCGGGCTGGACGAAATGCTCTCCAAGATCGCCGATTTCTACGACGACGAAGTGGACGCGGCCGTGAGCGCGCTCCTCTCC
>WNFF01002309.1_pt1 | contig 15602 bp, 14 predicted proteins | sample 5400441 | NCBI WGS metagenome assembly WNFF01 (sample SAMN13153345, study PRJNA577476) | soil metagenome | isolation source: 120 cm saprolite under Douglas fir tree site 2 hole 3 replicate 1 | place: USA:California | collected 2015-04-18 | reverse complement strand
TCCCGATTTTAGTGGCGTTAGCCTTGGCCGCGATTGCGATCTTCCTGGCGTATCGCAAGCGCCGCCATTTGGAAGCGTGGGTTGACTTTGTGGGCAAGTTCTTTTCTCCCGAGCCGAGACCCAACTCGAACCCAAACTGGAGTTTATTCTGGGTCAGTTTTGTGGCTCTCTACGTTGAGATCATGATGATCCGATGGCTCGGTACCGAAGTTCGAGTCTTTGCTTACTTCCAAAACCTAGCCTTGATCGCATGTTTTCTGGGTTTTGGCTTGGGGTGTTACTGGTCACGGCGGCATAAGAGTTTAGTCTTCGGTCTGCTGGCAATCGCTGGCCTGGCAGTTCTGGCGGAAGCCCCGATACGCACCTGGCAGGTATTTTTGACCGTTCTTTCCAGCCGACTCTCGCTCTCCACCGATGCGGCCATGTGGGGGTTCCTCTATGAAGCGAGCTTTGGCTCGGTTACTTGGTTCCTGCTTTTTGCCGCAGCAGTTCTGGCAGTTGCAACTTTCCTTGCGCTATTGATCGTGGTAATGATTCCGCTGGGCCAGTGGGTGGGGTTCTACTTGGATCGTGCGTCCAATCCAATTCAAGCCTACTCGGCCAACCTCCTGGGCAGCGTCGCTGGAATCTGGATCTTCGCTGGCATGGCGTTTCTTCGGGTCCAGCCTGCCTACTGGCTGGTTTTAGCAATTGCGCTCTTGGCATTCATGCCACCTCGCTCACGTCGTCTGGGGTTTGGCGCTCTGATCGCAGCGGTTGGAGTTTTCTTGCTCGTCCAACATTCCCGTTACCCGGAGCGAACGACTTACTGGTCGCCCTATCAGAAGCTAGAGGTCCAGCCGCTCGCGGACAACCAATACGGCATTTTAGTCAACAACACCGGCTACATGAACCTTGCCAACATGAGCCAAGAATTCCTTAGCCGGAATCCTAAGATCGCAGCTAGTTACAGGCGTGAAAGTTCCTACGACGCTCCATTCCGCTTCGCTCAGGGTTCGGACCGGGTCTTGATCGTTGGGGCGGGCGCCGGGAATGACGCATCCGCAGCTTTGCGGAATGGGGCCCAGCAGGTCGACGCAGTGGAGATCGATCCGGTCATTCTTTCTCTGGGGGAACGCCTGCATCCGGACAAACCTTACAGCTCCCCGCGAGTGCATAAGGTCCTAAACGACGCTCGCGCCTTCTTGCGCCAGAGCAAAGAAACATATGACGTGATCGTATTTGGGCTTCTGGACTCGCACACTCAGTTCTCTGACTACAGCAATATGCGGATCGACAATTATGTGTATACGGAGGAGGCATTCCGCCAGGCTCGAACACTGCTGAAGCCGAACGGAATCATGGTGGTGAAGTTCGAAGTGCGCGCTCCATGGACATGGATGGGCCAGCGATTTAATGCCATGCTCAATCAGATCTACGGGAGATCTCCCATTGTTTTTTATGCTGAACCACTCGGCGAGCTTCCCGGTGCCACGGTATTTATTGAGTCGAATGACCCTAGCCTATGGGAGCGGAGCGCTCAAACGTCGCTGGCCGCGATTGTGTCCAAGAACCCTCTACGCTTTCCTTTGGACCTGGCGGCAGCCCCACCACCCACCACTGATGATTGGCCATACGCCTACCATCGAGGTCATTCGATCCCCCGGACCTATTTGACAATTTCTCTGATCCTGATGGCGATGGCAATTTTTCTTGTGCGAGGAACGCTGGAACCCGGAAAGGCCTCCACCTGGCATTTCTTTTTCTTGGGGGCGGGCTTCCTGCTGCTGGAAACGCAACTCATAAGCCGGCTGGCGCTCTATTTCGGCACGACCTGGCTGGTCAACTGTGTCGCGCTGACGGCCATTCTCCTGGTGCTTGTTCTGGCTAATCTTTATGTTGCCCACCGAGGAGCGAACCGCCTGGAACCCTACTACGCACTGCTGATCTTGTTCTTGCTGGGGAACTACTTCTTCCCCTGGCATGCGCTCCCCTACGCGGCTCGAACGGTTGGAGTCTTGCTCAGCATCGCTTACGCGGTCCCCGTCTTTTTCGCAGGAATCATCTTCACCGAGTCTTTCCGTTGCCACGCAGAGAAATCTGCGGCGTTTGGAGCCAACATCGTGGGCTCGGTGGCGGGGGGGTTGGCACAAAATGTCTCGTTCATTTTTGGCATGAAGATGTTACTGATATTTGCCTCGGTCTTTTATGCTTCCGCCGCATTGTGTCGGTTGCTTGAGGGCTCGGAAGAAGCTCGAGCTGTTGACAACGCCATGCCGAAGGCAGCCTGACACGTCGGAGAATTTGAACAAGGGGGTGGGGAGAGGGTTCCGAGGCTCGCGGCCGCGCGATGCGCTGCACATTGCCGCAGATTACCCCGCAGCAGCTTCAGCGCACCTGGCACATTTCTTCATGGAAGCGACGCCCTGACCCAAACGGATGGGATATGATTCTGAATATGTTCGTGCGTGCCGCGCATCATCGTGCTCAATGCGACATATACCTCCGTATCACCGGCATCAAGCCGCCCGACGATACTTTCTGAGAAGCACAACCTGATCACCCTGATGTCCTTCACCCTACCCATTGCCTGACCGCCCCTACCGCGCGTTTCATCGTCCGCTCTAGCTCTCCCTGGTCGCTTACCAATGTGATCTCCAGATTCGAGAAGCCAGTATGGCAGAGCAAATGCAGGAAGGAAACTGGACCCTACCAGGAAGTCGAGCAGTGGACTGGTGAGTGTGGGCGCCGATACGACCTGTCCGACTCCTGAGGAAGTTCTGGTCAGGACAGTCCTGAGGTGAAAATGTTTGCACAGTCACCTAGCGAGAGCCTCTTTCCAGACGCAAAGCCTCTTTCACTGCAGGTACTTACACACAACTTGATCTGGTACGCAAACTGCCTGTCTATGGGTAGGCCGGGTTAGCCGTGCGAGGTAAAAACCGCGCAAGCAACCGTCTTAACCGTTAAGGCATTCAAAAAGAGGCTGATCGCCGGGAGCTATTCGGAGAGTCGATTTCGACCACTGCCCCTTGAGTTAATCACGGAAGCGGCATTCCGATTCTGGAACTGGTGTTGGGGGACTTGTGTCCCCATTGAGAGGGAAATGGGTAATTTTTTCCATAGAGACAGGAGGATCTGCTCAGTGCAATCATCCCGTATCCCCTCGCTTGACGGCCTACGTGCCCTATCTATCTCGTTCGTGTTGTTGGGCCACTTCGCTTTCAGCGCAGGTTTTCCTATCGATCGCAGTTGGTGGACGGATGCTTATGCTCACTATGGAGTGCGGATATTCTTCGTCATTTCGGGTTTCCTGATCACCACCCTGCTAATGCGAGAGCGGGAAGAAACCGGCACAATAAATCTTAAGCAGTTTTACATTCGCCGTGTCTATCGCATCTTCCCCGCTGCCTATTTTTACTTGTTTGTGGTGACCATCGTCTTTTACTCGTCCCTTCCATTCAAGTATCTGGTTACTGCATACACCTATCTAACGTCTTACGCGGTTCACTCGCCGTGGATTTTGCGGCATCTGTGGTCCCTTTCGGTGGAAGAGCAATTCTATTTAGTTTGGCCAGTTGTGATGGGGCTTGGTGTCTTGGTGGCGCCTCGCCTCGCTTTCGGTGCCCTCGCCTTGGCACCGTTGCTTCGATTTGTACTCGTAAAAATCGGTCCGCCTTTAGGGGCTCCGTACGTTATAGATTCAATTTTTCCTTGCGTAATAGATTCACTGGCGGCGGGGTGTCTTCTCGCTTTGTATCAAACTCAATTCAGGAAGCATCGCCCCTTCTTTGCCTGGCGCGGCTTCCCGCTAATTTGGGCGCTTACCTTGTCGGTTCCTATTCTGCAGCATTACCACTACCTCCTCAATTTTTGGCACGTATCCGGACTGGTTCAGATGTCCGGTATGACCGTTTTCAATCTCGGTATTGTTCTCTGTATCCAGAATGCAATCACCGTGCGTCCACGTATCCTGAATACTCCGATTCTTGTCTGGATCGGAAATCTGAGCTACAGTTTGTATCTGTGGAACATGCCATTCACAGACCAGAATGTGCGATCGTGGGCCACAACCTTTCCGCAAAACCTTGTCCTCACAGTGCTGGCTGCCACTATCTCCTTCTACGTTGTTGAGCAGCCTATCCGAAGGCTGCGAGAACGCCGAGGGAAAACAGTCATAGCGAATGCCCCTGATGCTCTCCCCGAGCCTGTCGGTGAGTTGATCGAGGTGGGGTGACGGACCGGCGAGAGTCACAGTTTTTTGAGACCAGGAATTTTGAGCCGGGCGAGGATGATTCCGAGCCAGAACCTGACTATCCTATTTTTCGGTGCCAGCGTATTTTCCAGTCAACGCGTTCCAGCGAATTTTCAGCATTTCCAGAAACATCTTGGCTCCGTCGCGGAGCGGATTGATGCGCGTGCCTTCGCGATGAGCCCATGCCACCGGGACTTCCACTGCTTTGAACTTGAACTTTTTCGCCAGATACAGCAGTTCCGGATCGAAGCCCCACCGTTCAATGTTTTGCAGTGGGAAAATCGTCTCGGCGGCAGGGCGGGTGAAGGCTTTAAAACCGCACTGCGTATCCTTGAAACTCAGGCCCAATATCATTCGCAGCAGCAAGTTGAAAACCCGTCCGAAGAGCTGTCGGTGAAGCGGTTGGCGTTGGGTTTGCAGATCACTCTGCAGCCAGCGTGAACCAATCGCGACGTCGGCGCCGTTTTCAAGCGCAGCAAACAGCTTTTCCGCCTCCTCGATGGGCGACGAAAGATCGGCGTCACTGAAGAGCAGTGTTTCACCCTGCGCGTGCAACATCCCGTTTCGCACGCTGTAGCCTTTGCCGCGGTTGCCCGGATTTTCCAGCAGCCGCAGCCGGGGATTTTTCTCCACATAACTGCGGACAATTTCCGTGGTGTTGTCGCGCGAGCCGTCGTTCACCACGATGACCTCCGCATCCCAGCCCTGCTCGGCTGCGTAGGCAAGCACTTTCTCGAGAGTGGCGCCGACCCGCTCCCCCTCGTTGTAAGCAGGAATGATGATGCTGTAGGCCGGTCTTCGGCTGTCAATGGTCAGCTGTTGATGGTCTGCGGTCAGTGGGCGGTTGGAGGACATGCGTTTCGGCAACCAGTCAAAGTGATTTCTCAACTGCTACTGCCGGCTCTAATACTGTCGACTTTTGGACCGGATTTGACGTTGAAACTCGAGAGATATTATAGGGCCATCGGGCGAAATCCAGACTGTCCGCCTTGCCGCGCAGGTTACGAAGGAAACCTGGTTTCGGGACTCTACCTTGCCGAGTCCTGCAAGTGCTGACGCGCGTTGGCAAATTGCGAAGGAGTGCGGACTCACCCGTGTCGGTGTGCCAGCGCCTCGATGCTAAAGCCGCCTTCTCGCCAGTCGGAGAGGCGAAGCCAGGTTGAATGCCATCCGCTTCTGAAGAGTTCGATGATGTACTTGGTCAGATTCGCGGAGAGTCTCCATGGCGTCCGGCGCGGTCCTCTAGAATGAACCTTGCCTGCTATCCACGGCAGTGAAGCTGCTGAATCCATAGGTCGCATTCGTTCCGGGGCAGCTACTCACGCCGTTGTCGAGATTAAATCCAATCCCAGGACTTCCGCTCGAATAGGTGCTGTCAGTAATCTGGCCCTGCTGCACGCCGTTCTTGTAGGCCGTGATTACGTTCCCCACCACGGTCGCCGACACGGTGTCGCCGTTGGTGATCCCGAATTGTTGTCCATTTAAGCTCTGAAGCACCGTGAAGGTTGCGAAAGCGCCGTCCCATCTGACGATCTGCATGTAACCGGTCGAATTCGTAGAGAATTTGTAATTGACCTCATACCCCGAAATGTTGTGGGCTGATATCACCGTCCGAAGGCGCAGCTCAACCTCCTGGGAACAGTCATCAAGGGGGGCGCCGGTAGTGTAAACTACCGCTGTAGCTTTCTGGTCTGGCTTCCAGTTTAGAGTCTGCAATACCGCGGTTGCGTCCGAGAAGTTGGCGCCTGTCTCGTTCCCGACGGCTCGGCCCAGAGTGGTAGAGACGTTGGCCCAATCGAGACCCATTACGCCTCCACTGACCCAATTCCCCCCTTCAGAAATTGGATTTTCGGTCAGTGGGAACTTTGTAGAGTAGCTGCCCGGCGGGTCAGGCGTATTTGTTGGGTTTGATGTAGTTGGTCCACCGCAGCCGCAGCTGAGCGAGACCAGAAGCAGCACCACTGCTCGTTTCCGCACGATTTTCATTACTATGGATCTCCACTCCCCGGGTGATCTGCCTTGGTACTTCCGTATGGCGATGTTCCACGCGTAAGGCCACCGAGACGGCCGACACAAAAGACGGCAGCCAACTTGAACTTGGCAAGCATTCCTGCCTTCCCACTGTAACCATGAAATCCCTGGTTGCAGGCGCGAAAGCGGAAGAGACGAAGTGAGGGTGTTTAGTAGCTCGTCTTCACCTGGTGACGCGGAATTCTGTGAGCGTGGAGGCGCCGCTCGCCGCTCCTTCTTTTCCCCAATACTGGCCATTCACGCAAACAGCGGCGCATGGTTTTCCTGCTTCTGGCTTCAGGATAGGATGCTAAAAACTACAGCGGTTCGTTCGCGACCCTCCCCAAGAGTGTGTGCCCGAAGTTGGCGCCCAGTGCAGTCGATCGCGACCCATTTTCCGATAATTCTTTTGGATGTGAACTTGGTCGCGGAAGTGGCCTGGACGCCGGAATTTTACCTTACAGGGAAGCTGCCAGGCGAGCCCGCCCCGCGGTCGAGTAAGGGAATGACTTTCGTAACATTGGAAACTGCTAATTACATTGATGTTGGCGGCTTGCTAGCCCAGTCTGAAGGCTGGACCATGCCCGTCAGCGGTGTCTATTACGGCGATCGCCGGAAGCAACGGACCGCCTAAACTTGCGCCGGCCAGGACACCGGTCATCCATGAGGCCAATTTCGTGAAAGTAAATTTTGCATACGAAAAACTTCTGAAGCTCTTCCCAAGTCTGTCCGGGTTTGCAGTGACGTTCATGTCGCTCCTGCTTCCAGTTCTGGCGGCAGGGCAGGCAAGCTTTGTGCAGGTCAATAGCAATCCCAATTTGTTCGTGTACACAAATTCTGTTGACGTGCCGTTTGCCGCCGCACAAGCAGCGGGCAACCTCAATGTCGTGGTAGTGGGGTGGAATGACACGTCCAGCACCATCGCCACAGTTGCAGACAGCAACGGCAATACCTACGCTTTGGCCGCGGGTACCGTCTCCACGCCACTGCCGAGCTCCTTTCAGGCGGGCGTTTCGCAGGCAATTTATTACGCCAAGAATATTAATGCTGGCGCGAACACGGTCACGGTCACCTTCAATCAGAACACCGCGGTCCAAAGTATTCGGATCGCGGAGTACAGCGGATTGGACCCTGCGAACCCATTGGACACTTCAGTGGGAAGCTCCGGCAGTTCGTCTCCTGCCGACAGTGGTGCGGTCACAACCAACTCTGCCAACGACTTAATACTCGGCGCCGGTACGATTACGACTGCATTTATGGACAGTGGCCCAGGCTTTGTTAAGGAACTGTTGAACGGGTTTGGTGACATTGTCGAGGATCAGTTCGTAACTACCACGGGAAGCTACAACGCCACGGCCACGTTCACGTCGGGCACTTGGGTCATGCAGATGGTCGCCTTCCGGCAGGCCGGGCAGACTGCGCCGACCTTTTCGGCCCCGTCGATTACGTCTCTTTCGACTTCTGCAAGCCCCGATGCCGGAGGAACCTCGCTTACCGTTACAGGGACCGACTTCGAACCCGGTGCCACCGTGCTCTTCAGCAACACCGGAGGTAGTACTGCCGCGGGGGTGAATTGCTCCGTTACTCTGCTGGTTTCTCCCAATGCGACCATTAGTTGCCTGACTCCCTCTTTCCCAACCGGGACGGCGGGGGTAACTGTGACGAATATTGATGGCCAAACGTCTCCATCCTTCGCCTTCAACTTCACCGCCGGCACGCCGTTTGGTACGGCGGCGTCTACCAGCATCACACCGAGCACAGGACCGACGAACGGGGGCACCGCTGTGAACATCTCGGGCAGCGATTTCGCCGCCGGCGCTAAGGTGACGGTGGGAGGAGTTCCCGCTGACCAGGTTTTGGTTGCCAACGTCAACACCATCCAGGCTCACGTGCCAGCGGGTTCGACCGGGCTTGCCGCGGTGGTGGTCACGAATCCAAGTGGCACAGCCGGCCCGCTGGCCGGTGGCTACACTTACGTGCCTGCCGTCACCGTTAGCTTTGTGCAGGCCAACTCCGCGCAACCTGCATCCCCGGCAACGACAGCAACGATCAACTATGCTACGGCGCAGACGGCCGGGAACCTGAACGTGGTCATCATTGGATGGGCTGACGCCACGACGACGGTTCAGTCGGTCACTGACACCGCCGGAAACACCTACAACCTGGCGTTTAACCCCACGGTTGGCACTGGACTCAGCCAGGCCATTTACTATGCCAAGAACATCATTGCTGCGGTCAGCAACACAGTCACGGTGACGTTCAGCCTAGCCGCCCAGTCCCCGGACGTCCGGATACTTGAATACAGCGGAATTGACCCTGTCACCGCACTGGACTCAGGTGGAGGGAGGGCCGGAACTGGCACGGCGCTGGGAAGCGGATCCGTCACTACCACCAACGTCGTCGAACTGATTGTCGGTGCTGCCACGGTTGGTGGCGCCGTCACCGGCGCGGGTCGGGGCTTTACTACTGTGGCCATCACTCCCAATGGCGCCAACGTCGAGCATCTGATTGGCCAGCAGGGGGGCGTGATTGACGCAACTGCCACGCAGGGCTCGAGTGCAAACTGGGTCATGCAGGCAGTGGCATTCGAACAGGCTGGGACGGTTCCCGATTTCAGCATGACCGTGTCGCCACCGAGCACCGCTTCGGTGACTGCGGGCAATTCGGCGACCTATACCATCTCGGTGAGCGAGGTAAATGGTTTCGGCAACGCAGTTACCCTGACATGCCCTGCCGGTCTGCCGCCAAATGCGAGTTGTTCGTTCGTGCCACCTGTGGTTACTCCGGGTGGGACGCCTGTCACTTCCACTCTCACTATCGCCACCTCCGCGAGCACACCGGCAGCGACTTCCAACGTGACTGTTACCGGAACTGCCGGATCGTTGAGTCACGACACGACCGTCAGCCTGACGGTTACTCGGCCAGCAGATTTCACAATTGCGTCCACGGCCCTCTCGCCTGCGACCGTTGCGGCGGGAGGATCGGCTACCTCTACGATTACCATCGCTCCGACCAATGGTTTCACTGGTGCTGTGAGTTTGACCTGCAGCGTGGTTCCGGCGGCGACTCGGGCGCCAACTTGCTCGTTCAATCCGGCCTCGGTGCCGGGCGGTTCAGGCCCTTCGACGCTGACGGTGAGCACCACCGCGGCGACCACCGCCTCCCTCAGGCCGCAATCAGGGGGCGCCCTTTATGCCATGTGGCTGCCGGTTGGCGGTCTGGCCTTGTTGGGTGCAGGTTTCACATGCAAGAAAAAGCTATGGAGTTTGCTGCTGGGCTGCCTGCTGGTTTCGGGCTTGATCTTCCTGGCGGCCTGCGGCGGTTCGTCTTCCAGCGGCGGGGGCGGCGGCGGCCACCCGGGGACGCCTGCCGGAACCTACACCATCACGGTCACGGGAACGTCAGGATCGCTGACGCATAACGCAACGGCGTCGCTCGCGGTTCAATAACGGCGCTCAACTGCGCCACCGGGTCGCGCGAGGGCAGACCCAGCAAGCAGCGTCTCTGCAGTGGAGATGCTGCTTGCAACGTTTCCCGCCAACAGTCGTGACTTTCGCGCCCCCCATCGCCCGCGCGGCAACTCGCCGACGCGCGGAAGTACAAGTCCCTGTCGGCCCATCCACATACCTTTCGATCAATGCAGTTGTTGGTCTTCGGTGTTACCGCGCGACGGGATTTAAGGCTAGGGTTCCAGCCATTCTGCCGATTGCTTTGGTATGACACGCTTAAATTGTGCGCCTGATCCGCTGGTTTTCCGCTGGACGAGAACACAGCCAAGTAGATTTCCTGCGTGGGTGACACTGGCCGCGATGTTTCACGCCGTCATCGGAAGGCTTTTAATTTCCGATGATGATCAGGACGACCGGCGGGGACAGCGCTGTCCCAGGCGGGACAAACCCCACTCACGCGCCTGGGAGTATTTCCTTCGACTGCCCCATTGGGAACTTCTTAGCGTTCAGCTGCTTCTTACGGTCGTCACCGTTACCGCTGGTAGCTCGCTTGCACAAACCCCGGCGAACCTTTTCGGGGCCAGTACGCCGGCTGTTGTTGACGGAGGCAATCCCTCTCCCGTGGTGCTGGGCGTGAAGATATTCTCCGACGTGCCGGGACTAGTTCTGGGTTGCAGCTTCTACAAAGCGCCGGCCAATATTGGCGTCCACGTGGTCAGCCTATGGGACTCGGCGGGCAGGGTATTGGCCACCCAGGTCGCAACCGCAGAGACGGCTTCGGGAAAGCAATCGGTGTTATTTGCGTCTCCGGTCTCCATCGCCTCCAAGCAAACCGTCACGTGCGGATACTTCGCTCCGCAGGGTCACTATTCCTACAACAGCTCCGTCTTCCAGATCCAGAAAGACGTTTCGCCCTTACACGTTCCAGTCAATGGCGGGATGTACGCATACGGCACTCAATCAACCACGTTGCCGACGAGTTCAACGGCGAGCAGTTTCTGGGTGGACGTATTGTTCGCGCCCTCCACCGGCTCGACGACCTGGATCAGCGGAGTGAACGTCAGCCCAAGCGGCAGCGGGGTCAGCGTTACCTGGAATACCGCGGTGCCGGCGGATTCGCAAGTCGAATACGGGGCCACCAACGCTTACGGCGACACGACTCCCTTGGCGGTAGCCGGAGTCACCGCCCACACGGCGGCACTGAGTGGCCTGCTGGCAGGAACCACCTATCACTTCCGGGTACGGTCCCGCGACTCGGACGCAGTGTTGGCCCTCAGTACAGATCACATTCTTACTGTGCTGCGGCGGTGAGTGTCTCCATCTCTCCGTCGAACGCTACCGTCGTTTCGAGTGCAACCCAGCAGTTGATGGCGCTGGTGAGCAATACTGCAAATGTGGCGGTCACCTGGTCGGCCACGGCCGGAACGGTCAATTCATCAGGTTTGTTTACCGCCCCACCGTGTCCTCGCCGACTTCGGTCACCGTGACCGCGACCAGCCTGGCTGATACGAGCAAGAGCTCCTCCGCTGCTTTCACGGTGAACCCGGCGCCTTCCGTGCTGGCCGTGAGCCCGGGGAGTTTGAGCTTTTCTGGACAAGTGGGCGCATCCAATCTCGCGCCGGCCAGCGTCAGCATCACGAACACCGGGTCTGGATCGCTTACCTTCACGGGGGTCAGTGACCAACCTTGGTTGGTGCTCTCGGCCGGCTCAGGAACCGCGCCCTCCACCCTCCAGGTAAGCCCTTCAATCAGCGGGATGAAAGCGGGGACTTACGCCGGCCATGTAACTCTGATGGGCGGCGGGGTTACGAAATCTGTGACGGTTGCTCTTACCGTGACGGCGCCACCGGTGCAGCACTCGGTTTCACTGTCCTGGAAGATCACCACGGCATCGCCTGCCATCAAATACAACATGTACCGCTCAACCATCTCTGGCGGCTACTATGCCCTTTTGTCTAACGCCATCGCTGGGGCGACTTACAGCGATCAAAGCGTGCAACCGACGACGACGTATTACTATGTTGTCACCGCTGTGGACAGTCAGGGACGCGAGAGCGGTCGTTCGAACGAAAGAGGAGCGGTTGTTCCCTAGACGATAGCCACCAGCCTGATTGCGAAGGCGTGGCGGAGCTTTGGTTTGACGATACCGATGCTTTCTTGCGGCTCGAAAGTCGCCGGAATGGAAGGCCTCCGGCGAGGACGAACACAACTTCCTGGCGAACCCAACAAAGTTGCTTATTTCGTCTCCCAGGAAGTTATCTTGGATAGCGCCAAAGGAAAATGAGTCCAAGGCATACGCGATTAGAAAAATTGGCATCGTGATCCTCGGACTCGGACCGAACCTGGTGGACGGAAGTCCGCAAGCGCAGAGTTCTCACTGCCGGCGGCCACGACACGCACATCGCAATACTGCATTACCGTTGCAATTTCAGGCGGACATTTGCCGCCATTGCGATCCTGCCCAAGGTGGATTTTGAAGAAGGTCTGAGGCGAACCGTAGCATGGTACCGCCGCCGGGAACTGGAGCAAGCCTGCCACCGGCAGCGATTCAGCCTAAACAGGAAGGTGAGGCGATGACGCTGCGCCAGACTTCCGGCTTGTCACGCCGTTGTCGGGCGATCTGAATCCGCATTCAGTCCAGCGGGTCGGTCCCGGTTACGGCAGTAGTGGTTCTGAACCTTGCTGGGCCCAGTTCTTCCTGTTGCTTCTCGGTTCTGACTTCCTTCCGCGGCGGAGCCGACGCTGCTGGAAAACGAAGTCGTTGTTCTTCAAGATCAAGTTCTCCGCCCGGCCGTGAGTGGGATCCTCTTGGGGATGCGCGGCGCGTGGCCGGGGCTGAATCCTTAGCTACGTAAGCCGCAGTTCCCGGTGCGGCCGGATCCGTTGCCTGGGGCGCGCTAGCCTGGGTCAGAGTCATGAATAGAAGTTCGAGACGGCTGGAGACACCCAGCTTGTCGTACACCCGAAAGAGATAGTTCTTGATAGTGTGCTGGCTGAGCCCTAGGCGCTGCGCAATTTCACGATTGGTGAGCCCTTCCGCGAGGCTGCGTACCACTTCCATTTCCCGATTGGAAAGCAGACTCAGGCCGTTGGCATCGATGGCGCGTACCACGGGAGAACAGGCGAGTTCTTCCACCGCGAACGACATCTGCTGGCTGTTCGCCCAGATCTGTCCCTCATGGACGCAGCGAATGCACTTGGAGAGACTCTCCAAGGAGTCGTGGCGGCTGAAAATTCCTCGTGCGCCGGCGTGAAACGCCTGCAGCACCGCCTCCTTCCTAGAGGAATCCAACAGCATGATGCCGAGAATGCCCGGACAGGCGGCGCGCAGTTGCCGCAAAATCTCGAATCCGCGCAACGGCTCTTCGTCGAGATTGGCACTCAGCACGACGACATTGACTCGATTCGTCTTTACGGTTTCAACCAGATCGCGGGATCGGGCCGGCGGGCTTACCACCTCCAGTTGACGGTCGCGTCGCAATGCGTCGGCCAGCAACTGTGTGTGAATCCGAGTGTCATCCGCAACCAGTACGCGAATCACCGGTCCCCCAGCGCTTTGAGTCAACTGCATGGTTGCTTCCTCCTCCAGCCGAAATTCGAATCGAATGAGCCTCAGGCGCAATCCAGCCTGCCTGCCGCCAGAGAGAGACAAATACCTTACAACGGAGAGAACTTTCTCTCCGAGACAAAGGGGGAGTTGATCTTGTTCCAGGGGAGGTAAGGAACACGACGGGGCGAACCAACCTACCTTCTGCAGCTGCCAGCAACAATGTTAGCCTAAACGAAGCTAGAGAATCAATGCCAGAGTTGAACGTCTTTGCAACCTGGGTGGGCAAGTGTACCCATTGCAATCTCATTTCGATACTAAAGTGTTTTGTCAGCTTGCTTGGGAGCAGGGCCCCGCCCGCCAGTTGCCTCCAAAACGTAACGGCTAAAGTATGTATTTATAATGGCTTAGATAGTCTTTGGCTAGATCGAAGATTTCCATAGGAATTTTGCGAAGGCGGGGTAGCAAAAGAGTTGATCGGTTCTGGTAATAACTTCTCCGGTGAGGTGTATAATGGACTCTACTGTTAGGAGACTAGCTTCGCCGGGTGGAGGTGCCTCTTGCAGCCCCTTGCATCCGGAAGTAATCTGCAACAGTCGAAACCGACAAAGTTTCGAAGCGTACCTCCCCCCTGTAGCGCTCAAGCATCGAAAAACAATCACGTTTAGTTTTTGGGTCAAGCTGTCTGTGACTCAGAGGGCGAAGCTACAACCACCGGCGATCAAATCTGGCATTCGGTCGATCAGAACTCATGGTCAAGCAGGAACCGGCAAACTGGTTCGCGGTACAAACCCGGGCCCGAAACGAAAAGGTGATCGCTGAACGGCTGCAGGAGCAAGGCCTGACCACTTTTCTTCCTCTGGTTACAGAAATACGCATCTGGAGCGACCGCAAGAAAAAAATCGAACTGCCTTTGTTCAGTTGCTACGTCTTCGTGAAACTTGTGTTCGGCAACAACGAAGCGCGCATGCGGGTGTACCGCACCAATGGCGTTTTTGGAATTGTCAGTATGCGGGGAGAAGCGATCCCGATTCCTGAGGAACAGATCGAAGCTCTGCGCACGGTCGTTACAAAAAAGGTTTCCTGGTCGGCGCATCCCTTTCTGAAAGTCGGACAGCGGGTGCGGATTCGAAGCGGTTCGCTGAACGGTGTGGAAGGCGTGCTGCTTTCACGCGACGGAGACCGCACGCTGATCATCTCTGTCGACGCGATCCAGCGATCCCTGGCGGTACGGGTTGAAGGGTACGATGTCGAAGCTCTGTAAGAAGATTTTATACCACACAACTCCCCCTCAATCGTCTCTGCTATAAGGAACTCCCCTTTGGCCGAAAATTCAATGGAACAGTCCGCACAAATTTTGCTGGTAAGCCAGGAACGATCAACTCGCAGCCTGCCTTGGATCGGCTCTGAAAACGGCTGGCGGCTGGAAACGGTCGGCAGTGCCTGGGAAGCCCTGGAACTGGTGCGCTCGACCGCGGGACCCGATCTGATTGTCCTCGATATGATGCAGAACGAATCCGAGGGCTTGCACCCGCTGCGCTGGCTGCGCCGGGTTCGCCCCGATCTCCCCGTGCTGGTGCTGGCGAACTCGAACGATCCCAATCAGAAATTGGAAGCGCTGCGCTCGGGCGCGCAGGATTATCTGGTCCGGCCGCTTCAGCCACAGCAGCTTGAAACCGCGATTCGACGTTCCCTCTTTCACCACACCGACAGCGCTGAAAGCGAAATCGTGGCCGACGAAATCGAACAGATTGGTGACGAGATGTTCTTCGTAGCTGCCAGCCCGACCATGCGGAAACTGCGCGCCCAGGCAGAGTTGCTGGCGCAGGTGAGCGCGCCGGTGTTCATCATGGGAGAGAACGGCAGTGGCAAGGAACTAGCGGCGCGCCTGATTCACAAGCTGTCGGTCCGCTCCGGCTTCAGGTTTCTTAAGCTGGATTGCTCAACCTTGCCCGGGGACGCGCTGGAGAGCGAGTTGTTCGGGACGGCGAGTGGGAACGGACGGAACAAGCCGGGAAAACTAGAACTGTGCCATCGCGGGACGCTCCTTCTGGATCAGATCACCGAAATGCCGTTGAGCCTGCAGACCAAGCTGCTGCACGTTCTTCAGGACGGCTACTTTGTCCGGCAGGGCAGTGACCTTCGGGTCGAAGTGGATGTTCGCATCCTGGCAGCCACGCCGGTCAATATTGAACCGGCGATTGCCGAGCGCAAATTGCGGGAAGACCTGTATTACCGGTTGAGCGCGTTCACTGTGCAAGTGCCGGCGCTGCGCCAGCGTAAAGAGGAAATCCCCCTCTTGCTGAATCACTTTATGAATCAGATGGCGCGACGCTACAGCCTGCCAGCCCGGATGTTTTCG
>WNFF01002304.1_pt1 | contig 15611 bp, 14 predicted proteins | sample 5400441 | NCBI WGS metagenome assembly WNFF01 (sample SAMN13153345, study PRJNA577476) | soil metagenome | isolation source: 120 cm saprolite under Douglas fir tree site 2 hole 3 replicate 1 | place: USA:California | collected 2015-04-18 | reverse complement strand
CCGCGCGCGGCTATCACCGCGTGCTGCGCGTCGCGCGCACGCTCGCCGACCTCGACGGCGCGCACAACGTCGGCCGCATCCACCTCGCCGAGGCGCTGTCGTACCGGACGCTGGTCGACGAGGTGCGCCGCGCGGCGTGAGGCGGCGCAACTCTCAACCGGGGCCTTGTTGTTGCCGGCTTGTCCGCGCTTTGACCCTCTCATCCGAACTAACAAACGCGGTTAGCGCTTCCGGGACGGGGAGCGGCGGATTCGAATCGCGTGTCCGGAGAGCGGCTGACGGCGCCATCGACCATGGCCGTCCGCGAACCGGCTCATGCCTGCGACGTTGCGGCACAGCGCTCGGGAACCGCGAGCGGGCTAAGGAGAGTCCATAACTGGACCATTCGACTGGAACCGGTTCTGGCCTCGGCCAGAGCCGGTTTTTGTTTCCTGGCCTGCCGCGAGCATCGGGAGGTCGGGCGGGGATCGGCGCCGCCGGTGCAAAACACTTCGCCCGCCCAGGACGGGAGCAACGCCGGCCCGTGTCGGCCGAAAACAGCCGGTCAGGCAAAATTTCCGTGGCACATGGAAGCCGCGGCCCATCCGGTCCGCGGCAGCGGAAGGGAATTCTGGCAGTTTCGATGCCCTGCTACGAGCGCGCCGCCATGTACGCACCCGCCCGCGCAGCCGGGGCAGCCCCCGGCGCTCGACCCAAGCGCGTGTCAGAAGAGCCCTCGGCCACCCGAAAGGCTCTTCTGCATGGAGAACCCGCCGGCACGCAGCCGATCAGGTCTCGGCCAGAGCAACCGGCCTCGCCTCGTTGGTCTCGATTGCGACCTGCGGGGAGGCAGGCAATTGCAGCACTTTCGCGCGCTGGCCTTCGCACAAACGCGTGAGCAGCACGATCTGGCCGCCAGGAAATTCCAGCGCGTCATGATGGACGTGCGGCTGATCGTTATTGACCTTGCGGAAACGCGCGACTTTTTCCCCCACTTTTCGGTTCGGGAGGAAGGAGCCGAGCGCAGGGTCGTATTCCACGTCGCTCTCGAACGCGAGCTCGGTGCCCGGAAGCAGGCACACCGCCACGTTCGGGTCGTCGCCGGCGGCGAAGCCGCGGGTGATCGAATTGTGGAATTTCGTCGATACGAGTTCGTCGCCGACCTTGGCGGGCCGGGATGCGACGTGTTGCAGACTGTAGTCACACATCGAAGGTTCTCCTCTGGCTGTGACCAGCGGGGGTGTGCCCCTTGCCTTTGAACAATCCGCAGTTCCTCCTGGTTCCCGCCGGGCGCGAACGCCGTGCTCGAGGCCTCTCCGCCGTGGCGGTGACACGGCTCGGCCCCGGTCGGAACCATCACGGCCTCAACGACTTGCCCGGTAAAATCACGCCGGCGACCACGAAAGCCATCGGCGGATGCCGTCGCGGCAAATCGCCCCGGCTGGCGTGGGTGCGTTCGGCTGTCCGGCAGCGCGCCAATGCGCACGGATGGCAGCCGAGCGGCGAAAGCGGCGGCGATGCCGATATGAAATGCCGCAAGCCGGATCTCTCTCCGGCTTGCGGGGATCGTTAACGGTTCGGTACGCGAGCAACCGCAACGCGGAACGCGGTCACGTCCTCGGCTGCGGAACGATGCGGATGTAGGGCCTCGGCGCCTTCCAGCCTTGCGGATAGGTCTTCTTGGCTTCCTCGTCGGAGACCGAGCCCGCGATGATCACGTCGTCGCCCTGTTTCCAGTTCACCGGGGTCGCGACCTTGTGCTTGGCGGTGAGCTGCAGAGAATCCAGCACGCGGAGCACCTCGTCGAAATTGCGGCCCGTCGTCATCGGGTAGGCGATGATGAGTTTCACCTTCTTGTCCGGCCCGATGATGAACACGTTGCGCACGGTCTGATTGTCGGCCGGCGTGCGCCCCTCCGAGCTCGTCCCGGCGCTCGCGGGCAGCATGCCGTAGAGCTTCGAGATCTTCAGGTCGGGGTCACCGATCATCGGATAGTTCGGCGCATGTCCTTGGGTCTCCTTGATGTCGTTCGCCCATTTGGCATGGCTGTCGACTGGATCGACGGACAGCCCGATGATTTTCGTGTTGCGCCGGTCGAACTCCGGCTTGAGCTTGGCCATGTAGCCGAGCTCGGTGGTGCAGACCGGGGTGAAATCCTTGGGGTGGGAGAACAGCACCACCCACGAATTGCCGATCCAATCGTGGAACCGAATGGGCCCCTCGGTCGTCCGCGCCTCGAAATCCGGGGCCGTGTCGTTGATCGCCAGTGCCATGATACACCTCCCTCGATGAATTTGCCGTAACCTAGCCATGCGGTCCTCGATTTCAATGAGAAAATATTTTTGGAGACGGCGAGCACTACAGCCTGCGTAGCCTGCGTCGGCCGCCGCCGCCGGTGGTTTCGCCTTGCGCGCGAGCGCGCAGCGCCCCCGGATCGGCCCCTCGCTGAAGATCACCGGGTCGGTCCCACCCCGGCTCGGCGCCCCCCCCGGGGCAGGGCAACATCCGAGCGGTCGCCCGGCGCAGCATGCGCGCAGCGCGGCAGCGTCAGATGACCAGCAGAACAGCCCCGCAGATACCCAGCGCCAGCACCCAGACCAGGTCGAGATTGATCCAGGCGGCGCGCAGGAACGCCAGCCCCACCCATTCGTACACGACGAGGGAAACCAAGGCGATCGTCGCCAGCATCGCACCCGTATGCAGGGCAATGGCAGCTAGTGCGATGGAGCCGCTCGCGGCCGTCATGCCGTCCGGGGCGCCGGACAGGCACAGCGGGATGAGCACCGGGATCAGCATCAGCCCGGCCCCGTGTGCGCTTGCCATCAGGAACGACCACAGCGCCAGTCCGGCCAGGCCGGTCTGCATGCCGACCCGCAAGCGATGGCGATGGCCGTAGATCGCGTGCCAGGCCGCCCATCCGATCAGGATGGTGCCCGCGATGCGGCCGAGCATGCCGTGGTCGAGCACGAGACCGAGCACCAGAACCGCAAACACCACGACCGCGATCGCCACTGCGTGCCCGAGCGCGATCGGCAGGAGCGACAGCAGCACGACGGCGCCGCTCTTGCGATGCAGCCCGAGCGCGACCGCGAATAGCCAGCCCATGGCCGGATTGATGCCGTGGAAGAAACCCAGTCCGGCCAGCGCCAGCCAGGGCCATGCTTCGGTGGGTACGCTGGTCATGCGAGGAAGGATTGGACCGTCGTTCCGGCCAAGCGCGGAGCGCGAGAGCCGGAACCCGTCGTTCCATCTACAGTCCTGAAGCCGGTGTTCATAGGTCCCGGCTCGCGCTCCCGCGCATCCGGTGCGGGGTCGCTTGGCCGGGATGACGGTCTGAGCATCCGTTCGTGTGTTCTCTGTGCTCCGTCGTCCGTCTCACGGATAGCAGTACGAATCCGACGAGCAATCGCCGCCGTCGAGCCGGACCTGGTGCGGCCGATGCGACTTCGGCCATTCGACGAAGAATTTCGGATCGAACGCAATGCCGCCGTCGGGCTTGGCGTCGAGCTTCACCATCCAGCCGTCGAGTCCATCGGGATACAATTGCGAGTCGATGGTGCCGTAGAGCGAGTTGGTGAAATACACCCGCTTGCCGTCGCGGCTGATCTCGACCATTTGCGGTCCGCCGCTGAGCGCCCCGTTCTTGGCACCCGGATGGCTCGCGCGTGAGACGACGCCGCCGATGCGCACCTTGCCGGTGAGCTTGGGCTTGAACGGATCGGACACGTCGTATTGCTGCAGGTCGCCGGTGCCCCAGCAGGCGACGTAGAGGAAGCGGTCGTCCATCGACAGATCGATGTCGGTGACGAACGGCGGAACCGCCTTGAAGCCCTTGAGAATGGGCGGCAGCTTGTCGGGATCGGCCGGCTCGGCCGGAATGTCGATGATCTTCGTGACCGCCCATTTGTCGCCGTCGCGATGCCAGGTCCAGATCGAGGACGACAGGTCTTTGAGGCTGACGACGCAATTGACGAAGCCGTAGGCCTTGGTCGGATCGTGCGCGGGGCGCAGCTCGAACACGAGCTGGTACTCCGGGCCGAAGTCGATCTCCTGCAGGTGCTTGCGCTTGGTGAAATCCCAGAAATGCAGGCGCCGGCCGTATTTGCCGCCGAGCAGGACTTCCGGCACGAGCCCGTTCTCGAAGGTGTCGGGCGTGCCCCATTCGCTCGTCACCAGGGTGTCGTAGCCGAGATGCCACCAGGCGTCGTAGCTGAGCCGCTGCGGGCCGCGGTCGACCTCCCAGCGGCCGAGCGGCTCGAAGCTCTCGTGATCGATCATGAAGATGCCGCCCGGCGCCTTGCCGTCCTGGTTGCCGAGCGCGACCACGTAGATGCCGCCGGGCCCGCAATGCACCGTATGCGGCCGCGTGTAGCCGGTCTTCTCAGCGATCTCCTCGGGTTCGATGACTTTGACGATCTTCGGCTGGCGCGGGTCGGGCTTGGTGTCAAGGATGTGGATGCGCGAAGAGCGCAAGCCCGGCACCACCAGATAGCGCCGCTCCACATGCGGATGCGGCGCGTTCGGGCACAGGCACGAGGAGCAGGCGTTCCAGCCGAAATGATGCAGCTCGTCGCCCACGCTCGGCATTTCCACGTTGCCGAGGATTTTCGCATAGCTCTTGGAGCCGGGGTCGACGTCGACGACCGCGATCGCGTCCGGCTTCTTGCGCGTCGGATCGAACGCGGCCACATAGGCGAATTTTTCCGGCGGCGCCTTCATGGCCATGCGCGGCGATGGATAAAAGCTCGGATCGGGTCTCCAGGTCATGGCGGCCTCCCATCGTACGTCTCTGGCGGAAACGCTACCTTAGCACGTTCCGAGCGACTGTAGGCTCCAGTCCAGGCGGCATTCCAATGAGCGCGCCGGGTGAAGAAATATCCTGCCATGCAGGAGTCATACGCGGCGCAGAAGGCACCATAGGCGAGCGGAATCGCAGTCGTCTGTCCAGGCTCGAAGACCGAAAGTCCGGCGTGCGCATGAAGCTCATGAATCACATCCCACAATCCATGCAAGAGGTACCCGGCGATGAGAGCGTACGGCACCCGTATTCCTACCAGTGCAATCAGGGCAAAGCAGAGGACTGAAGTCGATTCAACCCGCCAAGCCTGCTCATTTCCGAAATACGCGGTGAACGCAAGATAAAAGCCGGCGATCATGGCCAGGTACACGGCGTAGAAGGCTTGTTCGAACTTCGGCGGCAGCAGGGCCTTTGAAACATAGGCCGTCCCGATAGCGGCCAAGACACCGACGGTGATGTAGAGCACGAGGATGACGGTAAACGCGATCGCGGTTGGCGAAATGGCCATATCGTTGGGTCTCCGGTCACGGCCCTTCGACGCGGATTAGGCGACGCATCGATGCGCAATTAAGATGCTGGATTACCGAGCATACACTGATTGCATGGCTCGGGGTTATGCGGCCCTCATACCTGCTGCAGCGAGCGAGCGCTGTTCCTTGTCCACGACCGGTTGGTCCGCTTCGTTCAGATATTGGTACACATTTTGCGCCGCTCCCGCCCCTTCGCCGACAGCCGAGGCCACGCGCTTCATCGACCCCTGGCGGACATCGCCGACCGCAAACACTCCCGGCACGCTCGTCTCAAAGCTCATTGGTTCTCGGTGCAATGGCCAAGCACTCAGATCGACATCGTGCCCCGTGGCGATAAAGCCTTTGGCGTCGCGCTGAAGAATAGCGGCCAGCCAGTCCGTGTGCGGCGTCGCTCCGATTAGCGTGAATAGCAGTTTTGCCGGTATGGTCTCGACGACGTTGCGTGCCTCATCCTCGATCGCCAATCGTTCCAGGAGCTCGCCACCCTCGCCGCCGACGACCTCCGCCTGCAGCATAACTTCAATGTTGGGCGTTCGACGGATTTGTTGCACCAGGTAATCGGACATGCCCTTCTCGAGTGAATTTGCCCGCACGATCAACGTGACCCGGCGCGCGAAAGCAGCGAGGTGAAGCGTAGCCTGTCCGGCCGAGTTTCCGCCTCCTGCCACCGCCACATCGAGGTCGCGCACAATTCGCGTCTCGCCAAACGTCGTATAAAAGATGCTCCTGCCCACAAAACGCTCGAGAGCCGGAACGTCAAGGTGGCGGTATTTCGCGCCGGTGCCGACGACAACAGCCCGGGCGACGATCTCGCGGCCATCCGACAACATCACAAGCTTTTTCGTACCGCGCGAACGCAGCCCGGTCACCTCGCGTGCAAACACGAACTTTGCGCCAAACAGCCAAGCCTGCTGGTAAGCCCGCTGAGTGAGCTCCGCGCCGCTTATTCCGCGTGGAAAACCGAGATAATTCCGGATCAGCGAACTGGCGCCGGCCTGCCCGCCAACCACGTGGCGCTCGATCACCAGCGTGCGCAGACCCTCCGATCCGGCGTAAACTGCAGCCGTAAGCCCCGCGAGCCCGGCACCGACTACTGCGACATCGCATGAAAGCTCGCCCGGGCTCTCGCCGATGGCATCCATGATTTGCGCGTCGGTCGGGTCCGCGAGAACGGACCCATCATGCAGAAAGACGGCCGGCAACGTCGTCAGCTCGGCGCCGCGCTCCTGGACGAGTCGATTCGCCGGGATGGACCCCGCTTGATGGAAACCGAAGGGGATTCCGTTGCGATTGAGCAGCTCGCGGATCTCATTAGAGCGCGGCGACTGCTCGTCTCCCACGATGTGGATCAGCTCCATGCCTGGGCGATGAATCCGCGTCCATTCCGCCAGAAACTCGCTCATCAGCGGATACAGATGCACCTCGGCGGGAGCCCAAGGCTTGTAGAGGTAATTGTCGAGCTCGCCCAACGCGCAAGCCTGCAGGATGGTCGAGGACGCCTCGTGATCGCCCCACCCGACCAATAGTGCGCGCTTCGCCATTGGCACGATAGACCGGACCCGCCCGAGAAATTCACGGCCCGTCATCTCGGGCATTCGCTGGTCCGCTATGATCAGCGCTATCTCTTCCTCTTCGTTTTCTTCCTTGATCTTGGCAATGCCGTCGAGCGCAGCACGTGGGGAAAGGTGGGGAATGACGCGATAGTCTCCACCAAACCGTCGAGCGAGGGCGTCGAGCATGGCGGCCAACGCATCTGGCTCATCATCGACGACCATGATAATGGGTCTTTCGGCCATTTGAGCATTTCCTCAAAGCAATTGTGGCAAACGGCACCACGCCGTACACGTCAAATGCAGCGCCCGTCCTCACTTCACCAGCTTTGCCCCATTCGGATTATCGCGTGTGGCTGGCAGCTCGATTCCCTTCTCCCCACGCGAGGCGGGAGAGGGAGGCCATCGCTATGCTCCTCGTCTAGTCTATGATCCTGGACCGGCGCTCGGTACTGCGCAATGTCGCCCCACGCTGTGCGGGGCAATCCGGTCTGCCTCACCGCGGAACGTATTCTTAAAGGACACAGGAGTGAATGACCGTGCGGCCGGATCGCTTGACCGATCGTCCAAATCCGACAGGAGGGGATAACGTGACCGATCCGCTCTCAGAAGTGCTTCGATCGGTTCGCCTCATCGGCGGCGTATTCCTCGACGCGCACTTCACAGCACCGTTCTCGGTAATATCGGGGATTACCCCGGAGGATTGCGCCCCGTTCCTCAGAACGCCGGCCCAGCTTATCGCTTACCACTATGTCATCGCTGGCCGGCTCCTGCTTTGGCTCGAGGCCGAAGACCCCATCGCGGCGGAAGCAGGCGAGATCGTGCTTCTGCCGTGCAATGATGCCCACACGCTTGCCAGCGCTCCGGGGCTCGTGTCGGTGAACGCCCATAGTCTTATCGAGCCTGCCGTCGGAGGAGGTCTGGCGCGGATCTCGTTCGGCGGCGGAGGCGAACCGACGCATATCGTCTGCGGTTTCCTCGGCAGCGAAGAGCGCCACAATCCTCTGATCGCGAACCTGCCGCGGCTGCTGAAGCTCGATGTCAACGACGTCGTTTCGCGGGATTGGGTCGAAGCATCGGTCAAGTTCGCCGCCCATGAATTGGCCGAGGGCCGATTCGGCTCGTCGAGCGTCATGTCGCGGCTGTCGGAATTGTTGTTCGTTGAGGCCGTGAGGAGCCACGCGTCGAAACTGCGAGACGAGAAGGCCGGTTGGCTCAGGGGACTTAGGGATCCCCACGTCGGACGCGCGCTCGCATTAATTCACGGGAATATCGGCACCCGTTGGACGGTCGAGGTGCTGGCCAACCGCGTCGCGCTTTCACGCACCGCGTTCATCGACCGGTTCACCTTGCTCATGGGAATGCCACCTATTCGCTACTCGATCTTTTGGCGCTTGCAGGCCGCCAAGCTGCAACTGCGCGATGGGCGCGGCACGATCGCCCAGATCGCCCATTCTGTTGGCTACCAGTCCGAGGTCGCTTTCAACCGAGCCTTCAGGCGAGAATTCGGCTCTCCGCCGGCGAAGTGGCGCGAGTACCAGCGACACGGCTGACTCGCGTTCGTGGGCGATGGGAGTGGCTTTGGTACGAGCCTCTCGCGACCTGCCGGCAACCTCCGGATCGCGCTATCGGCGAAGGGCTCCGGCGCCAAAAACTCAATCCCAAGGCGCCCGTGTCCGTATCGTTCGTCGCAAGCGCTGGTTCGGCCGCGGCGGCGCATCGAGACGCACCGGGAACTTGGAGTAGATCTCCGTGTCATCGCGTCTGCGTACCCGCAGGCTACACCATGCCGACGCCGCGTCCGAGCGTCAGCTTGGGTGAGACTTACAGTTCTCACGCCTTCGTGCTCGGCGCCTTCACGCGGTGAGATATCTTGGGCAGCAGCGCGAGATCGGCCGGGCGCACGCGGCGGCCGGCCTGCGTCCGCAGCTCGAGCCCGATCGCTTCCCCGCTCGCCCGATCGACCAGCACCTCGCGCTCATGCGCCGCGAACAGCCATTTGGCGCCCCAGAGCCGCAGCGCGAGCAGCACCATGCCGAGCTCCCGCCCCTGGTCGGTCAAGACGTATTCGTGCCGGGCGCCACCGGCCGCCGCGGTTCTTTCGAGGATGCCCCGGGCGACGAGCTTCTTGAGCCGGGCCGCGAGGATGTTGCGGGCGGCGCCCAGGCTCTGCTGAAATTCGCCGAACCGGCGCTTGCCCATCAGGGCGTCGCGCACGATCAGGAGCGACCACCATTCGCCGATCGAATCGAGCGAGCGCGCAACCGGACATGGCGCATGGGCCAGACTCTTGCGTCTCACGGATCGCTCTCCCGTTCGCCGCAGACCGAGCCAGCCTGGGCTGCCGATGATTCGGATCCGTAGGATAGTCCCGGAGCATAATAGTTTCAAATTGAAATCTGCATGGTTTCGTGATTAAACTTTGGTACATCGCTCATCTTGGATAGGAAGCTTGATGGCCCCTCTCTACGGAACGAGCGAGCCGGTGGACGCAATCGCGGAGGAGATCATGGCGGAGGAGATCATGACCGAGACGGGAGAATCTGTCGGCGCGGTGAGCCCGTTTCGATTTCTCGGCCGCAGTCTCTTTGTCGACGTGGCGCTGCCGTGGCTGACGGTGCGGATCCTGGAAGCCTACGGCGTGCCGACGGTGTGGGCGCTCGCGGTTGCCGCGCTGTTCCCCGGGGCTTCGACCCTCATGAGCTGGGTCTACGGGCGGCGCGTCGAGGCGATCGGGATCGCGGTATTCGTCACCATCCTGCTCGGGATCGCGATGGCGCTGATCAGCGACGAGGTTCGGTTCGGCCTCCTGAAGGCGGCGCCCGCCTTCGGCCTGTTCGGTCTCGCCTGCCTCGCCTCCCTCCTGATGCCGCGGCCGCTGATGTTCTTCGTCGCCCGCCATTTCCAGACCGCAGGCGATCCGGCGAGGGCCGCCGAATGGAACGCGCGCATGGAAGTTGCGGGCTTTCGCCACGCCATGCGCGTCATCACCAGGGTCTGGGGTCTGGTCTGCGTGCTGGAAGCGGTGCTGGGGTTTGCCGCCGCGTTCCTGCTCCCGGTGCACACCGCGATCGTGGCGGAGCCGGCGCTGGGCATCGCCAGCGTGGTCGGACTGCTGGTTTGGACCACGGCTTATGCCCGAGCCCGACAGGCGCGGGCCCGGCAGACCCCGGCTGCTGCATCCTGAGCGCCGGCATAGCAACCAACTCGAGCGGGCGGCTTCGGTCCGGGCGCGGCCCTCGCATTTGGCGCGGCTCTAGCCCCGCCGCGCGACGTGTTGCGCCGCCAGTTTCCGGCGCAGCAAATACGGCTGGGCGTACCAGAGCGCAATCAGCACGATCAGGACTGCTAGCGCCGCCGCGATGCCGAGGACCTGCGTTTCGGCGATCTTGCCGACGGCGACGTAGACGTCGCCGGCAATGCCGCCGGCGAGCGGCACGGTCGCGGCAACGACGAACCAGGAACCGATGCGGTGGAAATCCTCGGTGTCCTCGCCGCGAAACGCGATGCGGTGAAAGGCCGCCGGCGCCATCAGCAGGATGACCGCGAGCGCCACCAGCACCAGGGCCGCGGCATGCACGAGCCTCGATGTGAACGGCAGCGTTTCGAACGCGCGGGTCAGCGTCACCACGAGCTGAAACCCCAGCAGCGCCTGCGCGCCCGGAAGCACCACGCGCGCCTCGGTCAGCATCTCCTCGATCTTGGTGGACAGTGGCGTGTGCGCCTCCGGCTCGGATTTGGACATCGGTGCCTCCTTGGGGCGTTTGACGAGATATTCGAGGCCGTACCAGAACACGAGCGCGAGAATGAAAAACGCGGCGCCGGCCATGTAGCCGGCGGCGGGCCCGAACAGCCGCTCGAACACCGCGTAATGGTCGATGCCGAGGCTGATCGCAAAGGGCAGCAATGCGGCCCCCGCCATCGTGCCGGTGACGCGAAAAATCCGCGCGCTGGTGCGTCCCTGCTCGACGATCCGATGCTGCATGGAGGGCGTGATCAACAGGCCGAGCGTGGTGACCATCAGCAATAGCGCGACCGCGTCGAGCCCGCGCGCCAGCGAGCTCAATTCGCCGAATGATTCCTGGAACACGCCCTGGAACTGGAACCCCAGCAGGATCTGGCCGCCGAGGACGAGCAGACGAGTCTCGTTGAGCGCGGTCTTGAGCTTTTTCTGCAGGCTCCCGGACGATTGCGGCATGTCCGGTACAACCGACCGATGGCGCTCGCGGTTCCGGCAGGCGTGAGGCGCGCGAGCTTGGCCGATTGGCGGCCGATGCCGGGGCTCGTTTGTCTGCGCGAGATCAATCTGGGTTCGCAGGCCCGCGGATCCCGGACCGGCCGCCGTCCGGCGACCGCGCGGCCGCTCCGGAAGCCGAGGCGAACGGATTGGCCTCGGTCGCGATCGCCACGCCGAAGCCCTCGAAATGATTGGGCAGCGCGCCGCCGCGATAGAGCCTGGGAAATTCGCCGGGGTGGATGAACTCGTCGCGGAACCACGGAAATTTCTTCGGATCGAAACAATCGACCAGCCAATCGATGACGTGGCGGACCCGCGGGATGCGGCCGGCATCGGCGTGATAGGTCAGCCAGACGTCGCGGGTGGAGCGCAGGTCGAGATCGATCGGAACCATCTTGGTGCCGAGCGCCGCCCCATAGGTGACGAGCCAGCCGATACCGGCGCCGTTGGCGATGGCCGCGGCATGGGCGGTGCTGGAGTTGGTGCGGACCGCGAGAAAACCCGGGCGCGGCACATCGCCGAACCAGCGCTGGTAGAGTTCGCTGCCGCCGCTCTGCTCGGAGACTTGATAGACGATGCGGTGGCGGCTCTTCAGCTCGGCCACGCTCGCGGGAACGCCGTAGGTCTGGAGGTAGGAGGGCGCCGCGAACGGCATCGAATGCAGGCGGCCGAGCCGGATCATCTTGAGATCGGCCGCGGTCGGTTTCGTCAGCTGCACGGCAACCTCGGCCTCGAGCCGCAACAGGTCGACCGAGCGCATGCCGCAGTGAAGATCGACGAGCAGCATCGGATAGGCCCGCTGGAACTCCGGTAGTCGCGGCGCCAGCCAGAAGGTGCCGAGGCCCTCGGTCACCGCCAGCCGGATCTCGCCCGCAAGGGATGGGACCGCCCGCTGCCGGGCCCGCACCAGATCGAAATAGGCGCCTTCCATGCGCTGCGCCGCGGCGAGGATCTGCTCGCCCTCGCTGGTGACGCGAAGGCCGTCGACATGGCGCGTGAACAGCGTCACCCCGAGCTGCGCCTCGAGCTCATTGATGCGGCGCCGCAGCGCATTCATCGATTGCGCCAGGTTGCACGCCGCCGACCGGAAGCTGCCGCACTGGGCCACTTCGAGAAAGGTGCGGACGTTCTCCCAGTCCGGCATGGCCCTGCAGGAGGCGGAGGCGGGGCGCTCATGTACGGGGCGTTCATTTAACGGAACACCCCTGTGCTGCCGAGGGTACATACAGAATCTCCCTGTTCACCTAGGGTTTTGCGCGCGGGACGGCGCATTCGAGCTTTGCATCAAGGCATTTTGGCCACATGCGGATCTTTCTGCTGACCGGCGTCGTGAGCGCATTGAGCCCGGGCATCCCAAAGGCGGACCGCGTTACCTTCGATTTCGTCGAGATCACCAAGGCGGCCGGCATGCGCATCCGCCTGGAGAACATCTCGGTCTCGGCCCAGGTGGCGAAAATTTTCGAGCTCGATTCGATCGGCAAGTTCTATTTTCTCGGCGACGGTCCCAACCATTATTTGCTGGGCATCGAGCGCGCGGACGGCGTGCAGGCGTTCGATCCGCGGGACATCAGCCTCGACGACCTGCGGAATTTCATCGAGGGAAACTGACCGGGGTCGTCGCAAGGTTCCGCTCCCGTTGCGCCTGGCTCAGCTGCCGCCGGCCTCGGCCTTGAGGATCGGACCGAACAGCGCCCAGCTCTCTCCGCTGAAACGCATCATCTGCATCTGCTCGATCGGAGCGTATTGGTCCGGGCGGGTGTTGATGGCGATCCCGGGCAGCACCATGGGAAGCTGCAAACCGCGCAGGCTCGCCGCCTGCCTCATCACGTTTTCCCGCGTGAGATCGTCGCCGCACTGCCCGAGGACCTCGACCAGCGTCTGCGCCACGCTGTAGCCGTAGACCGTGAAGACGTTGGTCTTGTCGCCTTCGGGATAATATCGAGCCATGAACGCCCGCCATTGCTCGAGCCCGGGGTCGTTGCTCCAGGTCGGATCGGCCGGATCCTTGAGATAATTGGTGGACAGGATGCCTTGGGCGTTTTCCGGACCTGCAGGCTTGAGCACCGACCCGATCGCGATCGAGACATTGTTGAGCACGTGCACGGGTCGCCAATCGAGCTCGACCAGCTTGCGGATCATCTGAATGACAAATTTCGGGCCGGCCACGTCGAACAGAATGTCCACGCCCGAAGCCTTCAAGGAAACGAGCTCGGAATCCAGCGTGGTCGCCGTGGCTTCATAGGGCACCTCGACGATCGGCATCCGGCCGGCAATGCCGTCTTTGAGCCCTTTGAGATAATCCTTGCCGTAATCGTCGTTCTGATAAAGCGCGCCGATTTTTCCGCCGGGGTGATGCTCCAGCAGGTAGCGCGCGTAAATGCGCGCCTCGCCCTGGTAGCTCGGCTGCCAGCCCATGGTCCAGGGAAAGCGCTTCGGGTCGTTCCATTTGCTGGCGCCGCTGGCGATGAACAGCTGCGGCACTTTCTTCGCGTTCATGTATTTCTGAATCGCGGTGTTGGTCGGCGTTCCCAGGCTGTTGAAGATGAGCAGGACCTCGTCGCTCTCCACGAGTTTTCTGGCCTGCTCCATGGTCTTGGCGGGGTTGTAGCCGTCGTCATAGGAGATGAAGCGAATCTTGCGGCCGCGGATGCCGCCTTCGGCGTTGATCTTGGCGAAATACGCTGCCTCGGTCCTGCCGATGACGCCGTAGGGCGACGCCAGTCCGCTATACGCAACGATATGGCCGATCTTGATCTCGGTGTCGCTCGCGCCCGGATCGTAGCGCTGCTGCGCGGGCGCGGGACCTCCCGCGAGCGTCAGCCCGAGGCCGAGCGCCATTGCGGCCGGCAGGCTCCTGCGGTCGCACCCCATCTTCCTCTCCCAGGCGAACCGTCGCTAGGACCGGCACCGCCGCGCCCTGTTTTCCGACTTTTTTCCACCATGTGGAAGTTCGCATTGCCGGGCAGCGGTTTGCGTGAGGCAAATCACACAAAGGGCCGTTTTTAACGCGTTTCGGCAGACGGTATTCTAGTGGGGTGTCCGTTTCCGGGAACACCCCTGTCCTGCGGCTGGACAGCTTCAGGCCTCGGTCGCTTCAAGGTTTTGCCATAGTGTTAGCGCAACCTTACCGTTTGGACCCGGAACATTGCCATGCCGATCTTCATGCTCAACGGGATGATCACCGATCAGAGCGCGGCGGTGGCGCGCGCCGACCGCCTCGCCATCGACTACGTCGAGATCCGGGAGCGCGGCGGCGCCAGCACGCGGCTGAACAATGTCCGGGCGGCACCGGAGGTCGCGAGCATCCTGAAGGTCGGGGCCAGCGGCAAATTCTTTTTTCGCGACGTGGGCCCGACCAACCGCCTGTTGGGCATCGAGCGGACGGACGGCGTGCAGGCCTTCGATCTGCAGGACGCCACCGTCCATGCCTTGCACCGATACGTCGAGCGCGCGGCGGGCGAGGGTCCGAGGGGCCGGGCCTAGCGGCGCGCTCAGCGCGTCCGGTGGCGTCCCCCGGCCCTCAGCATGAAGTCCGGGAACTCGATGAACGGGACCTCGTCCTCGGCGAAATGTCCGGACACGTTGAACAACGGCTCGCCGCGATAGATGCCGGCAAATTCCCGCGGGTGAACGAACTCGTCGCGGAACCAGGGGAATCGTCGCGGATCGAAGGAGTCGACGACCCAATCGATGACATGGCGCACGCGCGGGATGCGCGCCACGTCGGGATGATAGGTCAGCCAGACGTCGAACATCGAGCGCGCATCGAGATCGATCGCGACGAGCCCCTCGGCAATGGCCGACGCATAGGTCGCCAGCCAGCCGATCCCGGCGCCGCTGGCGACCGCGAGCGCATGGGCGCTGCTGGAGTTGGTGCGTACGCAAACCAGGCCGGCCTGCGGGCGGTCGCCCAAGACGGATGCATGGAATTCCCGCGCGGCGGTCTGCTCGGCAACCTGGAACACGAGACGATGCCTGGATAGCGCCTCGACGCTGTCCGGCACCCCGTAGGTCTCGACGTAGGAAGCGGCCGCGTACGGAATCACGTGCAGGCGGCCGAGCTTGACCACCTTGAGGTCGGCTTCGCCGGGTCTGACCAGCTGCACGCCGGCATCGGCTTCCAGCCGCAGCATGTCCACCGGACGCATGGCGCAGCGCAGGTCGACCAGTAGATTGGGATGGGTGCGGCGGAATTCGGCGAGCCGCGGCGCGAGCCAGAACGTTCCGAGCCCCTCGGTGCTGGCGAGCTTCACCTCGCCGGCGGCGGAAGGCAGCGCCATGTCCTTGGCGCGCATCAGCCCGAAGTAGGCAGCCTCCATGCTGCGCGCGGCGGCGAGGACCTGCTCGCCCTCGGCGGTGGCGCGCACGCCGTCGACGTGGCGGGTCATGAGCGTGACGCCGAGCTGCTGCTCGAGCTTGGCGACGCGGTGGCGCAGCCGGTTGATCGGCAGCCCGAGCTTGAGCGCGGCCGAGCGGAAGCTGCCGTGCTCGATCACCTGCAGGAAGGCGTGGACGTT